>WNFM01293254.1_pt1 | contig 10272 bp, 9 predicted proteins | sample 5400271 | NCBI WGS metagenome assembly WNFM01 (sample SAMN13153352, study PRJNA577476) | soil metagenome | isolation source: 60 cm saprolite on Douglas fir-dominated hillslope | place: USA:California | collected 2013-09-17
GTGCATGAAGTCCAGAGGTTCGCGCTTTGTGGACAGCGCGGAAACGACTACACCAGCGTAGGCATTCAGTTCGTCAGGGTATCCGAATTCCTGATTTGTCACGTTCGCGATCATCGCAAATCCGAACACCACCGCGTCGCGAACCAGATCAAAATACAGCAAATCGTTTAGCAGGTGCTCCACCTGGCTGCCAGCCTGTGGATTTAGAACAAGTACCCTGCACAGCTTAATAAACCAGTGAGGATAGGAAGCGCCTTCGTTGACGTCGATTTGTGAGGTACCAAGCTCAAGGACTAGCGTTAGTAATTTGGTAATTGCCACTGCTTCACCAGCCCAGAGCCTATACTGAGCGCCCTCGAAATAGGCTTGTGTGGCTTTCAGGAGCGGGAAGAACACGACATTGCGCCGAAGGTTGGGCAAAATCGCTGAGGTAATGGGCTTGACTTTGGCAGCCAGAGCTTCCGGATCGGGGTAATCGGCTGCTGTCCAAAGCGCCGTGTAGCCTGTCTTTACTTCCGGTGGCAGTCCGGTGATAACGGGTGGCATAATGGCAAAGTTGACCGGAATGATGACCTTGTTGCCCGAAGGTTTTCCCGTCACAGACAAAGCATAATCCAGACCTTGCAAATCAAGAATGCCCTGCTGCCGATCCTCTGGCAAATCGTCAATGTGCAGGAGCGTGCCGCCACTGGCGTCTCGTACGCGTGAAGGATTGCGTTGTTTCTGCTCAACCTGAAGTTCTATCTTCAAAGTGTATTGATCACCAGGTGCCGCTTGTACGGTACTCATGATCGGCAGGTTAGCACAACCTACCTCGCCAGGGCGCAGTCCAATCCTGATCGGGGCCGTTTGCTTGGAGGAAAAGTGCCCACGCTGTCCGGCAAGGTCGGTTTCTGGCGGAATGAGGCGGATTACGGCATCTACATCGACATTGGCAGCGTTTTGGAGAATGAGTAACGCGTCGAATGGCTTGCCCGCATTGGTTGTCATGGGGCGCGCCGCCGCTGCCAACTGTAAGACGTCCACATTGAGGCGCCGTCCATCAGTGATAGCGCCGAGTATATCCGGGTAAACCAGGGCTTTACCCGCTGACGCGGAGGCGGGTGTTCGTCTGTTCACAGGATTACGCCTAGTTGTTCATAGTCTGCCGATGTCTTGAGTATACACAATTTTGGGAGTCGCGCAGGTATAATTGTTCTACTGGAATCCAACCGTGCCATATGGGGTTGAACTGCTTTGAAATCGATAAAATATGAATGTCAGTAAGGGGCCAATGATCAACGCGATTGTCTTTGATTTCGGCGGCGTCCTTATGCGCACAGTAGACCCTATCGGGCGGCAGGAATGGGAAGCGCGGCTAAACCTGCACCCTGGCGAGTTGGAGCGAGTTGTGCATGGCAGCAGCTTTGCAGCGCAGGCGCAGGCAGGGATCATAACGGCGGAAGACTATTGGCATTGGGTTGCCGAAACGCTTGGCATACAGGAATCGGAAATACCAGTTTTGCGGCATGATTTTTTCCGAGATGACCGACTCGATCTCGACCTCATCGCCTTGATCGATAATTTGCGTAAAAAGGGCTATAAGGTGGGCCTGCTAAGTAACGATACCACACAGCTCGAAGTTAAGCTGCGCGATGAGTTGAATATTTATGATAAGTTCGATGCTGTCATGATCTCAGCGCGAAGTGGCATCATGAAGCCAGCACTCGGTGCTTATAAGGCGATAGCAGATGCGCTCAATGTTAGCTGTGAGTCCTGTGTCTTTATTGATGACAACCTCGATAACGTCGAAGGAGCGCGCAAGGTGGGTATGCAAGTCATTCATTATCGAGCGGGGCTAAATGTACAGGCAGCGCTGGAGCCGATCTTAAAGGTGAACGCATGATTGAAGGCGGAACACGCGGGATAATTTTTGACTATGGCAACGTTTTGGATTATGTGGACGATCAAAGCCCCTGGTTAGCGCGCCGCGATGTGTTAGCCGCGCAGTTCAATATGACGGGGGACACGCTCTGGAAATTGCTGTACGAGACACAGCCCTGGCAGGATTGCAAACGGGGGCGCATTACCTATGCGGAATTCTGGAACCGCATTCTGAGTCCGCTAGGTATCATTGACGCTGATAAGCAGGCTGATTTCGTCTCGCGCCTGTTCGAGGGGCGCGATTGGATCAATCCAGACATGGCGAGGTTGATGCGCGAACTCAAACCCCGTTATCGTCTGGCTGTCTTAAGCAATACATTCGACCCCGAAATGGAAGTCCGCATCACGGACCAACATGGCCTCAAAGAGATATTCGATGTGGTCGTGAGTTCAGCGGCGGTGGGCCTCGCCAAGCCAGAGGCAGAAATCTATACTTTAACCTTAGAACGGCTTAGTATTGCGCCTGGTGAGGGATTGTTCGTCGATGATATGCCGCGCAACACACAGGCTGCCGAAGCGCTCGGCATACCATCCATTGTGTTCACAACGCCAACAGAGTTACGGCGTGAATTACGGTCACGAGCCATATTGCCGACTCCATTTGAAACACCTGCGCAAGATAGCCGTTGATAATGCGCACCCGACTCTATAACCCCGCAGATTTCGAGGCGGTGTTCGCCGTAATCGACGCTGCGACTCAGGCGAATCGAACGTGGCGTGAGGACCCTGTTCAGCTTCGCAATCAGTTAGCCAACAGCAGCGATCCTTCTGGCTGCATACTAGCACTAGATGACCGAGATATGTTCACGGGCGTGATCATATGGCAGTGTACAGGTACGGATTATCTTATAGAAGGATGGGTCCATCCTGAACACTGTGGCAAAGGAGCGGGAACGGCCCTGCTCAATGCGGTAGAACATGAAGCTCGGCAGCGCTTCAAACGCGCCACGATTTCGACACGAACACTTGCCGATGTTCCCGGCGTGGAAAGCCTTTTCACCAGCCAGGGATATAAGATTGCACGACGCTTCTATGTGATGACCACACCTCTGGTTGGGCGCACTTTCGAGGCTGTCTGGCCCGCTGGCATATCATTCCGGCTGTTTGCCTCGGAAGACTTGGAAACTTTGGTGGCCGCCGACAATGCAATTTTCGCGGATCATTGGGGATCACATCCGCACACGGTCGAAGAATGGACGCGGCGCTATACTGTGGAGCGCCCTCACGACCCGACTCTGTGGGTGATTGCGTGGGAGGATCACAATATTGTCGGCGAGTGTCTGGGATTCCCAAGCGCGATGGGTGGCCCAAAAGATGGCTGGCTAGCGATTGTCGGAGTGCGCACGGAGTGGCGTGGCTGCGGATTAGGAAGTGCGGTGCTGGCGCAGGGATTTCAGCGCCTGCAGCAGGCGGGCTTCGTCTCTGCCAGCCTGAGTGTGGATAGTGAGAACCCCGCTGCCATTGCGCTATATCGCAAATTTGGCATGGAAATAGCCCGTCTCCGTCTCAATTTTCAGAAGGTAATCCGTTGAAAGGGTTCAATACTGCCAATGAGTTCATCTGATCCGTTTTTGATTTGGCTACTCGCGCTTCCGCTGATTATCAGCGCGGGCTTTGTAGGCTGGGCCATTTATGATCGCACGTTGGAAGCACGCTTGAAACGTGAGGGAATTCCTGCACAGGGCGAAATCGTCAGCGTTGGCAAAGATTCCCACGCGGGCAACACTAATTTCTATGTGCTCTACCAATATCAAACTGATTCCCAGGCACCTGATCCTATTATTGACCGACAGGCGATCAGTCGCGCTCACCATGCGCAGCTCCAGCCGGGCCAACAGGTCGCAGTCAGTTATTTGCGGGGTAATCCTATCCGTTCACGGCTGGCAGGACTTGACCGCGACGAGGTTACGCAACAGATGGCGCTGCGCCGCGCCGGGATAATCTTTGTGATTTGGATAGTATTGCTGGTCGTAGCACTATTGCAGCGGTAATCATCGAAATCTAGAGGAAGCGTCGTAACCTCATGACAATCTGGCAAATCCCCAACCATCTTGAAGATCGTAAAGGTGTGCTGCATATCTCCGGCGCTAATGCACGCGAACTGGCAGATCGTTATGGCACACCGTTATTTGTATTTTCCGAGGCACGTATCCGGCAGAACATCGCTGAGGTGCGTGCAGCCTTCGAGCGACCAGGGGCTAGCGTGCGTATTTGTTATGCCAGCAAAGCCAACGGGAACCTTGCTGTGCTCGAAACGGTCAAGGCCAGTGGCATCGACATTGAGGTGAACAGTGGCGGCGAACTGTACAAAGCCCTCAAGGTTGGCTTCCAACCAGCGCAGATTGTCTTCAACGGGGTCGCCAAGACTGAACGGGAGCTTGAAGAGGCCATTCAGCAGGGCATTGCCTGCATCAACGTTGATTCTGCCTTTGAGCTAGGGCGAATAATTGCAATTGCCTCACGTTTGCATAAGCGCGCCAAAATTGCGCTGCGAATCGCGCCGGAAGTCACTACGGGGTCGCATGGCGGCCTTGAGACAGGCACGTCGCTTTCGAAGTTTGGTATCGCGGAAGACAAAATTGACGAGGTGTGGCGAGACGCGCTCAAGCATCCTGAGCAGGTGGCTCTGATTGGACTGCACATGCACATTGGCGCGCAGGTTAGCAATGCGGAGAAGCACGGCGAGGGCTTGCGTGCCATGTTGGCTATCGCGGCTCGACTCTTTGCCGATACGCGACACCGGATTGAAACTCTGAATCTTGGCGGCGGATTGCCCGTGCCATTTATTAAACCAGAGGATGACCGTGCGGCACCCACCGATAGCTATGCCATGCTGAAAGCGGGGCCAACGCCCGCAGACGTGGCACAAGCCACACTCGGCAGCCTGGACCGCTATCTTGATGAATGGTCAGGCAGCGAACATGCTGAGTTTCGCCAGATGATCCATGATGCGCAGTTTATCATTGAGCCGGGCAGTCGAATCATAGCGGACACGGCGGTGTTGCTTACTCGTGTACAGAATTTCAAAACGCGGCACGCCAGTGAAATTACATGGTTGATGCTCGACGCAGGGTTCAACACATTGGCGGATATTCTCGGTTACAACTGGTATTTCCACCCTATCGCCGCCGAGAAGACTGGCAGTCCGGCTGACTATCCCTACAAACTGGCGGGGCCACTCTGTGACAGTGGGGACACTTACCACGACAGCGAAGGTTATGGACGTTTGCCAGACTTCCATTCGCTGCCTGCCGATATGAAACCCGGTGACCTGATCGCTCTTCTGGATGTGGGCGGCTATACGCTGGAACAGATGAACCAGTATAATGGTCAGCCCCGTGCTGCCGCCGTCATGGTGTGCCAGGATGGGCAGGTACGGATGATCCGCAGGCGAGAGAGCTACGAAGATTTAGCCAGCCACGATGAATCCTTAACGTCGCCCACAACATAAAAGAAAAGCCCGACTGTTCACCAGTAGCGGGCTTTTCGGCTTTATCGGCTTGAAAACGACGACCCTTACTTGAGCGCCGCCAATGTGACGTTGTGCGCGATGTTCGTCGCGATGTAGGGTAGCACGCCCAAAATGATTGTTCCCGCAACACAAAGCAGAACAGCGCTCGACAACGAGAACGACAGCTTGCCATCGGCCTGACCGGGTTCCAGCCAGATTTTGACGACCACGCGCAAATAGTAATACGCGGAAATGAGACTCGTCAACACGCCGATGAGGGCCAGCCAACCTAACCCGGAGTTAATCGCTGGCAGGAATACAAACCACTTGGCGGTGAAGCCCGCCGTGAGCGGGATACCCGTCAGGCTCAGCATAAATATCGTCATGGCGGTAGCAAGCCAGGGTTGCCGCGCGCTCAGACCTGCGAAATCATCCAGCAGGGTTCCGCTGGCGTCGTCGCGCTCAACCGCAATGGCAACGGCAAAAGCGCCGATGTTGGTAAAAGCATAAGCCAGCAAGTAGATTAACGCGCCCTGCATGGCATCCTGCGCAAAGTTGAGCGAAATCACTTGCTTCCCGGCAGCGTCCGTCGTCACGGCGATGGTGCCCGCCGCTGCGACTGCCATCAGGATATAACCGGCGTGCGCAATGCTGGAATAAGCCAGCAGGCGCTTAATGTCTTTTTGCGTGATTGCCACAAAGTTGCCGAGAATCATCGTGGCGGCGGCGAGGACGCTTACCGTCACCTGCCACGCGGCATGGATTTCAGTTGCGTGCGAGTCTTGCACCAGCACCAACGCGGGAATGGCAAACACAACCAGGCGCATTAGCGCGCCGAAACCACCCACCTTTGCCGCCACGCTCATAAAGGCGGTGACGGGTGTGGGGGCGCCCTGATACACGTCAGGCGTCCACATGTGGAATGGCACCGCCGCCACCTTGAAGCCAAGCGCCACCAGCAGCAATCCGACGCCTGCCAACAGTAGAAACGGCGAGAACAGTTTGCCGATGGCAATCTGGTTGAAGATTGCTTGCAGGCTGGTGGTTCCCGTTGCGCCATAGATCAGCGCAATGCCGTATACCAGAAAACCCGTCGAAAACGCGCCTAGCAGGAAATACTTCATGGCGCTTTCTTCGGAACGCGCGTCGTTGCGCCGGAAGCCCGCCAAGATATATAGCGGGATCGAGAGCAGTTCAAGGCCCACAAACACCACAACGAGATCGCCCGCCGAACCCATGAACATCGCACCTGACGCTACAATAAGCAGCAGCGGATAAAACTCGCCACGCTCCATACCCGTGCGCCGCAGGTAGTCATAGGCGACCAGAATACTCATAAACGTAGCGATAAGCGTGATCACGTTGACCAGCGCGGTAAAGGGGTCCGCAATAAACATACCGCTGAAGGCGGTGGTATGTACGCTGAAACCGTTGAGCGAAAGCACAAAGGATACGATTAGCCCAAGCACCGCCAGCAACGCCGTGATTGCTTTGCGGTTCTTGGGGATGAACGCATCCACCAGGAACAGGACACACGCCCCTGCTGCCAGCGAAATGGCAGGAAGCGCGGCCCCAAGGTTCAGGTCTGCGGCACTCATTTCGGGTTCACCTGCGCTGTGATGATTTGGGCGGTTTGCGTGTTCGGCGTGGGAGCATATTGGGCCGTATTCTTAGCCATTTCCCCCACAGATTTGTCGATGAGGTTGAAGAACGGCTTCGGGAACAGACCCATGATCACTGCGAAGATCACGACAATCACCAACGCTGCGGTTTCGTTCCAGCGCAGCGCAGGTAGATGGTTATTCTCATCGTGGGTGACTTCGCCCATAAACACTTTGTTCCACATATACAGCAGGTACACGGCGGCGAGGATGACGCCAAGTGTTGCCAGGGCCGCGAAGATCGGACCAAGCACGGTGGAGCCAAACGCGCCAAGCAAAATCGTAAACTCGCCCACAAAGCCATTCAAACCGGGCAAGCCCATCGAGGACAGCGTGATGATGAGCGCCAGTCCGCTAAAGATGGGCAAGACCTTCCAGATGCCGCCGAAAGCGTTGATGGCCTTGGTATGCCGCCGCTCATACAACATTCCGACGAGCAAAAACAAGCCGCCCGTACTGATGCCGTGATTGACCATCTGCAACGTGGCGCCGCTCAGGCCAATGGCGTGCGCCGAACCTTGCACGCCACCAATGGCGAAGATACCCAGTACCACGAAACCAAGATGGCTGATCGAGGAATAGGCGACCAGCTTCTTGACGTCGCTTTGGGCATAGCTAACCCATGCACCGTAGATGATCCCGATAATCGCGAGGCCCCCGATGAACGGCGCGAATTGTACGGCAGCATTAGGGAACAGACCCAGACAGAAGCGTACCAACCCATAAAATGACCGAACCAGCCGTAGGAGCCTGGACGTGGGCATCCGGCAACCACGAGTGCAAGGGCCAGATAGGAACCTTGACAGCGAAGGCGGCGAAGAAGCCCAGGAATAGCAGCGCTTCAACGCCTGCGCCACCAAATAGCGCCGCCGTGCCGGATGGCCCAGCCTTCTGCACCATATCGGTAAGTTGCTGCACGTCGAAGGTGCCAAAGTGCGTTCCGATCCACAGAATGGACAAAAGCATTAGCAGGCTGCCTGCCATCGTGTACAGGAACAATTTGACCGCTGCGTAAATACGCTGTTCCGCGCCCCAGATGCCCACGATGAAGTACATCGGCACAAGAGACACTTCCCAGAACACGAAGAACAAGAACAAGTCATGTGCCACGAATGCCCCAATCAGGGCGAATTCGAGGATGAGCATGAAGCTGTAGTAAAGGCGAATGCGGTCTTTGACGCTTTCCAGCGAAAATAGAATCGCCAGCGGCATGATAAAGACCGTCAACATCACCAGCAGGATGCTCAGGCCGTCCACCCCGACAAAATAATCAATGTGGATGTTGTTGCCAAAGGACAGCCACACGACCTTGTGGATATGCTGTAGGCCGGGAACAGTCGTGTCGAAGTTGAGCAGCAGGAAAACCGCCAACGCAAAGGTCGCGAGTGAGAAGCCCAACGCTACCCACTTGATCTGGTGCTCGCGCGACTTTGGCAAGAACAAGATTGGGATCAGCCCGATCAGGGGCAGAAAAAGTACCGCAGTCACCAACAAGTCATTCATAGAAAATTATTCCCCCCGCCTTAGTGTTGGAGTAGTTGTCGGAACAAGGGATACAGGATAATCGCCAGCACGATCAGCACGCCAAGCAGCACAGTAAAAGCGTACGTTCGCACATATCCAGTTTGGAAACGGCGCATCCGTCCGCCAAACCACTGAACGATCTTCCCTAAATCCAGGAAGCCAGCATCAATAAAACCACGATCCACTGGCCCATTCAAGAAAGCGGCAATGCCATTGAAGCTGCCACCAATCAGCGTGTTGTGTACGTAATCGTGCCAGAATTGCCAATCAAGTACGTTGGCAAACCATTCGGATGCCCGGTTATAGGGCTGCTCAATTAGCGCGCCATACACCTGATCCCAGTACAGTTTAGCATTCGCCAGCGCGAAGGCGGGCTGGGACAGGGCACTCGCTTCCAGCGGGTCTTTGCCGTTCTCCGTAAGTGGCGCTTTGCCATAGATTAAGTAAGCAAGCCCGATGGCAGCCAGCGCCACCGCCAGCGCAAAGATCGCAAGTGGCGCGTTGAAAGCTCCGGTACTCACATACGTTATGGTGTGTTCCAGCCATCTACCGAGCCATTCTACGGGCAGACCCAGGAATTTGAAGGCTTCGGGCAGGTTCAACAATCCGCCAAATATCGACAGCACCGCCAGAATGATCAAGGGCAAGGTCATGAACCGATTGCTTTCGGGCGCATGGGCAGCAGCTTCGGTGCGTGGTTCACCCAGAAATACGAGCGAGATTTGCCGCCACATATAGAAGGCAGTGAAGCCCGCACCAATGACCAGCATCACCAGCGCGACCGTGCCACGAATATTGCCTACGTCGGCTGCCCTGCCAAGTATCTCGTCCTTCGACCAGAAACCAGCCAGCGGAAAGATTCCCGAAAGTGCCAGCGTGCCGATCAAGTACGTCCAGAAGGTAATGGGCATTCGCTTGCGCAAGCCGCCCATATTACGCATATCCTGCGCGTCAAAGGCTTCTTCATGGTTATCATGTTCATTATCGGCGTGGGTGTGGCCCGCATGTTCCCCGTGCGCCTCATGCGCGATGTGGTGTCCATGCTCAACGCCGTGAATGACTGAGCCGGAGCCGAGGAACAATAGCGCTTTGAAGAAGGCGTGTGTCACCAGATGGAACATTCCGCCGACAAAACCGCCCAGGCCAATCGCCACCACCATGAAACCAAGCTGGCTAACGGTGCTGTAGGCCAGGACTTTCTTGATGTCCCATTGGCCCATTGCGATGAAACCCGCCATGACCGCCGTTGCAGCGCCAATCGCAGTGAGAACTCCCGACGAGAGCGGTGCGGCAGATGCCTGCCGTGACCATCGTGGCAGCGTGGATGAGCGCGCTCACAGGGGTTGGACCAGCCATCGCGTCCGGCAGCCATACAAAGAGCGGAATTTGTGCGCTCTTGCCCGTAACGCCCACAATCATAAACAGGGTGATGAGCGTCAGTACCGTGCTTAATGGCAGCGAGTAAGGTCCAAACGGCACGACGTGGTTTCCCTGTTGCAGCCATTCATCGGCCTGCAAGAACACGCCTTTTGTTCCGTTAGCGACAATGGTACCTGATGAACTTGTGGCTGTCGGAGCTGGTCCCAGCGCCGCCACTTGATCTACTGCGAGAGGCTTTTCACCGCCTTTGTAGTAATCCAGTGTACCAAACGTCCAAAACGTCAGGAAGATCGCCAGCAGAAAGCCGAAATCGCCCACGCGGTTGACAATAAA
>WNFM01269557.1_pt1 | contig 10270 bp, 7 predicted proteins | sample 5400271 | NCBI WGS metagenome assembly WNFM01 (sample SAMN13153352, study PRJNA577476) | soil metagenome | isolation source: 60 cm saprolite on Douglas fir-dominated hillslope | place: USA:California | collected 2013-09-17
CCACGTCCAAACGGCTTTACCGGACGCGCGCAGAACTCCCCGCCTCCGTTCACTCCTCACCGAGAACGCGCATCCGGTAAAGCGCTAGCGTTAATCAGGAATTGTGCATACAGTCGTTGGGCGTATGGGCTCCCGAGGCTATGAGCATCCGCGAAACCAAGTCGATGCTGTCTCTCCAGGTTTCGGACCTTGAGGAGCATCCTGTTTGGCAATTCGTCACTAATGACGAGGGAGATGAGACTGCTGTGCGACCGGTCCATCGTCTGCCTGTTTCTACCTTGATGAGGAGAATAGCCCGAATCCATCGCAGGTGTTTTTTGGAGCCCGGGTTCAATAAGTACTCGGTACTTGGCATTCGTTTCGAAAACCGCAGAAGACATCGTGTGTTTCCTTTGTTCTCAACAATGGGACTACTCCTGATAAACGGTTAATCGATTCCACGCTTGGCGGCGTCGCACTCCTCGACTCGACAAGGACCGATTCCTCGACCTCTTCTTTGCACTGCCGCGCTGGAAAAAGATGATTCAGGAGTTTATAACCGTCTGTATGGGCACAACCGCGACGGAACGTTCACTGACCTAACGGAACGCGCGAGCCTCAGTAACCGTATGTATTGGCCACAAAACCAGCCGGCTCCGTTGAATAAGAGGTCGCCAGCACATAGGACAATTGCGGTGGCCCTCATTGTTATCTTAATCGCCGGAGCAGTTGTGGCGCTCCTTCCCTTGGGACCTGCCGGCCTCGCGAGCGCTCGCACCGCGCAGGCAGCGTCAGCTAGAAACAATGGTGCGAGCGATGAGTATGTGGGCTCACAAGCTTGTGCAGAATGTCACCGGGCGATTTCCAACGCTTTCTCCGAAACTGACATGGGCCGTTCGATGTCCGCAGTATTGCCTAAGCTGCTCGACAAATTTCCGAACTCCGCCCAGATTTTTGATGCGAAGCTGAACCGCCATTTCCAAGTCTTTGTCAGAGGCGGCAGCCTCTACCAAACTGACTATGAAACTGGAGCTGATGGGAAGGAAGTTTTCCGCGACACGCAAAAGGTGGAATGGATCATAGGCGCAGGCGCAAACGGATTCGGTGCAATTGTTAAGCGTGGCGACGTTCTCTTTGAAGGCCCACTTTCGTTTTATTCCAAGACTCAACATTGGGCCCTATCTCCCGGCTATGAATCCTACGACTATGGTTTCAGTCGCCCCATTCTTCCCCCATGCATTGTCTGCCACAGCGGTCGGCCCCGGCCGATTCCTGACGGCAATGGCCGTTTCATGGAGCCTCCCTTCCAAGAGTTAGCAGTCGGATGCGAAAACTGCCACGGTCCGGGTGCAATGCATGCATCGCGAATGAAGGATGGTACCGCAACTGCAAAGGGGGGCGACCACTCCATCGTCAACCCGGCGAAACTTCCGTCGTGGCTGGCAGACAATATCTGCGTGTCCTGCCACCAAACCGGAGATGCTCGCGTGCTGAAGCCCGGAAAGAATTTTCAGGATTTTCGACCAGGATCAGCACTTGATGACACGGTGGTACTCCTCATGATTCCTCCAAAACGCGACGCTCCTCCTCAAAGTGATCTTTTGGAGCATTATTTTTCCATGACTCTGAGCAAGTGCTACCGAGGAAGCGGGAGCCGACTCAGCTGCGTCACCTGTCATGACCCTCATACGCAGCCCACTGGACAGCTGGTATCGGAAGTGTTCCGGTCGAGATGTCTCACCTGCCACACGGAGAAGAGCTGTGCAGTTCCTTTTGCGATTCGTCAACACAAGGTTCCGCCAGACGACTGTGCCGGGTGCCACATGCCGAAGCGTGACGTTAAAGTGATTTCGCACTCCGTGCTAACGAACCATCGAATCGTCAGGGAATCGGGTGAACCGTATCCCGACGCCGCGTTCTACCTGGCGACGCCTCAATTGCCAGATTTGGTCCATATCGATGCAATTCCAGGACAGAAGGGTACGCCGCTATCCTCAATCACACTCCTCCAGGCTTATGGTCAGCTGATGCGCACTCGTTCTAAATATCGAGACCGATATCTGGCCTTGGCGGAAAAACTTCGCACGACGGCACCGGATGCTATTCCCGTGCTCGAAGCTCTTGCCTACAGTGCGCTCGAAAAAAAGGACGACAATGGAGCGATCGAAGCTATTCGTTATTTGAATCAGGCCGTTCAACAGGGGTCTACTCTTCCGGCCGATTTCGAGCAACTTGGCAGTCTGCTAGTACAAGCCCGCCATTTCGCTGAAGCTACCGATCTACTACAGCAGGGAATCAGGCTGATTCCTCACGATGGCGAGCTGTACCGTTTATTGGCAGCTTGCTATCTGGCGGAAGGCAAAGCCAGAGACGCTACCGAAGTTCTGAACGAAGGCTCGCGGATATTTCCCGAAAACGCCGCCATCCGTGCGCTACTGGTGGAGGTCCAGAAGAATCATCGGGAACAACTACGGTAATGGCATTCCCAAGCTCGAGCAAAGATCAGCTCACAGTTGATGGCGCTTTGTCGATCGAGGAAGCCTGTGTGCTTAGCACATCAGGTTGTGCGAAACCCATCGCGGCGGAAATCGCACGGGCCGCGCTCATCACAGCACCAGCAAGAAGCGGCACTTGATTTGGACTGATTCTCGTTATCGGTCCCGAGACGCTGACCGCTGCGATAACTTCCTGTCCCGCGCCTAGAATTGGCGCGCCGACGCATCGGGCTCCCAGCGTGGTCTCCTCCTCATCCACCGCGTAACCCTGCTTACGAACGATGTCCAGTTCCTCGCGGAATTGCACAAGATTCATGATCGTGTTGGCTGTCACCGGTTGAAACTGTATCGCGCTCAACACTTTCTCCCTTTGTTCCTCTGGCAGGAACGATGCCAGCGCCTTCCCGAGGGCTGTTGCATGTAATGAACGGCGGCTTCCGACTCGAGACGCGAGGCGGAACTCATGGGGGCTCTCGATCACCTCGATGTACAGGACCATTCCCTGATCGAGGGTCGCCAAATTCACGGTTTCGCGCGTGGACTTCCAAAGCTCCCATAGAATCGGACGTGCCACAGCTTGGAGAGTAGCGCGGTGGTTTGCCCGAACGCTCAACTGTGAAAACTTTGGTCCGATCAAATAGGCGCCGGTATCTGTCCGAATAAGATATCCATCATGTTCCAGGTGCTTCAGAAAACGATGCGCGGTACTTTTGTGAACTCCAGTCACGTCGCAGATGGGCTTCAGGGTCAGACCGGAGGGTGATCCCTGAATCGCTTCCAAGATCTTGAAGACCTTTGAGATGACGCCGACGGCCGTAGTCTCGACTCTCTTCATCGTCCACCAGGCAAATCTGTCTTACAAGTTCCTCGGAGAGCGCAGCGGATTTCTGTCTTAAGCCCGAATCCCGCGAGGCTCGTCTCTCGACAGCTTCGATGCTCGTCCGAAGCGTATTCCAGTAGTCTCGGATACACGGTCCGCAAATATACCCTAGTGGCTGCTAGTGTCAAACAGTGAAACGCTGTTTCGCGCTACGTCGACTCGACCCCCGTTTTCTTCATTCCGGAGCACAAGGGTTTCATAGCGTGGAACGACGTTCGCATAGATGGAATTTTTTGCTTGACACGATTCGTTAATGCTGTTACAGAACTCCCCAAGATTTGTTTCGAAGTGGCAATTTGGGGTGCCCGAGCCAGCTGGGAGTTGCCACAGACACCGGGAACGACTTAGGCAGTACAGATTTTGGCTATTCCGTGTGTCCGGAGGAGTGACAATGACCTCTCGAAGTTCTGTAACCTTTGCAATCCCCCGTTTATTGGCTCCATTGCTTATGCTGTTCCTGGCCTTGGTCGGTCTGCTACCCAGAATAGCGCGGGCCCAAGCTACTGCCTCAATTAACGGCACGGTATACGACACATCTGGGGCAGTAGTCCCCGACGCCGCTGTCGTCCTGCATCGCAAGTCTACGAATCTGAACCGGATGGTATCGACAAACAGCGCTGGTGTTTATGTCATTCCGGATGTGCAGCCCGGAGACTATGATCTAAAAATCACCAAAGACGGTTTTAAGGCCGCAGTGCAATCAAACGTCACTCTATTGGTGAACCAAACGGCGACAGTGGATGTCGCGCTAGCCACTGGCTCCGTCAACGAGACCGTCGTAGTTGCAGCAGAAACGCTGGCCCTGGAGACGTCGACTTCGGAATTAGGCGTTGCGGTGGTTAGGGAACAGGTGAACGACCTGCCCTTGAACGGGCGTAATTTTACCCAATTGCTCAATTTGACGCCTGGCGTCAGCACCGTGAACGTCTCGCAGAACTCCGCTACTGGCGGAGGCATCTGGTCCAATCCGGTTGGGACGTTTTCCTATCCATCGATCAATGGCCAGACGAATCGCAGTAATCTTTACTTGCTCGACGGCATCAACAATCAGGGGTCATTTGGAAGTACGTACGCCATTGCGCCGATTGTCGACGCGATCCAGGAATTCAAAGTCCAATCCCACAACGACGACACGTCGTATGGCGGCGCTCTTGGCGGCATCATCAATGTCGTCACAAAATCCGGAACGACGCAGTATCACGGGGTACTTTGGGAGTTTGCGCGAAACACGGCTTTTGATGCGCGGAACCCATTTCTAACTAGCGTGACTCCGTTCCAGCAGAACCAATTTGGCGTCGCAGGAGGAGGGCCGCTCTACATACCCTGGCACCACTCGGGAGCTCCGAAAACGTTCTTCTTCGCTTCGTACGAAGGTTTTCGCCTTCATACCGCCGCCTCTAGTTTATTCAGCGTGCCTACGTCCGCGGAGTTGGGAGGCAACCTGACTACGGTGGGTGGTGTGCCCTTTGCTGGACAAATCTATAACCCCTATAGCATCGTCGCAAATGCAGGAAGTCCAACCGGCTTCTCCAATTCTCCTTTCTTGTGCGATGCGGCTGGTAAACCCTCTCCAGATACGAATCGAGTTCAATCGTCCGGGACGCCCTGTAACAAGATACCGACGGACATGCTCGACCCGAATATGATTGCGTATGCCACAGCGCTGTTCCCTGGCTCCAACCGCACGCCCAGCGCGACCTCCGCGTTTAATGCAGTCGATACCACCAGGTCCATTGTCCGGCAGGATGAGTTTCACGGTCGTCTCGATCATCAGTTCACGACCAATGACAACGTTTTCGCTCGCTGGAGTCAGTTCAGACAACCAGTGACGGGTTCCGGCGGATTCACGGGCCTCAATCACTTTCAGATCACCAACGGATACACTGTTGGACTTGGGTATTCGCACACTTTCTCCAGTACTTCCTTCTTGGAGACTCACTTCGGCCGCGTCCTTTTGGACATTTCCCAAGGCTCTAGCTTTTTGGACCCATCCCACGCGACAGGAACCAGTCTCGGTTTCTCGCCGAATTTCGCAAGCGGTTTCATCGGCGGCGTCTCTTTGATTCCAAACATCACGATTAATGGATTCATTGGGAACATCGATCCCAGCGCGCACGGCGCAGCGCATACGGACCAAACACAAGGGACGAACATCTGGCAATTCGGTGGAAACTTTACGAAGATCTACGGCCGCCACACGTTCAAAATGGGTACGGATTTCGCCACCAACAATGCCAACGCGCTGTATCTGAATGCATCGGAAGTGTTTTCTGCGTCGAATACCGATAACGCTGCCAGCCCGGGCACTGCCGGTAACTCACTGGCATCCTTCCTCTTAGGCGCTGCAAACAGCTTTAAGAGGCGGAATGTGAAGGAAACGGAACATGGGGGCTGGGTCGACGGTGCATATTTCGCGGACTCCTGGAAGGTAACGAACAAGCTGACCATCAATTTGGGGCTTCGTTACGACCTTACGTTGATGCCAATTTACGGTGCCCTGAAAGACGGAAATGGATTCACCGGCGACCTGAACTTCAACAACGGAACCTACGTCCTGACTCATTTGCCTCCGATGTGCGCGCAAGTAAATCCCGTGCCGCCTTGCATTCCGTTCGGACTCGGTCCCGGAGGCCTGAACCCCCAGCCGGGGCAAAGTTATCTTCCGGCGAACGTTGTCGTTACACCGCACGCGAATGGTGCCATCTTTCAAAACGACCTCACCAATTTTCAGCCTCGAGTTGGATTCGCCTACGAACTAACGCGCACGACGGTACTCCGGGCGGCCTACGGCAGGTTCTACGACAATTGGGCCGCCGTAACGCAAAGCGCCCAGAACTATGAGGGATCCTGGCCCGACACCGGTCAGCTGGGTGCTGCGCTGAATCCGCTCAATGGTCCCCCAACGCCGGGGTTGGCGGAAGCACCGACAGGCACCGGCCCAGCCATCGCTGGCCCGAGTCCCTTTACCGGTTTCAATTGGTACGCCGACCCACATATGCAGCGGCCCTATGCGGATCAATTTAATTTCGGCGTGCAACACCAACTCGGCTCGAGCACCGTTTTGACCGCAAATTACGTGGGCTCGCGCGGCCACCGTCTGGACATCGGGTTCTCAGGGAATACCGGTAAGACGCCTTCAGCGCTTGCGAACTACTTGCCGACCGGTGCCACCACGAGTTCGCCGTATCCGTACATAACGCCCGCTGATTTCGACACGGCCATCGGAAAGAGCAGCTACGATGCTCTCCAAGCCTCATTGAACGGCCGTGCCGTCCACGGTCTGACCTACTTAGTGTCCTACACCTGGTCAAAAACGCTCGACCTTGGATGTACCGGCTGGTATGGAGTCGAAGGTTGCAGCATCCAGAATCCTTACACTTTGAAGAACGATAAGGGGCCCGCGGGTACCGATGTTCCTCAAATCTTTTCGGCCTCTTGGGTTTATCAGCTTCCCTTTGGAAAGGGCCAAAAATACGCCGCAAGCAATAACGTCCTGAACTATGTCGTGGGCGGCTGGACGTTGAATGGAATCCTCTCTTTTAGCTCGGGAATACCGTTCTTCGTCGGCGCATCCGGTGACATCGCGCATATTGCCGCCAACACCGCGTGCTGTGCACTCGGTTTTGGCAACTACGAGAGGTTGAATTTCCTCGGCGGCAATCCGTATGCGTCTAACAAATCTCCCGAGCAATGGCTAAACCCAGCTGCGTTTGCGGTTCCTGCCCCGGGCACCTTTGGCAACCTGGGCCGCGACACGCTGCGCTCGGATAGGTTCAAGAACCTTGACCTATCCCTGTTCAAACAATTTCCCATTACGGAGAGCAAGAGGCTCGAATTTCGATTCGAGACATTTAACTTGACGAACACGCCGGTCTGGGGAGTTCCGGACGTGAACATCAGCGATGGCAACAAGTTTGGAACGATTTCGAGCACGGCCAACACGGCGCGTCAGTTACAATTCGGCCTGAAGCTCTATTTCTAAGTCTCTCGTCGTGGGGCCGGAGCAGTCCACTTCTGCTACAACAGAAGACTGCCCAAATGCGCGGTGGACACGAATCCCACGAACACCAGATTTGTCTTGCCGCCTCGTTTGTATGGCAAGGCACCTTGCCAGCCGTTCATACTTGGCAAACATGACGGGCACGGAGGTAAGAAGCCACATGCAGCATGCAATTGTGCGCCTCCTGAGTCTGGCTGCACTACTGCTGTCCGCTCACCCAGATCGCGGCCTTGCGCAGACTCGTGCACCTGCAACGCGGCGTGACGGCGCCCACAAATCCTCGGGGGAGCTTCCTAGATCATGCCTGCTTCAACAGCATCCGTCGGAGCAGATCACCGCTTTACTCGAAACGGTTCGCGACCATCCTACAGCCGGTGCATACAACACGCTTGGAGCTTTATACGCTCGGGACAGTCGCGTTGCCTGCGCCGTCTCGGCCTTTGAAGCTGCACTGCGCCTGGACAGTGAGAATTGGCAAGCGCGCTACAACCTTGGCCTCGCACTCGTCACCAAAGGCGATCTGGCTCGCGCCGCCAAGGAATTGCAAGCTGCCATTCGGTACAAGCCTGATTCCGTCGCCTCACACGTCGCGTTGGCTACGCTGCTTCAGAACCAGGGAAAGTTGGACGGAGCCATAGAGCAATTTCAGGCTGCGCTGCAAATCGACCCCAAGTTCGCGTTCGCCTATCTCAGCCTGGGCGTCCTATATACCCACCAAGGAAAAGACACGGAAGCTGCAGGTTTTTTTCGAGAAGCGATCCAGAGCGATCAGAAGAGCGTACCGGCTTATGTGAACTTGGGACTGACAATGGCGAGGCAGGGCGATTTTTCCGAGGCGGAGCAGGAATTCCGGTCGGCGATCCAAATCGACCCGGAAAGCGCGGAGGCTTACACCTCGCTTGGAATGCTCGAAGCAAAGACTGGTCGCGGCGCGGAGGCGGTCGAAACTTTTCGGAAAGTCGTTGCGCTGCAGCCGCATTCCGCGGATGCCCACCTGAACCTGGGTATTGCGCTCGTGGACCAATACGATCGAGTCGCAGCGTTTGACGAATTCGCAACAGCCGCGCGGATTAATCCTAATTCCCCCGGAGCGCATTATAATCTCGGCCACTTCTATTTCGAAACGGGCAAGTACGATGAAGCGCGCAAGGAGCTGGGAGCAGCCGTGCGCTTGCAGCCTAACTTTGCGGGTGCACTCTATTTCCTGGCGCTTACGGAAAGGCAGGACAATCAGGTCGATCGTGCTACAGAACTCTTGCACAAGGTCGTAGTGCTTCAACCGCAAAACGCGGACGCGCAATATCTCCTGGGCCGATATCTGGAACGTGCCGGAAAAACAACCGATGCCATAGCGCACTGGAAATTGGCGCTCCAAGCCGATCCAAATCAATCCGAAGCTCTTTACAACTTGGCGAGAACTTTGAACAAGGTGCATGATCCCGAGGCGCAGCAATATCAGGATCGGTTCGACACAATGCAAAGAGAAAAGCAGACTACCGACCGCGTTGGCCAACTGGGAAATTTCGCAATCCAGGCCGCCAACGCTCAAAATTGGCCTCAGGCTTTGCTACAAATGAACGAAGCTATTGCGCTTTGTGGGCGATGCGGGGAGGCTGGTCATCTCCACAGAAATCTGGGATTGATGTACTGCCACACCGGGAATTTAAAAGATGGCGAAAAGGAGCTGCGGGCTGCTCTGGAACTCAATCCGAATGACGCTGAGGCAAAGAAAGCGATTGATGTGCTTCAGAATCTCCACGCTGCGAATCACAAAGACGGCAACGAGCGATAACTGATCCTTTCAGAAACGTGCCTCGAAGTCAAAATGCCAGCTCACAGCAATATTCCGGAAAATTCGCAAAACGGGCCCACGACAAATGGCACAGCCCCGCCCAGCTCCGGTTTGTTGAAGGAGAGCTTGGCGGTCCAGCTCCGTGAAGCCATTCTTGGTGGCAAGCTCGCTCCAGGCGAGAAAATCATCGAAAGGCGTTTGGGCGCAAGAGTTCGGCGCAGCGCAGGTCTCCGTCCGCGAGGCCTTGAACATTTTGATCGCTGAGGGTTTTGTGACCAAAGGCCACGGGCGCAGTGCGCGTGTGCTGCGGTTGACCGATGCCGCTATCATTCACACATATCAAGTTCGCGGGGCGCTCGAGGGGTTGGCAGCGCGCATCATCGTCGAGCAAAAGCTACCGGTCGCGGACTTGGAAGCCGCGATGGTGGAGCTTCGCCTGGCCGTAGAAACCAACGATGTGCGCAGCGTGATTGACCGCGTTCAGCGATTTCATCTCTGCCTATTGAAAAAACCCGGGAATCCGCTCTTGCTTGAAAATGGTCTGCGGCTGATTGTTCCCCTGTACGCCTTCACGTTGATGCGTGCTTTGGCTAAGGGCCTGGATGCTAGTCCTTGGGTGCCGCAAATGCCCAATCATCAGCGAATCGTCGACGCCATTTGGATGGGCAATCCTCAGCTCGCGGAGCAAGTGGTCATTCACATCACGAATCATTTTATGGAGCACTATCTCGAGGTGTGGGGTGAGTAGAGGCATTTTCCAGAGTGCGGCTCGATCGTTTGAATCTTTTCGTCTGATGGTTCCATGGAGGGACTGCCGAATGTTTCTTTCTCGTTTCTACCCGAAATACACCCGGGCGGGCGCCAACGTCACCCAACAGCAAGACGCAGTCCTGCCCCATCCACTGTCCGTGTGGATCTCTAACACGCGCGTCAAATCTCTTGTCTCGGCTATTTGCCTTGTGAGATTCGCTGTCATAAAAACGTAATACTAATCGCGATGAATGACGGCAAAATGCGAACGAAAGGTGCTAAGAGCGCATACTTGGCTACTCAACTGATTCTACTAAAGTTGCAAAACCAACTCGACATTTGATTCTTCCGAAATCTTGGAGCAACGTGGAGCA
>WNFM01351720.1_pt2 | contig 10269 bp, 5 predicted proteins | sample 5400271 | NCBI WGS metagenome assembly WNFM01 (sample SAMN13153352, study PRJNA577476) | soil metagenome | isolation source: 60 cm saprolite on Douglas fir-dominated hillslope | place: USA:California | collected 2013-09-17
GACGGCCCCGAGATCACTGTCTGTGAAGGGCTATTGTGATTGGCAATTCGGACCTGGCCGTCGCCCAACCATTTCGATACTTCTTCGCGCGACGCCTTCACCGCCGCCATGCCTCCCTGTTTTTCGTCGCAGGCGTTGGCCATGAGGTGGCCCCGGAGGATCGCAAGCCGCAGCAGTTCGCCCTCTGAAATGGCGCCGGCAGCGTACAGCGCAGTATATTCACCAAAGCTGTGACCGGCCACGAATCCGGCTTGGAGACCCAGTCGGCGAAGGAAAGCAAGATAGCCGCAGCAGACTACCGCGATGGCAGGTTGCGCGATGTTTGTCTGCGCGAGTTTCTGTTCGGCGATTTGCGGCTCCCCGTCGGCAAAATCACTGCGTGGAAAAATATACTCGTCGAGACTGCGTGGAAAACATCCCGACGTTTGACTGCTGGCATGTTCGAAAACCTGCGCCAGTTCCCGAATGTAGAGCGCCTGTTCGCGGACCATGCCTGGATATTGGGAACCCTGTCCTGAGAAGAGCAGAGCCGTTTTCGGCTGCTCGTCCCCAACGCGGTTTTCGACATGGAACTCGATGTCCCCCTCTATTTTGCGGCAATCTGGATCTTTCAGTCCGGCAAGAGCCGTTTCGAGCTTTTTGCAGAGTTCGGCCCGACTATTGGCGACGAAGCTCAAACCCACATTGCCCCTCGAGCCCTCGCGCTTGAATAGGCTAAAAGCCAAGTCACGCATCTGCGCGGCCGGGTTGCGGTCAATGGCCGCGCGAAGCTCCGCTAATTCTGACTGCAGCGTCGATCGATCGGTCACGCGCCAGGCGAAAAGCTCGCAAGGCCACTCATCGCTCCCACGGGCCGCTTCGCGCATGCCGCTTTTATATTCCTCAAGGACGGCGTGAAAATTTGTGCCGCCAAAACCAAACGCGCTGACTGCGGCCCTTCGCGGATGAGAAGCCGGTGCGAGCCAGGGAGCAGGTTGTTTCAATAGATAAACAGGGCTCTGCGAATCGCGCAAGCGTTCTAGCGGCCTTTCAACACCGCCATGAGAGGGAAGGACTTTTCGATAAAGGGCTAAGGCTGCTTTGATTACACCCACAATTCCGGCAGAACTCTTGGTATGGCCAACGAGCGACTTGGCTGAGCCGACCGCGCATGACTTTCGCGGCGTCGTCATTTCTGCGAGAAGGGTGGAAATAGACTCGAGCTCGGCACGATCGCCCATCGCGGTTCCCGTGCCATGCGCCTCGTACAAGCCGAGAGTGGAAGCCGAAAAGCCGGCTTTGGCGTAGGCGCGGCGGAGAGCTAAAAGCTGGCCCGCCGGTGCGGGCGCGGTCATGCTGTTGCTTCGCCCATCGCTGGAACCGCTGAGGGCCTTTAGCACGGCATAGATACGGTCACCATCGCGTTCCGCATCAGCCAGCCGTTTGAGAACCACCACAGCCACGCCTTCGCTAATGACAATTCCATCCGCCTTTTCATCAAATGCCTTCACGGTTCCGCTCGGAGACAGCGCCTGTGTCTTGCTGAAACAGAAATAGGCGAACGGCGATTGCAGCGTATCCAGACCCCCGGCAATGACCACGTTGCTTCTTCCGGATTCCAGTTCCCGTACGGCGAGGTCCAGGGCGGCTAGCGACGAAGCGCAAGCTGCATCTACAGTGTAATTCGAGCCGCCGAAGTCGAACCGGTTCGCGACGCGCCCGGCAGCGACGTTGAAGAGCAAGCCCGGAAAGGACTCCTCGGTCCACTCGGGGAGTCGATCATAGACGTCGCCGTCCACTCGGCCGAACATGCGCGGGATCTCACTGCGTGCGGCGTATTGCTGGCCAAGGTCGGACATCCCGCCGCTGGCACCGAAGATCACTGACGTCCGCTCCCGATCGAAGTCCCCGCGCTCATACCCGGCGTCAATCAGCGCCCGCCGCGTTGCTTCCAGAGCAAGCAACTGCATGGTTTCTATTGACTTCAGTGAATTGGGCGGAATGCCAAAGTGAAACGGGTCGAATTCGACCTCGTCGAGAAAACCGCCCCATTTTGAATAGACCTTGTCACGGGCCGAGCGACTCGACTCGTAGTAAAGACGCCAGTCCCATCTCTCCGGCGGGATCTCTTTGAAGCTCGCTTTGTTGCGTAGGACGTTCGTCCAAAAAGTCTCTGGCTGTTGAGCTCCAGGCAACAACACGCTCATCCCGACGATCGCGATATTCGCGGGCGCACCTTGCGGTTCATTCACTTCGATCGCTGGACCGAGTTGGGCAACGAGTTCCGCGCTTTGCTCCGATACCTCAGCATGGAGTTGTGCCAGCGTTCCGACTTCAGTCCGAAGGACCGCCACCTGGCCGATCATGTACATCCCGTCGCGATGCTGCGCGGGCTCGTCCACGGCCAAGAGCGCATCGCCCTGGCGCAAGATCCCCTTGGAGGCCACACGCAACCGGCCCAATGTGAGCGCTTCCAGTTCCTCGGAAATGCGCTTTGATTCGCGACCCTCCTTGCGAAGAATTCCCGCGCGAACGGTGTGACGCAGCAACGAGAGGCGTGCCCGGGACCGGTTTCTAGATTCACCGTGCGCGTGCATTTCACCGCTTCCTGCTGAAATCCGGCTACCACCGCGCCGTTCTCGACTGCTTCTTTGGTAAAGAGATAGGCGGTTCCCATCAAGACGCCGATTTTTATTCCGCGAGCGGCCAGCGGAGCAGCCATCGCGCTGATCATAGCGCCGCTCCTGGCATCATGAATTCCTCCGGCAAACAGTATATGGAGGTCAGCGGCGATTTGCGGTGAAACTTCCAGGAGCCGTTCGATCATCGTCTCCCATAGGCAAAAGCTGGTGAGTGGTCCTACATGCCCCCCGCACTCTCGTCCCTCAAATACAAAGCGGCGCGCTCCACGCGCGAGAAACATCTCGAGCAAGGCCGCGGTGGGAACATGGATGTAGGTGCGGATTCCCAGCTTCTCCAAATGATCGGCCTGATCGGGCCGGCCTCCGGCGATGATCGCGAATGGGGGCTTAATTTCTTCAATTACGGCAAGCTGCTCCTCACGAAGCTCCGGAGGCACGAATCCAAGAATGCCCACTCCCCATGAGCGCACGCCGAACCGCTGGCGGCATTCTGTAAGGAGCTCCCTGACTCTCGGCGCCCGCATTAGCGCCAGAGCCAGCATCGGTAAAGCTCCTGCTTCCGCGACGGCGTCGGCAAAGGAAGCCACGTCACTGACGCGTGTCATCGGTCCCTGAACGATGGGGAACCGCGTCCCGTGAGATCGTGCGAGTGGGGAATCGGGTGCAAGCGGTCGAAGTCTCCGGGCTTGGCTGATGTTTTCAGTTGCGGCTTGCAGAATGGCTTGAATCAAGCGCCCAGTCGTGCGGTAGCGGGCCGCGAACGATGCCGCCATACCGATCGCCTGGCCGACGGGCCAAGCCGTCTTGTCGAGAGCATCCCAACCGAGCAGGCGTCCTGCTTCCCCCGACCAACGCGCAGGCTGATCTAAAAGTTCGATTTCCTCTCCGAGGTTGCGCAACGATGCGGCTGCGATGCAGTCCGGACGAATCAGGATACGCACCGGCTTTCCGAGACGCTCCCCAACGACCATGGCCTCAGAACCATTGATATGCGAAAGCGAAGTTTGCCAGGTACGAGGAAACGGCGACTCCGGCATTAGCCAGAGTTGGTCATCAAGCACCACGCCGGCAGCGCCAGCGGTATAACAGGCGGCCGCGGTGTTCGGTCCGATGCCTCCCTGAACGATTACCGGGAGACTGACGCGGGCGAGCAGCTGTTGTCCGAGAATGAACGCCGGGCTGTCACCTATCCAACCGCCGGACTCGTGTCCTTTGCCGATGATGCCATCGACGTGGATTTTCGATTCTTCCAGCATGGCCAGTTCATCGATATCCTTCACTTCGACAATCAACTCGCGAAAACCGGAAGATGGCAGACTGGCTACTGCGCTCGCCAAGCCGGTCTCCGCCCATCCGCAGAGGACTAAAAGATGTGGCCGCGAGGCGAGCAAAGAGAGCAATGGTTGGGACCACGATACCTGCGTCGCGTGGAAGCGAAGACCGAGAGGCGCACCTTCCGGAATCAAACCGAGAATCTGCTCAAGCTGGCGCAACGCGCTATCCGCCTGCGTTTCCCGCTCAAATTCCAAATCGATAATTCCAATTCCGCCGGCCCGAGCACTTGCGACAACGAGACGGACTGGTGCTAGGGAAACTGGACTGATAGTCAGGACTCTAAACATTTTGGTTGCTCGGAAAAAGAAGAGACCCTATGGCAGCCATGACCAAACCTCGACCTGACAAAAACGAATCACCGGCCGGACCAGTATATAGCCCAGCGGATTCCAACCCACATCGATTTTTCCATAACCAGCCATTCCAGGCTGCATATCTATCGGAGGTTTATCAATCTCAATTACTGCCTCAAAAACGGCGCTACTTGGTTCCGTCGTTGTAGGCTTCGATGTGGAGGCTGGTTGGATCGAAATGACTTTTCCATGGATCGGACTGTCCTTATAAGCGAAAAGCTTTATTTCGGCGTTAGATCCCACCTGAGCTTTTCCAGCCTCGAATTGCGGCAAATAAACGACTACGAGCTGTTGGGCGATTACCTGAGCCGTAGCAAAAACCTCTCCGGGGCGGAGGTACGTACCAACTTTACGGTCCAGAAACGGCTCTATCAAGTACCCGTCGAACGGCATTATCAAATTCCCTTCAGCCTGTTGTTGTTTCGCGTAAACCAATTGTTGTTCAACCCGGTGCAGTTGTGCTTCCGTGCTTTCGCATTCGCGCCGCGCTGCCTCAATATCTTCGAGTCGAGGTCCTTCAACGACCAAATTTAGGTGCGCTTGCGCTCGTTTCTGGTCATCCACTTTAGCATCCAAGTTTTGTTGATTTTTCCCGACATCGATTTCCGCGAGTTCGGACTTGCTTTTGGCATCGTTGAGTTGGGTCTGGGAGGCAAACCCCTTGTTAAAGAGCGGTTGAATCATCTTCAACGCTTCCGCCGCGTAGAAAGCAGTGGTTTTTGCCCCGTGCAGTTGGGCGGTAGCCACATCCACCTCTTCGACGGCGGCGGCGAGTTGAGCTTTTGCCTCGTTGATTTGTTCGGGAAGCGCGCCTGCCAAAAGTTTGGCCAGTTCGACCTCCGCTTTGTCATGCTGGGCCTTCTTTTCTTCTATCTGACGTGAGAAAAGCAGAATCGCGTTCTCGACCTCGTCAAAGACCAGTTTAGCGACGATTCTGCCATGCAGGATGCGCGCTCCGTCGCCGCCCTTATAAAATACTCGGTCCACTTTACCCGAGAGCGGAGCTTGCAGCTGTTGCTGGCGCGGTGGGAAGATTTCGATCTGTCCGCCTACCCGATCCGGATAGGGCAGAATCAAGATCACCGCTACAGTGCCCAAGACGAAATATTTGAAACGCTTGCGCTTCCCGGGCTCGTCGGGGCCCTTCATCGCCTCTAATCTTTCTTCCCTCGCGCTCAGCCACTCCTGCCGTTTGTCCTTGAGTTGCTGCCTCGTCAAAAAAGGCCTGACGAACCTCGAATTTCCCCAGCGAATAACTAAAAAAAGGATGATTCCGAAAATCGCCCATGGAGTTGCCTGTCCGAAAAAATCAGGAAAAGTGTGAAGTACCCCTCGGCCAATCGTACCCGATACTTTGATAAATGCGACGCACCAAACGAGCGTGAGGAGCACCGAAAATCCCACGTAAAGGATTCGCTGCTTAGTTGGTATGGTCGTGGGAAGCGGCTTTCTCGTTATGTAACTAGCCATGATCTTCCCGGCGATATCAATTGTCCTAGAAGGAAGACCAAAGAAGGTAGTCAACCATCGTGAGCCATCGTCTTTAAACACGGGAACCATAATCACGAACAGGTCGATCATCGCGATTTGGACAAGTTCGACGACGAGACCCCCAAATAAGGTGCCGGACCCCCGAAAAGCGTACCAAATCGCTGTCCCGATAGCGATGACATACATTTTCAGGAGCAAGGTTGCCGAGTAGATCCAGAGTTTTGGTGTGCGTCCCAAATGTCTGACTCGACTCCGATCTACCCAAAAACGCGGGATGACGCCTGCATGCAACCGGAATCCGAACTGTGTGATTTTTGCGCCGTGATAGGCACAAATCGCTCCCTCAACAGTAGCGCGCGCAAAGCTCAGCGTGAAGAGAGTGAGTATGAGTTGACCGATGTACGCGAATATGCTTCCGATAGCCTTAAGGTCATGACCTATCGCGTCAAGTTGTGTAAGCTGCGTGTAAAGCGCCCAAGGGAAGCCAACGATTAGGAGCCAATGACACGCCATCATTAAGCGTTTGAACGGCAGCACCGCTTTGAGGACGTAGTCGAAGTACTTCTCCGGATTGAAGAGGCGCCAGTGATAGGAACGTGCTTCGTCCTCATCATCTGGGCCCTCCGCCTCATCTACAAACGAGTTTTCCCTCGCCGACGATGACTTGCTCTCGCCATCGTACTGTACGATCTCCTCGTCTTCGGATGACAATGGCCCGCTCCCTGAAACGCTTTCTTTAGCCACCAACGCTTTGCTCCGCGTTGTTACCTTCTCGGCGAGGCCCAAAGCACAAACGTGTTCAGCCATTTGTTGCAAGGCTTCTTCCGTCATCGAACTGCCAAAATACCGCTCAAATCGAGCAAGGATCTCTTCGGCGGAGGCGGTGCCGTCCATTGCTTGACAGAGAAAAAACTCCTCTTCACCGAATGCGTACGACTCGCTCGAAGCCGGATCTTCGACCAGGTAGCTGTACTTGCCGGTCCCTTTTTCTTGCTGCCTCGTGACCAGGAGATCTTGGCGGAAACGGAAAGGGAAGCGTGGTTGAAAACGACTGTCCACTTTGAGAGGTCGATATATGCCCTAAAAATCACCCATAGTTGAAACGGATCACCAGGTTAGAAGAAAAGGCCTTTCGTAAGCAAGGTTTTTCTTTGAGTGGAAGTTACGATTCTTCTCTTCCACCGTCATTCGAAGCTTTTAAAGCGATGTCTGGGCTTTGTGTGGCGGCTTGACAGAGGCCTAGGCGGTGGTCAGGATGAGAAGAGCAGACCGCCAACACTGGCGAAGCGAACACTTGTATGGCTACGTTCCAACCAAAAATCAAACGCGTTGAGGGTCCTCTTTCGGAAACTACCCTCTCGGTTCAAGACAGGGTTAAGACGGCGCACTCCCAGATGAAAGAAGAGCGCTGGGAGGAGGCTATGGTGGAATTGGAGGCCGCTTTGAAACTCGATCCCAATTCTCTCCCTGCTCATCTTGCCGTTGCCACAGTAAAATTTCGCCAAAAGCAATTTGCCGTTGCGCTCGATCACCTGAGGGACGTGCTCCGGCTGGACCCGGTGCATCTGCGCGCTCATTTGCGTTGCTCGCAGATCTACCTTGCCGGTGGTGACTATGATAAGGCGTTGACCGCGGCGGAGGATGCGATTCGAATAGATCCGAAAGTTGACGCTTCCCATCTGGCCGCTGGAAACATTTGTCTGCTCAAAGGGGACATTCCAGGGGCCAAAGAACATCTCGTGACGGCCCTAAGATTGAACCCGCGCTCCTCCCGTGCGCGTCAGAAAATGGCCAAGGCGCTTGAGAAAAGCGGACAGATCGACGAGGCGCTGGCCCAACTTAACGCAGCGGCACGCGTGGAGCCGGAGAACGCGAGTGTTTTCCAAGACCTCGGGAAATTGTACCTTCTCCGCAAGGATTTTACCAGGGCTCGGGAAGCGTTTGAGCAGAGTCTGCAACGGAATCCAGAAGACACGGCAGCAACAAAGGCAGGACTTGCCGAAGCTCTTATTGGTTTGCACGAGTTGGACCATGCCGAACAAGTATTGCGGGAGACGAGCAAAGACTCCCGGCAAGGAGCAAAAGTCCACAAACTTTGGGGAGATCTCTATCACGAGCGTGGTCTCTATAAAGAGGCGGTTGAAGAATACGAATCCGCGAAGCTTTTGGCCACCGAAGAGAGTGTTGAAAACGAGGCATTGGCGAGCGGGAATTTGTTCGCTGATATTGATGATGAGCAGTGGAAAGAGAGAGCTGTCTCCTCCAAAGCTGCCATTGACGAGGCGCTTTCGAAGCAGAAGACGGACCAACCGGGCGGAAGAAAAAGGAAAAATAATTGACTGTGCCCTCTCACCGCGGTCACTGACCGGTGAAGCCGTTAACCTGCTTTTGGCGTTTTTAATTGACGTTAGTGTTGCCGGCCGGTAGTCACGTGTCATGCCCACTGACTGGGTCGCCTGGCACGAAAGGTACAAGACCAATCGGGGTCTCAAGGCCCGGCTGAGAGCGGTTTGTGGGCAAATCGAAAATTGCTTGAACGCCTGTCCGCCCGGGCAGATCCGTGTAGTCAGCGTGTGCTGCGGGGACGGACGCGATCTGCTGACAGCGCTCATTGATCATCCACGCGAAAAGGACGTTGTGGCCTATCTCATTGACCAGGAACGCGCCCTGATTGAAAGCGGTCAGGATTCCGCGAATATTTCGGGTATCGGGGATCAGCTGCACTTTATCGTTGGGGATGCCACGTTGGCATCCAGTTACAAAGGGGTGGTGCCGGCGGATCTCGTTTTGGTCTGCGGCGTCTTCGGCCATGTGCTAAAGGAAGATCTGCAGAAGTTGGTGCAAAGCCTGGGATGCATGTGCAAAACGGGCGGTTATGTCATCTGGACTCGCCACGCCAAAGCTTGGGACGGAGAGAGCCATGTGCCGTTGATCAATCAGCTTTTCGAGCAAACCCGATTTGAACAGATCAGTTTTTCCGTCACGGAGGAAGGGGCCTCCTGTATCGGTACCTACCGCTACATTGGACAAGCCGCCGACTTTCCCGCCGACAACACACTCTTCACCTTCACCGGTTTCTTCACCAACGACGCTCCGAACGCCTAGGCCAGGAATGCCGTCCGGCACAATCAATACAGGCCTTTGCTTTCCAACCAGGCATCAAAGTCAGCGCGATTAATGCCCGATGGCGAAGGAGCCAAATTCACCGCCTCCTGCAATAATTTTGGATCGATTGGTCTACCGAGAATTTCGGGGCTGGTTGACGCAAGCCACGAACTAAACCCTGCCGTCCCAGCCTGCGATGCCTGCCAAAGCATCTCTTTGACGTGCTCAATTTCGTGGTGGTGCCTAGTAGTCACCGCAATAGTTGCGTCCTTCTCATACCTCTTTCCTCCGGAGGAGAGTTTATAACCACAACCTCGCCTGCACTCAACAATCGCGAGAAAGGGATTGGTTAAATCAAAAGGGGCTATACGGAGCTTACATGAGTTGTAATAACACCAGGGACAAAACGTGTGCACATGATCAACCCTATCCACTGCAACTATTGCATTATCAGGAGCAACCCGGGTTGCCTTGGCCTTGATTGCCTTGGATATCAGACCGTATGACAAAGCAATAATCCACATTGTGACTGCAAACGTTAGTCCGAAAATGACCATAGCCTGACACTTAGTCGATTACCGCTGGCGCCTAATATTTTACCAGCTTCTCCGGTTAGACTCAAAAAAATCCCTCAGCCCTCTCCAAGCCCTACCAAACCTTCAGGCGCACATCGCTCCCGGTGCGGCTACTTGACGTAGGGGAACGGCTTTGCCGCCGCTCTGGCAACGCCAGAGCACGCGGCTATTACTGTGCGGACGGTTGAGTTGCCTAAAGCCTCGCGGCGTAGACGAGACGCGCCGAGGAGCAATCAAGAGCTCGACTAATCATCCAGTCCAAACCCGGCGTGGACAATGCCCGCGCCTTCGTCAACGCGATCCTCGTCTATGATCACCGAGATCTTGATTTCAGATGTAGAGATCATCTGGATATTGATTCCGGCCTGGCCCAAAAGCTCGAACATCTTGGCCGCGATGCCGGAGTGCGAACGCATTCCGATCCCGATGACGCTGAGTTTGGCGATGCCACCTACGGCTTTGAATCCTTTCGCTCCGATCTCGATCACCACTGGGTCCAGACATCTTTCGATTTTGGGCAACTCATCCGCTTGAATCGTGAAGGTGATGTCGGTTGTGCTATCTGCCGATACGTTCTGAACGATCATATCGACATTCAGGTTCGCGGCGGCGATCGCGTTAAAAACCCTTGAAGCTGTGCCCGGTCGATCCGGAACTTGGCCTACAGTGACCTTGGCCTGGCGTCGATCTACGGTGATCCCGCGGATCACCACTTTTTCCATGCTGGCAGTTTCTTCTTTCACGAGAGTTCCTGGTTCGTGGTTGAAGCTGCTACGAACTTCAAAAACC
>WNFM01006605.1_pt1 | contig 10268 bp, 7 predicted proteins | sample 5400271 | NCBI WGS metagenome assembly WNFM01 (sample SAMN13153352, study PRJNA577476) | soil metagenome | isolation source: 60 cm saprolite on Douglas fir-dominated hillslope | place: USA:California | collected 2013-09-17
ACGTTGAAGCGGCGCACCTGTTGCACAAGGCGACCCGCGAACTCCGCGCCGCTAACGCCTTCGGGAAAACCGGGAAAATTGTCGAGGCCAACCGTAATCCCGGCCTGCCCACCCAGACCACTCCGTTCGATCACCAGCGTATCAAGCCCTTCGCGTGCCGCGTAGATTGCAGCCGTTAGCCCGCATGGACCGCCACCTACCACAATCAGATCGTAGACCTGACGCATGGGCTGAGTTTGCAGGCCAAGTTTGTGTGCTAGCTCGGCGTTGGATGGCTCTACCAGAAAGGAGCCATCATCAAAGACAATCGTCGGGATAATGCGCTTGCCGTTGTTCTTGGCTTCGACATAAGCACGACCCTCGGCGCTCTGGTCAACATCTACCCAGTGGTAGCGAACCATTTGCTCCGTCAGGAATTTCTTGGAGCGCTGGCAATCGGGGCACCAGGGCGCGCCGTAAACGGTAATGGTGGCGTTTTCGTCGGACATTAGTGGTTGATCCTTTGCATTTGGACTTATTGAAATAGTTCAGGTTTGTTCTTAGCTCCCTAACCCCCACGCAACAGGAGGAAAAGGGGCGAATTGGCTATTGATGGCTAAGTAGAAGAGGACGTAATCTTATTTTCAACATATCTGCGTAAATCCTGCAATCGCCATGTTGCACGCTCACTGGTAAATAATCGCAGGCTTTGCTATAACGTAGCGCAGTAGACTCCACAAAGCCAGACCTTACTTATTAATTTTTCATACAATGCTTCACGAAAGGCAAACCACTATGCTCTCAACACCGAGTACCGTTGGTCAACGCTATCATGTCCTGGACCTCGTTGGGACAGGAGGGATGGGCAGCGTCTACCGCGTCATGGATCGCCTCAGCAGGCAAACGGTGGCGCTCAAGCGCGTGACGGCTGCCCCCGACACATTGAACTTCGCCTCGCGTGCCGACGATAGCATGGATTTCCGTCTCGCGTTGGCGCAGGAATTCCAGATATTGGCTTCGCTACGTCATCCCAACATCATCGGAGTGCTGGATTATGGTTTTGACGCTGACAACCAGCCATACTACACGATGGATCTTCTGGAAGATGCACAGACTATTCTCGACGCAGCCCGTGACCGCTCTTTGAGTGAAAAGGTTGCGCTGCTGGCGAAGCTACTTCAAGCGCTGTCTTACTTGCACCGCCGGGGCATCATTCACCGCGATCTTAAACCGAGCAATGTACTTGTTGCCGGAGGACAGGTCAAAGTGCTGGATTTTGGCCTTTCGGTGCGGACCGAACAAAACCGAACGACAGGCGGAACCTCTGGCACGTTGGCGTATATGGCGCCCGAAGTGCTCAATGGAGACCCCGCTAGTATTGCTGCTGACCTGTACGCGGTGGGTGTGATCGCTTACGAGATTCTGGTCGGGCAGCATCCCTTCATCACGACGGATGTGAGCCAACTCGTCATCGCGATTCTGACGCAAGAACCGGAACTGACCGCTACTGGCCTCGAACCGCCGTTTGTCGAACTGCTGAGTCGGCTTCTGGCTAAAGACCCGTCAGACCGCTATGCCAACACGGGTGCCGTGCTGGAGGCCCTGAGTGCCGCCGCCAGTGAACCGTTGGCGCTGGAGACGCAGGATATACGTGAAAGTTTCTTACAGGCCGCGCAATTTGTGGGCCGCAAAGATGAGCTAGCGCAGTTATCCGACGTGCTTTCGCAAGCACTTGAAGCACGGAAGGGCAGCACCTGGCTGGTCGGTGGCGAAAGTGGTGTAGGCAAATCCCGCCTGGTCGAAGAACTCCGCACGCTGGCGCTGGTGCAAGGCGCGAGTGTTTTGCGCGGGCAAACGGTTAGCGAGGGCGGCGCTTCGTACCAACTGTGGCGCGATAGTCTGCGCTGGTTGGCGATGACCTCTGATCTCACCGATGATGAGGCAAGTGTCCTCAAGCCCCTGTTGCCTGATATTGCGGAACTGCTCGACCGTGAAGTCAGCGATGCTCCGGAGATCGAAGCAAAGGCGGCAGTAGAGCGCGTTCTGTCTACCATCGTCAATCTGATCAAACGGCAGACGCAGCCGTTATTGATTCTGCTCGAAGATTTGCAGTGGGCGTCGCAGGAAGAACTGGCGGTGCTGTCTCGGCTCAAACGCGCAGCGACGACTCTGCCATTCATGATTGTGGCGACGTATCGAGACGATGAGCGCCCCAATTTGCCTGCTTCGCTGCCCGACGTGCGTGTGATCAGACTGCAACGGCTTTCGGAAGCCGACACCGCTGCGTTGACGGCCTCGATCCTCGGCACGGTCAGCCATCAACCGCAACTGCTGGAACTTCTGCACCGCGAAACCGAAGGTAACGCTTTTCTGCTGGTTGAAGCCATGCGCAGCCTCGCCGAAGAGGTCGGGAATCTGGATCGCATCGCCAGCATGACCCTGCCGGGGCGGATTATCGCTGGCGGCACCCGTCAACTGATCCAACGGCGGCTCAATCGCGTACCAAAGGAAAGCCACGCCTTGTTGCAGGCTGCCGCCGCGATTGGTCGGCAGCTTGACCTGGACCTGCTGCGGACGATTGACTCAGAAATCGATCTTGAAAATTGGCTGGTGACTTGCTCCAACGCCGCCGTATTGGACGTGCAAGATAACCGGTGGCGCTTTGCGCACGACAAGCTGCGCGAAGGGCTGCTAGAAAGCCTAACCGCCGAAGCCCGGCAGCAGCTTCACAATCAGGTAGCGGGCGCGATGGAAGCGATCTATGGCGATGTGCCGGAACAATATAGCGCGCTGGCATACCAATGGGGCATGGCTGAGAATCCCGTGCGCGAAGCACATTTTGCACGGCTGGCAGGCGACGATGCGGCCCACAACTATGCGAATGCTGATGCTGTTGATCACTACACGCGTGCGATTGAGGCCACGCGTAAATCCATTCGCGGCGCGGCGGATCAGGAACAGTTAGCCTATCTGTACACGCAACGGGGGCGTATTTTCCAGCTTGGCGGGCAGTATGAACAAGCACTCAAGAACTATACAGACTTCGGCAACGCGGCAGTTGAGTTTGGAGATCGCAAACAGGAATTGGCTGCCTTGCTCGAAAAAATTACCATTTATGTCACCCCCACACCTGAATTCAGTCCCGACAAAGGCCGAACCTTACTGGATCAAGCATTGGCGCTGGCCCATGAAATCAACGACCCTGGCGCTGAGGCCAAGGTTTATTGGAATATGCTTAATCTGAGCCGCTTTGGTGGCGGTACCGTGGCAGATCTTGTGAAATACGGTGAGAAAGCGATGGCGTTGGCCCGCGAACACAACCTGAAAGAAACGCTTGCATATGTCCTGACGGACATTTCTCAGGGCTATATCCTTTCGAAGCAATTCGACAAGGGCTTTCAATGCTTGGTTGAAGCCAGAGTGCTGTGGGAGGAACTCGGCGACAAGCCGATGCTTGCCAATGTGCTCTGCGATAATGCTGAATTCCAATATGTGATGGGCAACTACGAAATGGCGCTAAAACTCGGCAATGAAGCCTATGCCCTTACCAAAAGCATTGACAACCTATGGGGAGTTGCTTACGCCATCATGAGCATGGTTGATATCTACGCTGAACAAGGTGAGATCGGAATCGCGTTTACCATGATCGCGGAAGGCAAGATTGTGAGCCAACAGGCAGGCTTCATGATTGCGCGCGTTCAGAATGAAATTAGTTTGTCGCGTTTCCTCACGTATCTAGGCGATTTTGAACAGGCTCTGGCTGTACAACAAACGTTGGTAACAAATGCAGAACTGAAGGACAGCCCTCTTTCATCCTATCTCGGCCCTATAAGCCAATTTCTGGAATGCTTTCGTTACCTTGAAATGGGCGAGGTGAAGAAGGCTCTGCCATTCCTCGGCATTGTTCGGCAAGCTGCTGTCGAATTTCACTATAACCCGCAACTGGTTAGAGCCGCCAAGCAAATTGAAGTATTGATGGCCTTTAAGCAGGGCGACTATACAGAGGTCTTGCGGCTATACGAAGAGGTTCAAGTGGCCCCTCAAGGCGAAGTGCCAATGGAACTGTCGCTGTCGATCATGCAGGCACAGACCCTGCGCGCGCTCGGCAAGAACGACGCTACCTACGACTTATTGCAGAGCGCCCGTGTCTATGGCGAAGCTCAGAAAATCCGGCTGTACCTGTGGGAAGTGTATTCCGAATTGAGCCAATTGGAAGCCGAACGGGGCGCCGTGGAATCAAGCAGCAGCCTATCGCCAGCAGGCGCGAGACACGATTAATTACGTTGCGGAACACTGTAACGATGCACGACTCAGTGAAACATTCCTGAACCGTCCGAAAGTACACGCGGTGATGGTGCAGTAGTAGCAGGGATGATTGATGACCTTATGACTACCGAACGTTTGTATTACGATGATTCGTATACGCTTGACTTTAATGCCACGGTGCTTGAGCAAACGACCTATAAGGATCGTCCCGCTCTGGTGCTGGATCGCAGCTATTTCTATCCCGAAGGCGGCGGCCAGCCCGCCGATAGTGGGCAACTCAACGGGGTAAATGTGCTTGACGCGCAAACCCGCGAGGCGGATCGCGCCGTGCTGCATATTCTGGATAAGCCGTTAACCGATAAGCAGGTGGAAGGCCAGATCGATCCTGTCCGGCGCACCGATCATATGCAGCACCATAGCGGACAGCATGTGTTGTCACAGGCGCTTAGTCAAGCCGCGCAGGCGGAAACCGTGAGCGTGCATATGGGCGCGGACACAATGACGATTGACGTGAACCGCAACGGCCTATCACCTGACGAATGGCTGGCAGTAGAAGCGCTTGCCAACCGCATCGTCCTCGAAGATCGCCCGGTGCGGGCGTGGTTCCCGGACCCCGCCGAACTGGCGACCCTGGCCTTACGTAAGTTGCCAGACGTGGCGGGCAAGGTTCGCGTCGTCGATATGGGCGGCTTCGACCTGACCGCGTGTGGCGGAACACACGTCGCGCGCACGGGTGAAATCGGCGTCATCAAGGTGGTGCGCTTCGAGCGGCGCGGTGAGACGACGCGCCTGGAGTTCAAATGCGGTGGACGGGCATTGGAGGATTACCGCGACAAGAATCAGGTAATCAATCTGCTGGCGGCGGAGATGACAGTTGGCTATCGTGACCTGCACGAGTCCGTCAAGCGAATTCAGTCTGAAAACAAGGCGCTCAAATCTGAATTGAAAGCCGCCCGCGAACGCCTTGTCGATTCCGAAACGCTGGTGTTGCTGGCAAACGCCGAAATACTCGGCGACTGGCGGATCGTGACCCAGGCGTTTGACGGGCGTGATCCGGGCGAACTGCGCTTGCTGGCGCAAAAGTTAACGGCGCATCCGGGCGTGATTGCCTTGCTCGGCACGGCGGGCGACACCGCTCAGATCATCTTTGGGCGCGCCGAAGCGGTACCAGTAGACATGGCGCAAGTGCTTAAAGTGGCGCTGGCTTCCCTCAAAACAGATCGCGGCGGGGGCCGTCCTAACTTTGCGCAGGGCGGCGGTGTGCCCGCTACCCTCGATGAAGTTACGGCGGCATTGCGCCTTGCCGAGCAGACCGTTCGTGAACAAGCCTAAGAAATGCTTTACCCCTATCCCCCACCCTTTCCCTGCGTGCGGGGAAAGGGAGTCAAACGCGCCTCAAAAGCCCCTTCCATCCTGCGGGGTAAAATTGACTGTTTAAATAGCATCTAAGAAACCTCGCGAAACAATTCGAGATGACCACTTTATGCTGAATAACCAGACCGCTACCCATCCGCGTTTTCTGACGTACTCCTGCTTCGCCATCACGCTAATTGCGGGAATATCTGGCACGCTGCTTGGCCCTGCCTTCCAAAGTTTGGCTCAACGCTTCAGCATTCCGCTGGAAAACAGCGGCATTTTTACCGGGTTGCAGTTTATCGGCATCACCATAGCGATACTCGCCACGGGGCGCTTGCTGGACCGCATCAACGCGCGCTACGCGCTCATGGGCGGTTCGCTATTGACGGGTCTCGGATTGTTGATGATCGCCGGGGCGTTGTCGCTGCCCGTGGCACTGCTAGGCGCGTTTGTGCTAGGGTTGGGCTATGGCATCGCAGACGTGAGCGCTAATGTCGTGATCGCCAAACTCAATCAGGAGCGGGCAGGCTCGGCCCTCAGCCTGCTGGCATTCTTTTATGGCTTGGGTGCCGTGCTCGGCCCTCAGCTTCTCAATGTGGCCCTCAGTCAGAACAACTTTACCCTTGCGTTTACCTTCACTGCCGTCGTCTCGTTATTGTTAACCATTCCGTTTTCACAAAGCTCTTTGCATATCCACCAACGCGACGAGGCTTCGGAGCCAATCGGCTCGACAAGAATTAACTGGTGGATTTTGTTGCCGTTTGCGGCGCTGCTATTTACGTATGTAGGGGCGGAAGTGGGCTTCAGCAGTTGGATTGTGACGCAGATTTCAACTGTGGCCCTTGCCAGCGCATCGTTGGCGACGATTGGCGCTTCCCTGTTCTGGGTGGCCCTGACCTCTGCGCGGGGATTGGGGAGCATCGTGCTGCATCGCATTTCGGAGCCGCATGTGCTAACTCTTTCAATAATCCTGGTAATTTTGGGGACTCTGCTGCTGTTAGCTTTCCCTACTTCGTCAGGCGTTGCCCTCGTCAGCGCCACTATTGTCGGCTTTGGCTGCGGCTCTATTTGGCCCATCACTGTGGCGATGGCAGGCAACATCTATCCCCAGTCGCGTGGAACAGTCACTGGAGTCATTATGGCATTTGGCACGCTCGGCGGCGCATTGCTGCCCTGGCTGCAAGGCATTGTGGGCGGGGGACGAAGCGGCGGCATGGAAATGGTATTGATTCTGGGCATCGCCATGATTGGCATAGAGTATTTTAGACCCCGCCCGCGCAAACTTGCGGAAGCGCGGTTGTAGAATCGGCAAGTTGGTCGGGCCTTATTGCCGATCGATAGACCAGATCGCACCTTCAAGATCGGCGCCGCGTCTGCTACAATAGCGGTGCCCAGGTTGGTCGGACGGTCGCGCTTTGAACTCCGCAAGGGGTACGAAGCGAGGAAAGTCCGCGCTCCACAGAGCACGGTGCTGGCTAACAGCCAGGCGCGGTGACGCGACGGCATAGTGCCACAGAGAAGCGTAGTGCCCGGTCATTCGTGGCCGAGCGAGGGTGAAACGGTGGCGTAAGAGGTCCACCAGCGTTGCCGGGAACGGCAGCGGCTAGGCAAACCCCACCGGGAGCAAGGCCAAGCAGAAGCGAGGGGCTGCTCGTCCCGTTACCAGCTTCGGGTAGGCTGCATGAGGCGGCAGGCAACTGCTGCCCTAGAGAGATGACCGTTACCCTGTTCGCAGGGCACAGAACGCGGCTTATAGACTGGCCTGGGCATATAAGGGCTTCAGCGGTTCCGCCGTTGGAGCCTTTATGTTTGCCTGTAGCAAACAATTAGAACCTATCCGTAAATTCAAGGTATATCTTTATTAGGGCGAAACATCCCCCTAACCCCCGACCCCTTGCCCCCGTAAAGAGGGCAAGGGGCGATATAGCGGATCACCGCATTTCCCTTTCCCTCCGCCTGCGTGGGGGAAAGGGCAGGGTTAGGGGGGAGACTCTTACCGAACGTCGTCACTCATCGCTTCTAAATTTCAATTTACGGATAGGTTTTTAATCTGTTCGATGTGTAATTAGCTTGAATGCGAAATTACGTCCATAACCCGCTGAGGAAGACAAGCGGCCCCACAAGACTGCAAGACTCTCCAACAATCCGCTCATTTCTAGGCTTCCTGCGTCCACAGGTTCAAACCCAATATCCGTTGCTAACTGGCTGACTATCCGTTTTGCTTCTGCATCATCACTAGCAATGAGCATCGTCGCCTTTTGTCCACCGAAAACTGGATTCTGCAAATGCTCCACGCCAATAGTGTTGAAGGCTTTGACCACCTTCGCATGAGTTATGCTAGCGAGATGCTGTCCAAAAGAACCCGGTACGTCACTATCTGATAGCCCTCCCTTGTTGTTCATATCGATGAGAATTTTATCTGACCAAGCGCCTTCGTGTTCGTGAACCAGTCCACCAATAACGGTTGGCGACATGGCAATCACGATAACAGGGCTGTAGGCTAATGTTTCGGAAACGCTGCCAACAGGTGCGCCTGTCTCAGCCCGCAGCGCTTGTGCATGGTCGCCTCGTGGATCGCGGGAACTAAACATTACGTCATGTCCAGCCTTGAGCAGCGCTTTACCAAGACTGCCACCTGCTTTTCCTGCACCAATAATTCCAATTCTCATAATGATAGTCTTTTATCTTTCCAATTTCCGGCTAGTTTTTGAGATTGTCGTTTACAAAACACAATGCTTTGCACATTATCAAAAGTTTCAATGAATTCATTATTAACGGGAATCAAAAGGCCGTATTGATGTATAACGCAACAATACGACCTTTTTCATTGAACTGCGGGAGGGCAGGGATTCGAACCCTGGTCCCGGGATTAGCCGAGAAACCGCTTAGCAGGCGGCCCCAATCGTCCACTCTGGCACCCCCCCAATTCAGGAATACACTGGTTAATCAAGTTGTTAAAGGCGGAGGGAGAGGGATTCGAACCCCCGGTGAACGGGTTACGCCCACAACGCTTTTCAAGAGCGCCGCAATCAACCACTCTGCCATCCCTCCATTGGGATTACCCTACACCGAATGGCTGGTGACACACCCAGAATCTTCCCTGACTGCGTGCGCAGCAGTATACCATAGCGGCTGCGAGGGGTCAACGGCACATTATTGTTGGGAGTGCCATTTACCTCACCCCTCAATCCCCTCTCCGATTTCGGAGAGGGGAAGCCAACGCAGTGAGCAGGATAACTCACAAATATCCCTTCACTTTAGACAGTCCGCTATTGCCGCTGCTGCCGATGTAGGCTATTCCGCTGGAACAACCGCTTCTTCACTATCGGCGCGGGCGTGGCGGATGTGACGATACACGTAATAGGCCAACCCTAGCAGAATAATCGCAATGATCGGGTAATCGAATGGGCGCATCACTTTGCGCAAGTCTTCCCAATTTTGGCCCATCACAAAGCCGCCGAACGATAGGGCCGCGCACCAGATGAATGAGCCGATGAAGGTCAACACGGCGAAGCGGGCGAAGTGAACGCGAACCAGACCTGCCGGGAACGAGATAAAAGTGCGCACCACAGGCAGCAGCCGGGACAGAAACGAGGCCCAGTCGCCCCAACGCGCAAACCATTTATCGGCGCGGGCAATATCCTTATGGCTGATCAGAAAGTATTTGCCGTAACGTTCCACAAAGGGACGACCACCCCACGCGCCCAGCCCATAATTGGCTACGGAACCGATCAGGCAGCCCAACGCGCCGAAGAAGCCGCCAACCAGTATGGCCTCAATCGCCGTGCCGCCCCGCGCCTGAACAAGCAGCCAGCCCGCCAGCGGCATCGTGACTTCGGAGGGGATGGGGATATTGGCACTTTCGAGCGCCATAATGAAGATGATGCCGAGCCAACCGATATTCTGGATGAGTGTGGTGAGGCTGGCAACGATTTGAGTTTCGAGTCCCTGTGGCATACGGCTAACTACTCCTGACGATCTTCGTCCTGAACGGTCTGACCATGCAAAACAACTGACTCTCCCGCGAGGAGAGCGGGCCAAAGTATAGCCGTTCGAGGTGCAACCGACAAACACCCCTTTACAATATGCCCTATAATGTTAGTTTGATAATGTTTGAACTAATAGATTTTGAAAGAAGGTCCGCCATGATAAGCATGAAAGGCTCTGACTACACGGCAGAAATTGATTGGGATAAAGATGGTCACCCGGTTGAATATGTAACCGCGACGGGCAGCGTCAAGTTTGTCAAAGATGCCATTGCGCGAAAGCAGCTTCCAACACGTCTGTGCGGTTTATAACGTCCTCGGAATCACGCACATTCCGCACCTGGCGCGGTTTGTCGGCAGCGGGCGTATCCCTTCCACCACAAAAACGGCGCATATCATCATCGCGTCACACAACACCACGTTGCAACTGGTGTGCGCCCTGATAGCGGTCAGCAACAATCGACGGCTGCGCACGATGGAAGTCTGCAAATCAGAAGCGGAAATAACGGCGGCGGTTCAACATTGGCGAAACCTGCCGGACCGCACACGCGAATACACCGTGAATAACGTTTGAGGTTGTTAGCAAAGCGACCCAAAAGCGCAGGGGTGCAGGTCAAGAAAAGTCAAACCAATGCCCCCCCTATCCCCCGACCCCTTTTCCCCACGCAAGCGGAGGAAAAG
>WNFM01024494.1_pt1 | contig 10268 bp, 14 predicted proteins | sample 5400271 | NCBI WGS metagenome assembly WNFM01 (sample SAMN13153352, study PRJNA577476) | soil metagenome | isolation source: 60 cm saprolite on Douglas fir-dominated hillslope | place: USA:California | collected 2013-09-17
CAGCTACTTCCTGGGCGTCTCGGAGTGGACGTTCGGGGCCCTGCTGCTCGCGGGATTCTGGGACAAGCGGCTCGGCGTTCTTGGCGCCCTCGGCTCGACTGGCACCTTCATCGCGACCGTCACGATCATTCCGTTCATGCCGGAAGGCTGGGACGTCGCCGCGGGAGGCTTCCCTGCGATGACGGGTAACGTGCCCTTCCTGATGAAGGACGTCGTTCTGCTCGCCGTCTCGCTCTACCTCCTGAGGCAAGACGTGGTTCGCTTGGGGCGTCAATAACAAGGTGAGCGCGACCCGCCGAAAGCGACGCGTCGCCGGCGAGCGAAAGCTCGCCGGCGATTGTGCGTTCGGCAATGCCGGACGGTGCGTTAGGATTTGAAGGCTGCTGGTCTCCGAAGGCGACTCGTCGATCCGCCTGGCTGTCACCGGCAACAATTTGTCCGCCGCCGCAGCAACCGTGGACATCGGCTCGCGACGTAACACAGCCCACGGCTTCGAGGTAATCTATCGGCGCGAGCCAATTTCCGCTGTGGCGGCGGATCCCGATCGACCGCTCGCGGTCTGCTGCCGCAGCGATCAGCCTGCCTCACGGATTTAGATTGAACGCGAACCGTCCATCAAATCGGCGGATCGGAGGCGGACTGATCCTCAATGCCGCTGGGCTCACTTGGCGGTGGGACCAGAAGCGGCGTCCTTAAGTTGTTGTTTGAAGGACGTCAGCAGCGCCTCCAAAGAATTGGTGGAATCGAGACGCAAAGCAGGCGATTGTGCCCGAAGGGATTCCGGCGATTGCTCAACCTGGACGAAATCCCCGTGCAAAACGTCATCCCGACGACCCATTAGCCAAAGGGCCGTCCGATAACCGATGGCCAAACCGATCACGCAAAAAATACCAATCTCAAACATGGTCACACCAAGGAAAGTTCTATTGATTCAACGCCTCCTCGCCTTGGTCAAGCAGCAGCAACGCAAAAGGGATCTAAATCGGAGGTCACTGTGGCGTTCGGGTTACGCTCAGACGCCGCGCCAATGACGATGAGTTTCTAAAAAATCCGATTACGGCGTGGCAGCCGATCCTAAGGGTCTGCTGGCGCGATGGGGGCGCTGCCCTGCCGAGACTGCCCCATCTGTAATTGAGCAGGCTGATCCGAAATAGCTTTCCCGCGCTAGATAAAACCGGCGGATACACGGGCTCGGCGCCTTGGCACGGTCTCTTGACTAATTTCCCCAACGTAGTAGTCCGAGCAAAATGCGGCTGCTGAGCGATGCCTCCATCTTTCGCGTTCTATCCAACGAAGGTGCTTGATACCTGTACGAGATCGAAGTGTTGAAGGACCTAATCTGATGGCTGAACGCACGCATCTCGACTGGTTTCGTGAACGGCTCGCCGCATCTCGGGCAATCGAGCCGAGGGATCCGGCACCGATCCTGACTTGGCGCGAGGGGCATCTTGGTTCAATCCAATTCAAGTCTGAACTGATCGGACTTGATCAAGTTCGCGATTGGTCGCGTGACGAGCATGGCAATATCCGCCACAAGAGCGGTCAGTTTTTCGGCGTCGAAGGAGCTAGAGTCGAGGGCGGCGATGTGCGCGAAGTGACCTCATGGGACCAGCCGATTTTAACGCAGTTGGACGGCGGCCTTCTCGGGATGCTTGCGCGGGAAACCCCGGAGAAAGGCATCCAGTTTCTTCTGCAGGCGATAGCCGAGTGCGGAAACATTGATGTTCTACAGCTCGGTCCGACAATTCAAAGCACATGGTCAAACATCCGGCGCGCGCATGCCGGAAAACGACCGCCGATGCTTGAAGTCTTCACCGCGGAGGCCGGTGTTCGCACCGTTTACCGTGCGAACCATAATGAAGAGGGCGGCCGGTTCTGGAAAAAATCCAATCAGAACGTCGTCGCGTTTCTTGACGACGAACGAGTCATTGAGACCAGTATGAAGATGTACTATTGGGCCAGCCTAAGTCAGATCAAGGAACTCGCCTTGATAGACAACGTGCTCAATCCCTTCGTAAAGACAATTCTCATGCCGCTTTGACCGGAGGTTCCTGCCGCTGTGACCGACATCTGCCAGGCAATTCCGAATATGGCTCATTCAGCACTCGGCCTACCTACCCCGCCGGCTTACGGCCGCGAACGTCACCGCAAACATGCGATCGGCTGCGTATAACTTAGACTGGCCTTAAGTCTGCCGATTGCAGGTTCTTTCATCCGCGGCTTGGAGTGCAAAACGCTTGGATGCAACCCGGAAGGTACCGGCTTAGAATCCAGGCACTCCGAGAGCTTTCATGACGAAGCGTGTTGAAGGCGTCAGCTTGTGATCTATTTCGATGATTTCAACTGGCTGGGCTACCAGGAGAGACCCTTCAGTTACGACCAATTCTTTCACCGGAATACTACGAGCAATGAAAACCTCTTCGCGGACTGAGCTGCCTTCGGCATCGATGCCTCCAACCATGAGGCTCGCTAGATACTCAAACCGCTCCGCCGGCACGAAATAGCTGATTTCTTCGTGTATTTCCCGGACCACGCAATCCAGAAACGTTTCGTCATCTTCGCGGTGGCCGCCGAATAGCCCCACCTTGCCCGGATGTAAGATGCCGACAATATTGTCGCGCTGCTGAAGCAGGAACCGCTGGCTCGTGTCGATTAAAACAGCGCAGGCGATCTCGCGATGTCGCGACCCGTTCATAATGCTTCTTTCGGCTCTTGCTGCAGTTCTCTCGATTTCTCTCGGACAAGGCCCCCGGCACTACCTTGACCCGGCTTAGGAACTGCCCCTCCCGCGGATAAGATTGGGTTCGTTCCGGCAAAAGCGTGTGTCGATGCCTTCGTTTCCATTCGGGCCAATCCTAATGGCAGCGTTTCAAAACTGCAGCGACGCCCGGCGGCGCTTGGTGCGGGCGTGTAACGTTCGAAGCGGTCCAGCGCTGCAACTCGTGCATGTTGTTATAGTCAAGCTCAACGTTCGCCGTCAATTTGGCGCGCGCCGAGCGAATCCGCAGCAAGGCCGATCGCCGCTTTTTCGTCGGCCGCTCGGACGCCCGAGTGATCATGGGCGACGACCAGGCGATGCCGGTTCGGCTTTGGCTCGAAAAACGAGGCGAAATCGAGCCAGCAGACCTCTCGGACAACCTAATCGTCCAGCTCGGCACGGTCACCGAAGACCTCAATCGGCGCCGTATAAGCGCAATACCAGCGGTGGGTCCAGCATCCCGCTGTGGAGGCCGCCTACCAGGCCAAGCTAGACACCACAAGTGGCGATACCTGAGGTGGGCTTGACCACGTTCAACGTTGGAACCGAAATCGTTCAGTTCTGAGGGCGGAACGTTGGACATCAACGGTTCGGTGGGTGACAGTCGACTGGCACCGACGGTGGAGATGGTCTCGACGCGACCCAAGAGGTTTGGCGAAGGAGCAAGGCCCATCTCGCATTCGTCGCGGCCCAAGCATGCTTGATCTGTCAGCGATCGCCTGGCGATGCGCACCATCTCAAATTTACTCAACGCAAGGTAGTGTTGAGTTTGCGGTACCATTGTGTCGTGGCCATCACCACGCGCTGCGTCGGCACGGTAACGAAATCAATTGGTGGGCGAACTTCCATATCGCCCAATGGAGATGGCAAAGGAGCTATGGAGAACGAGTCCGATACACGGCTCGTCAGGTTTATTGGATGCAGCGAACGGTCAGCATGATTCTGACGCCAACATCATCAAACAGTTAATTCAACCGGGGCCATGAAATGAACGGTCCGATCGAACTCGAAAGTGCCCGCCGTTGTTCTATGGCCGCCTCAATTTAAATCACTTCTCGGGCCGCCGCGATTGTTGCCAGGCGAGTGCCAGACCCGCCACGAAACCTTCCGTCAAATGATGATTGACGAGGTCGCACCACAGACAAGCATCGAACGGCTTTGGACGATTGATCTCATAGAACTGTCGTGGGACGTTAGCAGTCAAACTAGCAGCTGATCCCTTGTTGCCCTCGCTTTGCGAAGCACGGCAGGCGAAGGCAATCAACAAGAGTCACGCAGGCACTCGTATGGTGCCCATTCACAACTCCAGATCCTCAAGCTTCTTACCGGACTTCAGTTGCGCGATGACCCATTTGGGTCGCTTACCTCTTCCTGACCAAGTTTCGGTTGGTTCTGCAGGGTTTCGATACTTGGGAGGAACCTTTGTATACGGCCGGTGCTGCGCCGTCGATCCCACGTTTTTAGCCGGGCGATTGCCATGGAGCAAAATAAGACGCCGCTCAAGCTCTCGCTTTTCTTGAGTTATTCTTCGCGTGAGCGCTTGGGTGATTTCGTCCCGAAGGAGCCAAAGCTCTTCGACAGACATGTTATCGAAGCCTGATTTCAAGCTTTCACCGTTCCATGCATGCGACAAATGAACTTCAAATTGATGGTCGTTCATCGAGGTACATTCGACCTGGTTAATTTTCAGTGTCGGAATCACCTATCCGAGATGCAACGATATGGAACATAAGACACGATCCAAATCGTAACGCTGCTCCCAAATGAACCAAACCGCCGTTCGATATCATTTAAAGACGAGGTAAGTTGAAGAAAATTTCTGGTACGCGGAATGCACGCACCGCGGTGTTTGCTATGAAAAGGATAATTATGAGGCAACCGCCGAAAGTCTTTGCATCTTCGAACCGCGCAGAAATCGCACGACAGACTGATCAAGAGCTTGTTGAGAGCTACCTCGAATTGCAGGAGTTAAGACAGCAAGTTCGTATTGCACAATGCGGACGCGCGATTCCAATTCCTGCTACGTATGATTTGTCGTCAAAACTAAAGCATTAAGCTTTGCGACGTCGTGCTTACGGTAACCTGATCAAAACCGAAAATAGAGACCGCCTTCGGGCGGTCTTGTCTGAAGATTGCCGACTATCGCGGCGGTACTCATCCCGACAACAGCTTGATCCCGATGGCGTCCAGAGAAAATGGCTTATCGATTGCGAGGTAGGTCGCGCACGTTTCCAGTCGAGCAAAACGCGTTATTCCAAGTTAATCTGACAGCAATGCAAATTCAAAGAGGTCGCGTTTCGAAGCTCAATGCGACCAGCTAAAAAACATCAACAATGACATTCACGTCGGACTGCGCGGGAGTTTCACCGCGAAGGGTGGTGTTAATGACTCGCCGAGCCTCGACAGTTGCACCATCGCCCAAATCATTCGCTGCCTCAAGAATCGTCCATGCCGTATCCATTAAGGGGTTGCTCCGCACGACGACTTTCATATCATCGAGCATCATTGTTTTGCGGCAGCCTCACCTGGCGTGAGGGCCCGGCAGGCCGTTGGAGTCTATCACCACGTGAATCTCGCTCATCAATCCCTCACGAACGACCGAGGTCCTGGTGACCATTGTCCGCGATGCAGGCTTCGTGCTGATGTATGCGCACGACGGACCGACGGCCAGCGCATCCATGACCCGGCCCAAGACGTCTGCCCGCCGCCAACGAAGAAAGCGGTTGTAGCAGGTCATGCGCCAGGTTGCGCCTAAACGCAACACCCAAAGGATGCCATTTAGCACGCGCCTTAGGACGCGCCCCGACGTCAACAAAGGATACCGCGGCAAGGGAGCATGGGGTTGATGGCGTCCCATTCGTGGTCGCTGAGTTCATTGAACGGACGTCAGCCCGGTCACCCCTAGTAGGGTTGATCGGTTAGGTTAAATCGCGATCGCGGTTGTGTCGGTTGGAATCTCTCTTCAAGGTCTCGGCTTCTTGAGAGAGGGGTCTACCCGTTGGCAAAGACCAAGATTTCGAGCACAGACCTGATTTGGATTTTTCGGGAGAAGCTATCGTCGTTGATGATTGCACGCCATCAATCTCGATTGGGATCGTACCGAGCAATGAGGGCTGGACAGTCGTGACGACGCAACGTGACCGAAATGGGCGCCCAAATTGCATCAAGCGTATCGAGCAGCTTCAAAAGCGGCTTCGCGAAGTCCACGTCTTGACGAAGGATTGAAAACCCGCCGGCATTCGCGCCATCCCGCCTTACATTTTTGATGCGTACGGAGAAGGACGATAGGTGCCACCTGGCGCCCGAGGATTCCAGCCGGGCGGTGCGCGACGCAATCCACGACTACCGCGCATGGAGGGTTGACTCCGCAAAGCAGCATGGCCGTAATCGGCTTTTTCGATAAAGCGAACCGGAGCGCGTGATGGATCCCCGTCTTATATTTTCAGCGTTGATCGGCGTATTTTTCGCAGCCGCAATATTTGCGACAGTCACCACCGTCAGGCATGTATTGCATCGAGCAGACTCCATGGTCGCACAACCACGCTAAGCGATAGTGGTCGAAGCCATTTCCAGCGCGGGGCGGTTGCCGGATTTGGCTTCCCGTGGTTCAGCGCCCGCAGTATTCCGATCCGCGCGACCATCGTCGCCCGCCGAGCGTCGCCACCAGGATCAAGGCCTCCATCCCGGCCTGCCATTCCGCAGCCTCTTGGTCGGCCTTCGAAAGCTTGGTGATGTAAAGCGTCCTCGAGCGTGACGAGTTGGCGGCCGCGCGGCAAACGATGTGGGATCGTGAAAACGGTCGTTTCCAGCCGCGATCACCCATGCGAGTATCCGTAGGCGGCACTTAACTTGGGAGGGCGTCATTTCCAAAAACGCCTAAGCGCCCTATCGCTTCAGTCCTTACAAAGGGCCTTCAACGAGGCGCTAAACTTCCTGTCTTCGCTGTCAGCCTTGCCTCATTCTTCTCGGCCAACAGCACTAACGGGCTCCTCTCGACCCGATCGGTGCGAGTGATGGCTAACCGCCGACAACGCGCCGCCTGTTCCCGGCATAACGAAGCTTTCACGGAAGTAGCCAAAACTCCGTTACAGCAAGCGTGCTTCAGTGGATGATGGCAACCCAAGCGTGCTGCCAAGGTTTCCGCCGCACCACGTAGCACCGGCGCTCAGGGAACGCTCATTGGCTCAGTTGATATCCTGACGACGGAAGAGGAAGGCGACGTCTGAATGGGCGCGCCATGGAACCAGGCCAAGGCGCCGCATCGGCCGTTGCCCGACGATGCGCTATTAATCGTCGCGCGTAGTGCGGAAAGGTGGGTCAGGCAGCGGCACGAGCAAGCTACGCCGTAGACAAACCGTGCTCTGGACGGCCACAGAGCCATTGACGGGGGGCGAGATAGTTGGGGGCTCAAAATCTGAAGAGGCCCGACAAGGCCGCGCTGGCGGACCTGACAGGCACCATCTTGGCCTCTCTGCGGGAATCGCGACGGGAAAGGCGGAGAGCGCGCTAACGGGGGGAGTCCCCGCGCCATGGCCATTCGCAATCAACTGAGGATGGGTCCGGAAGGCGATACCGGACCCATGAGGCGGCCCTAATTCGCTTTGGATACATCCAAAGCTTTCTCGATCTCGCATATTGCATTGAAAACGGCGGACTCCCTCGAATAAGACAGGCCGGTTTTGGCTTGTCCGCGTCGAGATACACAATCCATTCCCAGCCAGAGGGGTTGGCTGTCCGTACGACTCGGTACTGAATTCCTTTGTGCTCCATGAGGGAGCAACAAACGCTGGGCTCTTAAGTTGCTGTTCGCTTCCCGACCCAAAGTAAAAATACGAGAACGTACCGCAGTGCACAACGAGGGCAGTCCGGCGCGCCGCCTGACGCAAGGGTCCCGAGCTCCGGGTGATTGCTCCCGGCCACAAGCGTCGTGCTGTTAACATCGTTTAGAACGTCAAATGTGTAAACACTCGCCGATGCTGGCGCCATTGAGGCCGCCAAAGCAAGAATGGCAAGGGCAACAACAAAGCCGCTTATCGCACGCCGACGGATTTCCCACCGATGCGTACCTGTAATCACAGCGGGCGTGACCAGTCTCGGTCATTTCCCGATAGTGGGTCGGTTGATTCGGCTGGAAAATTTTCGGTTTCCGGCGCATATTCGTGAGATGGGGGACGCTGACGGGGGTTTCATAGTGCTGGTCCTCATCACGCTTGGCGACGGCTTGTCGCCATATCGTGACGTTTATCTAGTTGGCTGCTCAACTGGCGAGGAAGCTAAGGCTAGGATCAAAGACATTTATCCCTCAGAGCCGAATATAGAATTATATGTATCTCCGCTGCGCATTGTGGATACGAACGCCCTCAAATTGGCTCAGAACGAAGTGAGGGAGTGGCATGACCTCCAATGCTCTAGGGACTCCAACCAGCTTGCTAAAAGCTAGCAAGAAAGCTCGAAGGCCCCGGCCGTGATCAATAATATCCCCTGCGCAAACCAAACCGCCATCATCGAGGGCTTCCGGGTCGTGACCCGATAGTACGTTAACAACGTAGGGTCGCCTCAGTCAGCGGCCTATTCTAGACGTGCGTTCTCTTGTCCTGCGAGATATCGGCCGCGATTTCCGCGCCGATAGTTGTGCTTTCCTGACTTGGTCGCGTAGTCGGTTCAATTCGGTAAACTGAGCATTGAGATCGGCGGCTGTATCGATGACAGCCGCAAGTCTTTTCTGACGAGAACTCATTGAACCATCCAACTCAATAACAATGGACGATACAGACAGCTGAGCAAAAATTAGGCCGCGGGGTTATCCGGGAAACTACGGGAGTGCGATCTGCGCTGTGCTCGTTGGCTGCGCGCAAGCGCTGTCAACGTATCGACGGCGGCGTGGAGCGAGTCTGGCAAGGTTCATACGATGCTGAGACCAGCCCCCGCTAGGCTCGTGCCAAAGCGGCGCATTCGGCGTATGCGGAAATATCAATTTGGGAGTGCAGAACGACGTCGCGTTAAGGAAGTGGCACAGATCGGCGCGTTTATCAGCCATCTCGATCGCCACGTCCGGATCCACGATTACAGCATTGCCGTCGAACAACATGCACGGGTGTCTGACCGTTTCGACGCCGCCTGTCCGATTCTTGCCAGAACCTATTCGGCGCGCGGGGACAAATCTCAAGGACACCAAATCCACGATCTCAAACGCGAGGATTCCGCGGTTCATAGCGAGTTGCTGCACGACAAATTGAGGCCGCGCCCCTGCGAGGCCCATATTTTAGGTGATTGGCTCCCGCTGACGCCCCGCTTCAATGGCGCATGCCCGGCTCTCATCCGCCGCCGATTGCCAGACCACCGCGAAGAATGCTGGCAAATCTACTCTATCGCCGCCTCTATATTGGCTCCCCTAGGGCGGGCGCGATTTTGTGAGGATGGCAACAGCGCGTGCGCATGGGCCGGCAAGGACGCCTAATTAAATAATGTTCGGTAGTCGACATAAAAGTCGCTCGGGCGCCTATTCCTGTGGTTAACGTGTGTCACATGCACCGAGCCGAATATGGTCGCCTCAGGGCTTAGCCACGGTGGCCCGGACCAAGGGGAAAACTGTGCGATGCGGCCGATGATGGCGCATGCAGGCGACGCCGGAGCTAAAGGGTTAATTCTGAATAGGCGTTGTGATGAGTAAGGCGAAGCCAGTTTTGGAGCACCCTGCTATTGCAGCGGCTGCGAAATCGACCCAAATTAAGCCCGAAAAGCGACTGATAAGGAGCATCTAATGGCTCCGCATCTCGTCCTTGCTTTTCTTCGCGGTGGCGTTTGGGGCACCTCCCATCGGTGCGGCCAATGCTACCGGTCCTGCAAATAAATCTGATCGGCATCCAAAACTGGTTTCGCCACGCATTGATGGATTCTACTTCTTATGGAGGCCTGCAATGAGTATGAAGTCCGGCGATCTTAAATTGATGTCCGTGGATGAGCTTTGGGCTCTGCACGTGGAAATTCAATCTGTTCTGCCGAACAGGATAGCTGCGGAGCAGACAAAACTTCAGCGGCTACTGCAGCAACTCAAATCAAATGGTGCATCGAGCGGGAGCTCTCGGCGTGAACGGCGTTCTTATCCCAAGGTGTTACCAAAATATCGAAACCCTGCCAAACCAGCAGAGACCTGGGCGGGCCGTGGAAACCAGCCCCGTTGGCTGAAGGTACTGCTTAAAACTGGTAAGAAGCTGGACGATTTCCGGATTGAACCGCGGTCTGGTCGCGCGCGACGCGCCGCGAGGCGGTGACCACTGAATGAAAAGTCCGTGGAAGCGGTCTCCCCGTTCTCGATCTGGCTATGGTGGGATGAGGCCGCCATCAATGCTGGCTTTAAGTTCACGCGACAAATCGCCTTCCACCATGCGTGGTTGGTGTGAGGAACATGGCTAGGCCGGCGTGTTGGTGGCGGGACCTGGATGGTCAGCAAGGTAGCCCTAGCCGTGTTTCTGGATGATGACCTTAGGGGCTTGCGGCCGTACCACGCCGG
>WNFM01045873.1_pt1 | contig 10267 bp, 16 predicted proteins | sample 5400271 | NCBI WGS metagenome assembly WNFM01 (sample SAMN13153352, study PRJNA577476) | soil metagenome | isolation source: 60 cm saprolite on Douglas fir-dominated hillslope | place: USA:California | collected 2013-09-17
CGAAGGCGCGAGGCGGGCACCCGTCAGTCGGCGGGATTCCAGATCAGGGCGAACGTATCGTCATCGTCCTGGCCAGCCGCGCGGCCGAGATTGGCGTAGAGCTTGCGCGGCCCGAATTCGGGCGCCGCGAGGCTCGTGGTGACGGGCCATAGTTTTGCTCTCTCTCGGCGTGCGGTCGGATGCGCCAGTCCCGTAGTTTAATTTACCCGCTCACTAAGGCCGCGTTCGGTTCTCATCAACTCCTGCACTGCTCGCAGCACGGCTTTCCACGTCCGCTGCCCTTCGATGTCGCCAAGCTCGAGCAGCGCATCGGCACGCTTTGCCGCCATGAGCGGCGCCTGCTCCGCACCATATTCCTTCACGAGGATGTTGGCTGCGCGGTAGATGTCGAGTTCCGCGATCATGCCGAAGCTCTTGCTTTCGTCAATTCCCTCCGATGACATGCTCGCATGAAGCAGGTGATCGCCGCCATTCTGATTGTTCTTGCCGCTCGGCCGGCGCCGGCGACCGAGCTACCGCCGATCTATACGACTGGTGACGCGACCGTGTGCTTCACCACCGGCAACAAGTCGACGATCGGCGGCGATTGCGGCGCGGTGCTGGTCGCCGAGATCGCAAAGGCGGAGCGCGAGCTGCTCGTGCAGGCGTACAATTTCACGGAGCCTCGCATCATCGCCGCCATCATCGCGGCGCATCGGCGCGGCGTCCTGGTCACGGTCATTCTCGACAAGATCAGCCCCAGCCAAAGGGGCGAAGGCGCCGACCCGGTGCATGACGCCGGGATTCCGACGTTCATCGATCGCAAGCCGAAGATCGCGCACAACAAGGTGGTGGTGATCGATCAGACGACGGTCGTTACTGGAAGCTTCAATTTCTCGACGAACGCCGGGTGCTGCAACGCCGAGAACTTGCTTGTCATCCACCGACCAGCGCTCGCCGTCGCTTACGCGGAGAACTTCGCGCGGCGGCCGGCAGTCAGCGTCGAGTATCTGACGAAGCCGTAGACCCTCTCGCCGGCTCTTGCTCTGCGATCAGCCGTGAGCCACGGCGTCCTCATTCAGATATGCACCGACATTCGCCGCTGAATTGTCGACCGCTATCACCGCCTCCATAAGCCGTTCCTTGCTGACGCGGAACTTCTTGACCCAGTACTCGACCTCACAATCATCTTCGAGGCTGATCAGGAAGGCGTCCCGCGGGGCGCGTGTCTTCTCGTCGTCGGCCATGGCGGTCCTCGTTCGATGGAATCATCCGACGAGAGTAACGGCTGCCTGTGGGTGGATGGTCCGCCTATCGGCGGACTGGTTGCGGCGGCGGTGGCGCAGCAGCCTCGTTGGCGGCTTTCTTCGCGAGTCGTTGAGCGCGCAGGCGCGCTGTCTTCACGGCGTCGATTTCGAGCGCTTTTTGCCGTGCCTCGGCAACATCGCTGCTGCGCTTATCGTCCCGCTTTTTCGGTGCGTCGTCTGTGGCCATCTTTATCCCGGGAGTGCGCAGCTAAGCCTGATTTCGCTAACACCAAACCGCATCTTCCTGTTCTCCCGCAGCAGCACGCGACGGCGTGCTAGGCGATCGTCGACTTCGCCAGCGACCGCGAGGACGATATCAGGGGCACGATCGCGCAGCTCGACGAGGTGCGCGGTGGCGGGGCGACGTGAGAGGGCGATCACGGCTTCATCAGGCAATCCCTCCGAGGCCCGCCGATTCGGCGACCCTCGGGACAAGTGCTTGCAGCGTTAATTCATTCCTTGTTGCCGGTGGCAGCACCGGATGGGATGCTCCCTTACGCGGCGAGATCCACGCTTGGACGAAGAAGGATGCATGGCTGAAGGATTTTCAGCTCTGGACGCGGCCTTAGAACTCGAAGCGCTTGAATCGGGCGACAGGAGTGTCCGTCATCGCAGTGCGGAAGCAGCCTGGGTTGATCGGACCCCCCATGAAATCCGCCGCCTCAAGAAGAACATCGCCGATCTTGATACCGTTTTGAATCGCCTTAAAAACTGAAGGGAAGCGTAATCTCCTAGGGACCAAGGAGACGGACTCCATAGCCAGCGAGGAGGTCACAGATGGATGTAGATCTTAATGGGGCGGCGGTCAGCTGGGCTCAGCTGCAGGCGGGAGAGGTCTTTATCGCGTCCATAGTCGGTCGCATAACGTACTGCATCAAGAGCTACGAGGGTGACGCTGTAGACGCGCCCTCGGTCACTAGTCTCGCCCCAGGTGCCCCCGAATACGGAATCCCCGGCGACTCGGATAGGCCAATCTTCCGCCTGGACGATGTCCGCCTCGTGCCGGTGCTGTCTAGCGCACTCCATGGTACTCCAGATCCACCGGTTGGCTCAGTTGTTGTGCAGGGCGAGAAGACGTACCTGATGGTGTCGCGGAGTTCGAGGGCGCGTGCCCTCAGAGCGAAAGATGGGTGCTTAATCGGTGACCTGCCGAAGCAACCCCAAATTGTTTTCGGTGAATGGCAGTTGCTGCGACGCTGGGCTGGGGTCGAAGAGGTACTGCTTCCCCTGGCCGATTGACCCGCAATGAGTGAACTGTCGTGGGTCGAAGCTGGCGCCTTCCGCAGCGTCCTCCTCGTTGGGGGTTTCGCCGTGAAGATAGCCAAGAACGAGCAGGGGATTGCCTGCAATCAACATGAAGCTGCGCGGTCGCATGAGAGCGCTTCCTATTGCCCAGTGCTCGGCTGCTTCGACGATGGGCGCGTGCTGGTAATGGAGCGCGCAGATCCTATCGATGATGAGGAGTACCGGCGCCTGGACGATCAGGGCGCGATTGATGATCTGAACTGCTATCAGGATGCGAACGGCCGGCCAACGACGCGGGCCTCGAAATAAAATCCGGAAATGTCGGCCGGCTTCGCGGCAAGCTCGTCATCATCGACTACGGAGAGCCCAGCGACTGACGAGAAAGCGCCGCCTGCTCGGGGCCGCTTGAGTCGCTTCTCTGCCATCAGCTTTCCGCCGTCTTGGTGAATTTCATCCGCTCGGGTAAAGCGGGCCCGCTCTCGGCTTGCCGCTTATGCTCAGCAATCCACGCTTCGGCCGCTTCCTGCGTTGCGAAGCTCGACACCATGGCTGGGCTACTATCGGGGATGGCGACCTCAACCCCGTAGGCCCCGTCTTTCAGAGGACAAATTCGATAGGTCGCATCGGCGTGAGGATGCTGTCGTGCCATTCCACTGCCCCAAAAAAGGCCACTAGCTCCGTGCTGAAAAGCACCTGATTGGTGCGGCTTATTCCGGCCGTCAGCGGCGCTTGAGATACTCGCCGACACGCTCGGCCGAATCGCCGACTGCCGCGACGGCATCGGCCAGGCGCTGCTTTGTGACGCCGAATTTGTGGGTCCATTAGGCGACCTCGTAAGGTTCCTTGAGGCTGATGAGCTTGGCATCCTGCGGCGCGCGCTTCGTCTTGTCGTCGGCCATGGCGGTCTCCGTGTTCTGCCATCCGACAACAGCGCGCCCCAGGGACTGGTTCCCGCCGGAACGTCCCCGCGCCGTCCGCCGTTGACTTCGCGTCTGTAGGGGGCGGCGATGGCTGGGTTCGCTCAGTTGCGAGCGCCGGCGCGAGGCGCTCTACGCCCATCCCAAAACAGCAGGAGCATCCCATGCCGTTTCAGAGCAGAGAGCTTTATCGTAGCGCGGCGAACGGGGATCGTTGGTCCCTTATCCGCGACCCCCAATCCGGTCGGGTCTTCATAGAGCACGAGCCCAATGTGTCGTCTGGTGGGCAAGCGTCACGCATTGATGTGGGGGATTTACTCGTACACGGCGGCCACGGGCCCGAACATCAGGCCCTATTGCGCCTCATAGGAACGCTGGTCGAAGAGCCCGCCGCCCGTGCCTGATTAGGTATGGGTGCGAGAGATCCAAAGTCGGGCCGACGTGCATCGGTGCTGCGCTAGGCGGATAGGCCGTGCTGAAATCATCCGACGCCGGCTAGGCAGGCCGCTCGACAACGGCGTCTCGCGGGACATGGTGCTCGACTACAGCGAGCTTGCCATCAAGGCCAAGCTGGACGAGATCGGGGCGCCGCCCAAGCCGAGCTGCTAGAGCACGTTCTCTCGCGGCGCGCGGCATGCGTCAAAGACATGCCGACGTGACGAGAATGCATTTCGAATATCCGTGACTTGTACCCACGTCGTTTCCGGCGGAGATCATCTCTGTCTCACGGTCAACCCGGACGAGGAGAGTCACGATGTTACAGCCAACCACGTTACAGCCAACCACGAAGTTTTCGTCAACGCCTGCTCCGGCTCTTTCGGCGGCGACGCAGTTGCGCCCCCTGCGGCGGGGATCGTTCGCTCTCGCCCTCACCGTCCTGCTTCTCGTCGGCCACGGCGCCGCGGCGCAGACGGGGATGGCGACCACGCAAGGCGCCACATCGAGCATGTCGACCGTCTCGCCGCTGCCGTCACGCGCGCCGCTCACCCAGATGGCGCCGCCCTCGGTAGCCGAGGGGCGGATCGGCGCGGCGTCCAACCCCGGTCTGGTCACCGGCTTCGGACCCGGCGGGACGACCCATGCTCCGGGCACACCCACGAACGCGCCCTACGTCGGTCGAGGGCGATAAGACCGTCCTAGAAGGCGCGAAGTCTTGAAGCCGCATCCCGTTCTCGTTGTCCCGTGAAAGCGGGGGGCGATGAGACGGAAGGTTCTGCACGCGCCCTCGGGATCGCGCAGCACCGTTAGCAGCGATTGCGTCGGCGCCGCGTTGTAGCGCTCGCGCACGTTCGGTAGCGGTCCCGTGGTCTTGATCCAGCCCGCCGCTTCCGCCGGCGTGCGGCTGGCCTGGAATCGCAACTGCCGCTCAGCCGGCGAGGTCTTCCTTCAGTCGCTCGGCCTGGCTTCGGGCCGCCGTCAAAATATCGCCGAGCTGCGCGGCGGTCGGATCCAGCGCGGCGTGCGCGGCGGCAATGCGCGCCTTCAAGGGATGGCTGCGCTGCAGCGCCGGGATGGCGACCGACATGGCGTGCAAGGTTACCAGCTGCTCTCTCAGCGGCAAAGTGTCCAGCCAGGCGAGGATCTCGGGAGCATTCAGATCGGGCACCGCGCTGATATAGGCGCGCCGGTCAGCGGCTTCTAGGCGCCGGCACATGCCTGGCCGTGCTACGCCACAACGGAACGCGCAAGGCACGGCGGTGGCGCCGAATTTCCCGGGCTCATAACCGGGGCAGGACAGCGCCAGATAGGCGAGCCACCCGGCGGCGCTAGGAGGCGTGGCGGGCGGAGCGCCAAGCCGCCACCAGCTTCGCCGACTAGCTCTGGAGCGGCCCGCAGATTGCCACATTAATCGCACAATGCGGGGTGGCGTTACGGCTTAGCGTCCCAGCCTCGGAAATCCCAAAACCTTCTCAGAACCTTCTATCGACCGCTCGCCACCGATTCGTTGCAGCGAGGTCCGGTATGGAGCACGACGCTGTCGGCAAGCACAAGCCGGCTATGGGTATCGCCCTTGGCGTGCTAAGCAGCGGCGTGCTGTGGGCCACCGCTTGGGGTGGTTGGAGACTATTCCTCTACTTTCTGGATGTTGGATAGCCGGCTCCAGTTGGGCGATCCGCTCGACGACATCGTGCTGCGCCTCGCGGCCGCGCTCGTTGGGACGAGGTCCCGGCCGACGATCCCTCATCGCCTGGGGTGCCCGCCGATCGGCGCGATCGGGACCGCGAACTGTTCGACGAACGCCCGTGCGTCGTCAAAGCTGGCGAAGAGCACGCGCATTGCATCCGGCCGGCCCGGCGCGTGATCCGACAACACGGCATGCCGGCCATTGCCGGCGGTCTCCTTTAGCCAATCGAGCATCGCTGAGAACGTGGTGCCCCACTTGCCCGGCGGAAGCCCCATGCCAATCACGATCGAAATCCTGACCGGAAAATAGCGATCGAGGTCGCGGTCCTTATCCGAAGGCTTCAGACATTTCGTCTCCTCCATGCCTGCTCCGGTTGCTTCCGGCTGGAGGGGTTGCCGGGTGGGGCTTGCACCCACTGGAAAAGCGCCGCCTTCTCACGGCGAACACCCAAAGCGGACATTAAAATGCGAAGGGGAGCTGGAAGAAATTTCTCTTTGCGTGCCTAATGAATCCTGCCCGTGCTATGTTGATTGTGCCCGCCCTGGCAAAAGCCACAGTGCCGGCGGCAAATTTGCTCTCATAGTATCAGGCGATAGTCTCGCCGAAGAGCTCGATCCCGGCGTTGCCGGAGTGGAAAGGCCGGGAGCAGCTGTCCATTTTGCGCCTGCGCATTGACCGATCGGCGCGCCCTCTTTGGGCGAGCCAAGCGCTTATCCGCGCCGAACTCTTCAGCATCGAGCGTCTCGAGCAACATGCGGAGACCCTCGCGGCCGCCCAACGGGTCACGCCAAGACCGGAGACCGGACACTCGCTCGACACCCGACTGCGGGACAACAGCAAGGTCCTGCTTGATGCCTATCGTGGCTGATCGACAATTTTCACGTCATCGACGAGCAGATCCGCGAGATCAAGAGCGATCTTCCGGCCGGCTTCTACCGCCAGCTTCCAAAGCTCGCGGACGGACCGCTGGAAGGATACCCGCGCGTTTTCGGTCTCGCCTGGGCCTTCGTCGCGCATACCGACAGCCGATACGACTCGGAGATGCTGCGGCGGTTCGTGTGCGCCTACCAGCGAGTGCAGCCGCTGACCATCGGCGAGCTCTGGGCGGTCGCGATCACGTTGCGGATCGTGCTGGTGGAGAACTTGCGGCGATTGGCCGATGGAATAGTGAGCCGCCGAACGGCACGGCAGGAGGCTGACAGCCTCGCCGACAGGCTTTTGGGTACCGCCGAACGCGAAGCGGAACCGGTGGCCTCGGTTCTGTCGGAGATGAACAAGACGAATTTGACACGGCCATTCGCGGTGCAGCTCGTTCAACGGTTGCGCGATCAGGATCCGAAGGTGACGCCGGCCCTGCTGTGGCTCGACGAGCGTCTGCTTGATCAGCTGACCAGCGCCGATGAGATCGTTCGCGAGGAGCATCAATGGCAGGGCGCGACGAACGTCACGATCCGTAATGTCATCACGAGCATGCGCTTCATATCCGCTGTCGATTGGACGGAGATGTTCGAGAGCATCAGCCTTGTCGACGAGCTGTTGCGTGCCGACAGCAAATTCGCCGACATGGATTTCCCGACACGAGATCTTTACCGACGCGCGATCGAAGAGCTGGCGCGCGGCTCGGCGCGCTCGGAACTCGAGATTACCCGGCTCGCGCTTCTCGCCGCGCGACATGCTCGTGAGGGGCGGGAAGGCGCCGGCGATACGGCCACCGCGCGGCAAGAGGACCCGGGGTACTACCTTATTGCGCAGGGCCGCCGGAGCTTTGGCAAGTCGCTGGGATCTCGCGTTTCCATGAAGCAATGGCCCGCCAGGGCCAACGCGACCGTTGGAATCTCGGGCTATCTCGGGATGATCGCGATCGTCACCGCAATCATCATTGCGACGACATTGGTGTGGGGCACCGCATCCGAAACCGGTGCGGTGCTCGGCGTGCTCGCCCTCGTGGCGCTGATCCCCGCATCGGAAGCGGCGATGGCCCTCGTCAACCGCAAGGCGGCAGATTGGTTTAGCGCGGCAATCCTGCCAGGTCTGGAGTTCCTCGGCGGCATACCGCCGCAGTTGCGCACGATGATCGTGATCCCGACCTTGCTGACGACGCGGGACGCTCTCGCGGAGCAGATCGAGCGCCTGGAGGTACACTATCTCGCGAGCTTGGACGGCGACATCCGCTTCGCCTTGCTCTCGGATTGGACCGACGCCGCCACGGAGCATGCGCCGGACGACGACAAGCTTCTCGAAGCGGCGATCGAAGGCATCGCGCAACTGAACCGACGTCATGAGCCTCCGCCGGACGGTGATCGGTTCCTCCTGCTCCATCGCCGACGAAAGTGGGACGAGAGCCAGCGAATGTGGATCGGATGGGAGCGCAAGCGTGGCAAGCTGCACGAGCTCAATCGATTGCTGCGCGGCGCGCGCGACACGACTTTCGTGACGGCCGACGGATGCGCGCCGGTCGTGCCCGATGGCGTGCGTTACGTCATCACCCTCGACGGCGATACGCTCCTGCCGAGGGGAGCGGCCAAGTGGCTGGTCGGCAAGATGGCTCATCCGCTCAATCGGCCGGTATTTGATTCGCGCTCCCGCCGCGTCATCGAGGGTTACGCCGTGCTGCAGCCTCGAGTGACGCCCTCGCTGCCGACCGGCCGCGAGGGATCGCTGTTCCAGCGCGTCTTCTCCAGCCCGGGCGGGATGGACCCCTACGCATTCGCGGTCTCGGACGTGTACCAGGACCTCTTCGGCGAGGGGTCATACTCCGGGAAGGGCATCTACGACGTCGACGCCTTCGAAGTCGCTCTCGAAGGGCGAATTCCCGCCGATAGCCTGCTGAGCCACGATCTTTACGAGGGCATCTTCGCCCGCGCCGGGCTGACCACCGACATCGAGTTCATCGAGGAATTTCCGTCGCGCTACGACGTCGTTGCCGCCCGCCAGCATCGCTGGGCGCGCGGTGATTGGCAGTTGCTGCCTTGGATTGTAGGCCACGGGCGAACGTCCATGGCCGACCGGCGGCACACCGCCATCCCGTTGGTTGGTCGCTGGAAGATGATCGACAATTTGCGCCGAACGCTGGCGGCGCCAACTGCCTTCTTGGCATTGCTGGTGGGCTGGTCGGTTCCGTTAGCGTCCGCGCGGATCTGGACTCTGTTTGTCCTGGCGACGATCGCGACGCCCGCTCTCCTCCCCGTGCTTGCCGGCATCGCGCCACGACGGCGCGGCATCTCCAAGCGCAGCCACCTGCTCGCGGTCGTCGGAGATCTCAAGCTCGCACTGTTGCAAATCGCGCTCCAGACGACATTGCTGGCGCATCAGGCCTGGTTGATGGTCGATGCGGTCGTGCGCACGCTGTGGCGCGTATTTTGGTCGCGTCGAAATCTGCTCGAATGGGTTACCGCCGCCCAATCGAAGATCAGCCCCCGCCTTGCCATCGGTGGGTTCTACCGGCAGATGGCAGGGGCCCTGGTTCTTGCCGTCGTAGCGGCGATTGTCGTCGCCTGGGCGCGGCTGAGCACTTGGCCGTTCGCGGCGCCGTTCGTCATCCTATGGCTGGCATCGCCGGCCGTCGCACGCTGGGCGAGCCTGCCGCCGCCGATGGCGACCCATCAGCCGGTCTCCGCCGCAGATGCACGAGCGTTGCGCTTGGTTGCACGCCGCACCTGGCGCTTCTTCGAGACGTTTGTTACTCCCGAAGACCACATGCTTCCGCCCGACAATTTCCAGCAAGCGCCAAAACCGGTGGTAGCCCATCGAACGTCGCCGACCAACATCGGCCTTTATTTTCGGCTGGCTGGGAACACTCGAGACGGTGGAGCGGCTGGAGGCGACGCTCGAGACGATGAGCCGTCTCGAGCGCTTCCGTGGTCATTTCTACAACTGGTACGACACGCATGACCTGCGTCCGCTGGACCCGAAATACGTCTCTTCGGTCGATAGTGGAAATCTCGCCGGACACCTGATCGCGCTTTCCAGTGCCTGTCGAGAGATCGGCCGCTCCGCGACAGGCACGAGCTGGTTTGACGGATTGGAAGACGCGCTGGAGATCGCTCGGGAGTGCTTGCTTGCACTTCCCGATGACGGGCGAGTGCAAGAGGCGGCGCGTCAACAGCTGGGTGACGCATTCGATCGCCTGGGCAATTCGTTGCGAATTTCTTCGGTGGCGCCGGCGGCGATCGCCGGCCAGCTGGCCGAGCTCGCGCACTATGCGGATCGTGCCGCCGAGCTTGCGCGACGGATAGCGCAAGAGCGAAACGACAACGCCGGCGCGGACCTGTTGGCTTGGACGGAAGCCTTGCGTGCCTCGGCCCGAAGCCACCGAAACGATGTCGCTCAGCTCATGCCATGGGCGCCGCTCGTCGCCGGCGATGCCGATATCGTCGCGTCCTCCGCGTCGGATCAGGCGATACGGCTGCTCTTGGACACGATGCCGTCGTTGGCGGACCTGCCGGCGCGATGCGAGGCCGTCATCTGCACATTGACGCGTTCCGGCGCCGAGCCCGCAGCCCAGGTCAAGGGAAGCGATGATGCGCTCGCGCGCACCGCCGCGCTCGCGGCGGCGCTCGACCGCTCGGCTCGCGCTGCCAGGTCGCTCCGCCGACGGCTGGAGCGGCTCTGCCATGCCGTGGACACGATGTTCACGGCGATGGAGTTCGGCTTCCTTTTGGATCCCGCGCGCCAGCTTCTATCGATCGGCTACC
>WNFM01182253.1_pt3 | contig 10267 bp, 9 predicted proteins | sample 5400271 | NCBI WGS metagenome assembly WNFM01 (sample SAMN13153352, study PRJNA577476) | soil metagenome | isolation source: 60 cm saprolite on Douglas fir-dominated hillslope | place: USA:California | collected 2013-09-17
TCTTCTCCGCCATCGTCGTGGTCGTCCCGCTGATCCTGCCGCTCGCGGAGGTCTACGGGATCAACGTGGTGCACCTGGGCATCATTTTCGTCGCAAACCTCGAGCTGGGGTTCCTCCATCCGCCGCTGGGCCTGAATCTGCTGCTCGCGTCGGTCCGGTTCAAGAAGCCCGTCCTCGAAGTGACGTGGGCGACCCTGCCGATGTTCGGCATCCTCGCGATCGGCGTGCTCCTCATCACCTACGTGCCGTGGCTGACGCTCGGGATCCTGCACTGGATGGGGAGGGTGTGACGGTCCTGAGAGGGCAGAGAAACAGAGACGGAGGTCACGGGAGGGCACGGAGGGAACGGGACAAGCCTTCAACACGGAGGCGCGGAGGCGCGGAGACGAAACGGAGGGCTGCGCTTCCCGCTGTCCGCCCGCCGCGCTTCGCGCGGCTGGAGCTCCCCGGCGAGGGTGGATACAAGCAAGCGCCGATTCCATCTTGCTTGTATCCGCCCTCGCCGGGGAGCTCCTGTGGCCGGCCGGAGGCCGGCCGGCGGACAGCCAGGGGCGCAGCCTCTTCTCCGTTACTTCGTTATCTCCGTTCCTCCGTGTTAAAAGGTCGTTCCGTGCCCTCCGTGCCCTCCGTCTCTGTATCTCCGGGTGTCCGCGCGGCGGCTCGGCCTGCGAAGTACGCTCTGGCGTGATGGAGTATCGGCGTCTGGGATCGACCGGTCTGAAGGTTTCCCGCCTTGCGCTTGGGTGCGGCAACTTCGGTGGAATCGGAGTTGATGGACCGCGCGCTCGACGCGGGCATCACGCTCTTCGACACCGCCGACGCCTATGGCGGCGGCCGCAGCGAGGCGTTCATCGGGCGCTGGTTGAAGACGAAAGGGCCGGCCGTCCGCGATCGTCTGGTCGTCAGTTCCAAGGTCTTCAACCCGGTCGGGCCCGGCCCGAACGACCGGGGCCTGTCGCGCGGCCACATCCTGCGTCAAATCGACGCCAGCCTCGCCAGGCTCCAGACCGATCGCCTGGACCTGTATCTGATTCACGAGCCGGATCCCGACACGCCGCTCGAAGAGACGCTCACCGCGCTCGACGATCTGGTGCGCGCCGGCAAGGTCCTGTACATCGGCGCCAGCAACATCGAGGCGTGGCGCCTGGCGCGCTCGCTGGGGATTAGCGCCATGCGCGGGCTCGCGCGCTTCGACTGGGTGCAGAATTCCTACAGCCTTCTCGACCGCGCGCAGGAGCGCGAGATGTTTCCCTTGTGCGCCGACGCGCGCGTCGGCTTCACGGCGTTCAGTCCCCTGGCGGGCGGCTGGCTGACGGGAAAGTATCAGGTGGGCGGCCGGTACCCCGAGGGATCCCGGATGACGCTGCGGCCCGAGCCGTACCGTCATCTCGAGCGCGACGCCGTGTTTAGAGGGCTCTCCGCACTCGCGCAGGAAGCCCGCGCCCGCGGCGTGGACGTCAGCTCGCTGGCGCTCGCCTGGGTCCTGCACCATCCGCGGATGGACGCCGCTGTCATCGGCCCGCGCCGGCCGTCGCATCTCGATGCCGCCCTGGCCGCGTTGGAGATCACGCTGTCCGCGGACGACACCGCGCGGCTGGGACGGCTTTTCGAACCCTAACGTTCCAGCCCCGCCAACACCCACCACACGCCGGCGGCCGCGGCGCCGAGGAGCGCGCCGCTCCACACGGGAAGAGGCACCGACACGAGCTCGCCACGTACGTTCGGCGCCAGGACAGCCGCCACTCCGGATCCTACGACCAGGCCGACGGTGACGGTCGTCGCGAGAGTAAGCCGCCAGAGACGCCGCACCAGCCAGAGCGCCGGCAGACCCAGGGCGAGCGTCGCCGCGTAGGCGACCGGCGAGGCGAACGCGAACACGAACGCCAGTCCAGACCACAGATTGTGCCCGGCATACCCGCGTCGCGCGGGATCCGCGAGTGCTCCCGCGAGGCTCCCCGTCCAATAGAGCAACGGGACCACCAGCGGCGCGATCAGCGTCGCGCGGACGACCCGCGTCATCTCACCCCCAGGGGCGAGTCAGTCCTAGCGTCCGTATGAGATGCCAAGGACGAAACCTCCAGCCAGTCCGGCGATGCCAAGCAGGGCGCCCACGACCTTGAGCGGCAGCGGGAGACGCTTGCCGTGCGCACTTATCGACCAGAACACGGGTGGATAAACGATCCCGCCGATCGCCAGGAAACCCACCGCCGTGAGCAGGCAGAGCGCGAAGAGGAACACATGGCCGCCGTTCACCGCGTACCAGTGCTGGAGCGCGACGGCCGTCGCTGAGACGACCAGCGCGACCGCGGGGATTCTTCTGTTGTGAATGATCGGGTCCAGCGGCGCATTGGGGTCCTCGGGCGGCTGTGGCGGCGGCGGCCAGCCGATCACGCCCCCGGCGGTGGAGGCCACGGGATTCACGGCGGCCCACTCGGAGAAGTACTCGTCCCGGCGGACGCTGACGCGCAACCGGGTGCCTGGACCCCTCACTTGCCGCGCGAGAACGCCCACCACCCACCAATCCAGCAGCGCATCGTCCCAACCGGTCCGTCGGAGGGCGACGATGGCGAGGATGGCGGCGCCGAGCACGGCCGCTCCGAGCGCGTGCTCGCCAAGCGCCAGCGCCATCGTGACGAACCCGCCGACCAGAATGAACGCGATCTCCGCGAGCGCGGCAACCGCGCCGAGCACCTTCCGCCGGCGGGCGGCGGCGGCGCAGACCGGCACCGCGAGGCTCGCGGCCGGAATGTATTCGCTGAAGATCGCGTAGAGCGTGCGGCGCGCGCTGATGAGGCGCGTCGCATCCGGCGGCTGGCCGCAGTGGGGACACTTCGGCGGGAACGCTACCTGCGCCGCGTCGACGTAGACGGAAGGCATATGTCGTCTAAAGACCGGCGCCGCAGGCAAGCCTGACGGCCTGCGCTACTTCGGATCGCGCTTGGCTTCCTTGTCCAGGAACGCCACGCCTTCGGTCATCCACTTGGGGGCCGGCGCATCCTTGAGATAGTGATCGAAAAACTGGAAGTACCGGATCGTCAGGTCCTTCCGGTTGGCGACGCCGCGCAGCCCGTGTCCCTCACCGGGGTAAGCCAGGAGGATGGCGTTCTTGCCGTTGTAGCGCAGCGCGTTGTACATCGCCAGGCCGTTGGTGAACGCCACGGTCGGGTCCGCCGTGCCGTGCATGATCAGGAACGGCGCCGTCACTTCGCGGACGTGGGTCAATGCCGATTCGAACATGTACATCTCTGGCTTGTCCCACGGCGACGCGCCTTCGCGCCCCTGGCTGTAGAGGTAGTAGTCGGACCCGTTGGCGCCGCTGCCGCCGCTGACCTGGTACGACCATCCCCAGTTCTGGTTGAAGTCGAAGTACAGATCGGTGACGCCGGCGCCCATGCCGACCGCCGCGAAGAGCCGCGAGCGGGTGCCGATGAACGCCGCGCCTTCCCCGCCGTAGCTGTGCCCGTTGATGCCGATGCGCTTCGGATCGGCGTACCCCATCTCGATCACCTTGCGCGTGGCGGCCTCGACCGCGTCGAGCATGTCGCTGTGCGACGCGCCGGTATGGAAGAACACGTCGGGCAGCATCGTGATGTAGCCCTGGCTGACCGCCTGCATCGGCGACGACCCCATGCCGGTGAGGTACGACGGCGCGTTGTAGCGGTGCATGTTCTGCGAGCTCTTCTCGTAGAAGCTCACGAGCATGGGCCGCTTCCCGCCGGGCTTGTAGTCGTCGGGAAGCGCGAGAATGCCCTGCAGCCGGTGGCCGTCTTTGTCCTTGAAGTCGAACAGGATGCGGTGGCCCCACAGGTAGTCGGCCTGCTGCGGGTTGGCGTCGCTGATCTTTTTCGCGTCCTTGAAGCCGGGGCCCGAGACGCGGAGGTCGGGAAACTCGGCAAACGTCTGCCGCGTGAACAGATACTTGTCGGCCTTCGCGGCCTTCACGGGATTGCTGAACGCGGCGTCCTCGTAGACCAGTTCCTTGAGATCGCCGTTCGCGAGCTCGTAAAAGCCGGCCTTCTTGGTGTATTCGCCGTACGCCGACAGCGTGATCGGCTTGGAGAGGTCGATCGTGGCGCGCGCGCCGGCGCCGCCGCCCCCGCGTCCGCCGCCGCCCGCGGGTCCGCCGCCGCCGGTCAGCGGATCGAGCGGCTCGGTCCGCACGTAGCGGAACCGGATGTCGCTCTTCGTGCCGGCGCCGTTCGTGATATTGCGCGCGGCCGCGCCGTCCAGCGGGAGCTGCCACAGATCGTGTAGCCGGCGATGCCGAAGGCAGGCCTGGGGCCGGGATGATCGAACTCGGTGTCGACGAAGCTCACCAGGGCCGCGCCTCCGAGCGTACGGGTCGAGGCCGCGTCCAGGTCGTACGCCTGGAACCTGTTGTCCTTCCAGTACAGGAAGTAGTGCCCGTCCGGGGAAATGCCGAAGATATGGCTGCCCGTCGACGTGTTGATCAACTGGTTCTTCAGCATGAGCGTCCGCTCGCCCGTCGTCGGATTGACGCGATAGATGTCGGCGGCCGCGCGCTTGTAGTCGTGGATGAATCCGCGGGTGTCGCGTCCGACCGCCCACCGGCCGTCCGGCCCGACGTCCAGATCTCTCATGGTCTGGTCCGCCAGCTTGACGAACTTCGCGCCGGCCACGTCGAAGGCCTCGCGGAACGTGAAGTTGCGGTCCTGGTCGGCGCGGATCATCTGGACCGACTGGATCCGCTCGTCCGCCGTGTTCCAGATGTCGACGTTCGCCTGCTCGTCGGTGCTCTTCCGCGCGTCGGTGTCGGGCGCCGGGACCTGTTCCTTGGCGCCGAAAAAGACGCGCTTGTCGTCGGCGCTCCATTCGAGCGCGGCGCGATCGCTGACGACCCATCCTTTCGGGAAGCCGCCCGCCTTGGCCGGATCCAGCGTCACCGGCGCGGCCTCGACGTCGCCAAGCGAGGCCTGCACGTTGGGAAACGCGATCAGCATGTTGTCGCGCTCGCGCATCTTGTCGGCGTCGAGCCCCTTGAGCACCGCGAGCGCGGCGCCGTCCTCGCTCCACGTCAGCCGGTTGTAGAGCCGCGCGTCGTCGTCGAGCGTGGTCGTGCGCCCGTTGCGCAGATCGAGGACAAAGAGGCCGTTGGCGTCTTTCACGGTGGCATCGACGGTGTAGGCGAGGAGCTCGCCCGATTTGTTGAACGCGATGTCTCCGACGCTGCCGAGGAGCACGTCGCGCCCGGTCGTCAGGTTGTGCAGGATCACGTCGGTGCCGCGCGGTCCGGCGGGCGTCGTCGCCACGGCGCCGCCGGCCGGGGCCGCGCCGCCGCCCGCGTCAGCCGCCGCGCCGCCGCGTCCCGCGCCGCCGCCTGCCGGTGTCGCCGGCTTGCGCTTCAGGATCAGATACGTGGCGTTGGCGGAGAACGAAAACGTCTGGATGTCCTGCCACGACTTCACCGCGCCCGTGGCGAGGTTGCGAAGCTCCACCCGCGTCGGATCGGCTGGGCGATTGGCATTTCCGCCGCGCGCGGCCGGCGCAGTGCCTCCGCCCTGGCCCGGCGCCGCCGGCTGTCCGGGTGCGGGTGGCTGGTCGGGAGTCGTGGGCGGCTGACTCGGGGGCGTCGACGCCGGGGGAGCACTGTCCGGAGCCGGCGCGTCGACAGGCGAACCCGGCGGCACGGAGCCGCCAGGCGCGTTTCCGCGCCCGCCGCGGCCGCCGCGGCCGCCGCTCGGATCGACCTGATAGGCGATCCATTTCGAGTCGGACGAGAACGCTCCACCGGTTGCGTTCGGTACCGTGGTGTCCTGGCTGGTGTCGAGCCTGACCAGGTGCAGGACCGGTCGTGACTCGGTCGGCATCGTGTTCGTGAACGACAGCCCGTAAGTCACCCACTGCCCGTCCCCGGAGATTTCCTGGCCGCTGATGCTACGCCACTTGGCATAGTCCTCGACGGTGAGGGCCTTCTTCTCGGCGGGTTGCGCCTGGGGCAACGCGTATGAGGAGCCGAACGCGAGGGCCAGGGTGATGGTGACGAGGGCGCTCTCACGGCGCCAGGGCGACCGGGTCGTGTGGTGTTTCACGTGATGCTCCTGGTGGGGTTTCCGGGGATGCCGCCCCCGGGGGATATTACACTCTCAGGCGCTGGCCGAGCTGTCGCGTCCCCTGACCCGCCTGAACGCCGTTGCGATGGTCGCCGGTACGATCATCGGCGCGTCGATCTTCGTGCAGCCGTCCGAGATCGCCCGTCACCTCGAGACGCCCCTCCAGATCATGATCGTCTGGATCGCGTGCGGCGTGCTGACGCTGTTCGGCGCGATGGTCTGCGCGGAGCTGGCCTCGGCGTTTCCCCAGACCGGCGGCGTGTACGTCTTCATGCGCGACACGTTTTCGCCGCTCGCGGGCTTCCTGTGGGGCTGGGCGATGTTCTGGAGCGTGCACACGGGGATCGTCGCCGCCATCGCGATGGTCTTCGCGCGCTACGCCGCGGTGTTCGTGCCGGCCGGCGATCGCGGCGTCCGGATCATCGCGGTCGCCGTCATCGTGGCGTTATCGGCGCTCAACTACATCGGCGTGCGCGCGGGGAGCCGCGTGCAGACGATCCTGACGGGCGCGAAGGTGGCGGCGATCGTGGCGCTGGTGGCGATCGCTCTGCTGGTGGGAGGCCATACGGCGGCGGCGGGGCCCGCCGCTGGTGCGGCCGGCCAGATCGGTCCATCCGGCGCGGGATTCGCGCGCGAGCTCCTGCTCGCCATGGTGGCGGGGCTGTTCGCGTACGGCGGCTGGCACATGGTGACCTACACGGCCGGTGAAACCCGAATGCCGGCAACCGTGATTCCCTCGGCGCTCGTGGCCGGCGTCGCGATCGTCACGGCCTGCTACGTCGCGCTGAATCTGGTCTACCTGCGCGTGCTCCCGATCGAGGTGGTCCGCTCGTCGACTCGCATCGCGGCGGATGCCGCCGACGCGGTCGTGGGGCGCGGAGGGTCGGCGACGCTGGCCGCGCTGGTGATGGTGTCCTCGGCCGGCGCGCTGACGGGGATCATTCTCACGGGGCCGCGCGTGTACTACTCGATGGCGCGGGACGGCCTCGCGCCACGCTGGCTGGGGCACATTCATCCCGTCCACCGCACGCCGTCGCGCGCCATCGTGGCGCAGGCGCTCTGGGCGAGCGTGCTCGCAGCCACCGGCGTGTACCGGCAGGTGTTCACGCGCGTCATCTACACCGAGTGGCTGTTCTTCGCGCTGATGGCGGCGGGCCTCTTCCTGCTGCGCCGGCGTCCCGGCTACGACCCGGCGTACCGGGCGTGGGGGTATCCGATCGTCCCGCTGGTGTTCATCGTGGCGTCGCTGGCGATCGTGATCAACCAGTTCGCCAGCGAGCCGCTCGAGGCGGCGACGGGCCTCGGGCTGGTCGCGCTCGGCGCGCCGGTCTATTATTGGCGCCGTGCGCATCGTTGATTTTCACAATCACTACTATCCGCCCGGTTACGTCGAGGCGACATCATGCATGTGCTACAGAGGCTCTCGCTTGCAGCGCTGACCGGACATCGTCACACGCTCGATGATCGGGTCGAGCACTCGTGTCGGATTCCCGGTGCTCTGAACTCGAGCCAGTGCGAACCCGCTCACCGGTACTCCGGGAAACGCCAGCGCAAGCTTGATGGCGCACGCCATGATCGTGGTACCAGACGTCACCACGTCGTCGACCACGAGCAGTCGACTCGGAGGCGCAAGACGCGGCTCAACCGTGAACGAGCGAACGTGCTGATCGAGTCGTGGCCGTGCTGCGCTTCCGGCGCTTTTCGGGACGGCCGTCGTCCGGCGGACGACCGCCAGGATGTCGTCACCCAGACCTTGCCGCAACAACTCCTCACAGACGCGGCGTGAAGGCCACACCGTGTGGGGTGTCGCGTAGACGAGCCACGACGCGCAGGAGATGCTGCTAAGGGAGGACTGCAAGCGGATCGTCCACTGGTTCGGGGAGTTGCGCCAGCAGATCTTCCGGATTGTTCAGCACCATGGCGCCGTAGTCCAACATCGTCCTGGGCCACGACAGCCCGCGTTGGTCAAGAATCGACGCCATCAGAAACAACGGCCGCCCAAGTCGTAGCGCCTCCCATCCCTGCGAAAGACTGCCGCTCCCGTCACCGGCTTCGACAATGACCGACGCGTCGCTCACGAGGGCCATTGTGCGGTTGCGCAACGGAAAGTTCTTCCTGGTGGTCGGGTAGCCCTGGGGGAATTGCGAGACCACCAGATGGTCGCGCATGAGCAATTGCTGCAGATCTCGATGTTTTGATGGAAACGTCTCAGACAACGGCGTGCCGATCACAGCGATCGTCCGGCCACCAGCATCCACTGTGGCCGTGTGGGCGGCTGCATCGATGCCTTCCGCAAGGCCGCTCACGACGATGGCGCCGTGTTTCACTAGGAGTCTGGCCAGCTTGGCCGCGCGTTTCAGGCCATCCGGCGATGCCTTCCGGGCGCCGACGACTGACACCCGGCGTTCCTGCCGCAGCCACTCTGGGTGACCGGCCACGAAGAGCTGCTTCGGTGCGTACATCAGCTCCTGCGGGTTGAGCGGACCCAGGAGCTCTTCCGCTGAATACGCGCGCCTGATGTCGGACTGTTCCGTCATGCTGGCGCCATATTACGGCAAATGGAGGCGGTTCGGATTAGTACCGCTTGGCGCGCCGGTCTATTATTGGCGCTGTGCGCATCGTTGATTTCCACAATCACTACTATCCGCCCGCTTACGTCGAGGCCCTCAAGACGTCGGCGTCGGTGGTGAAGGTGACGTACGACAGGGACGGGAATCCGTGCGTGCACTACCCCGGGGACTACAACATCCTCGTGCCGGGACATCGCGATATCGCGTACCGGCAGGGCGTGCTCGACCAGCACGGCGTGACGACGCAGGTGCTGTCGTTTACGACGCCGGGCGTCCACGTCGAGCCGCGCGAGGTGGCGATCAGGCTCGCTCGCGAGGTCAACGATGCGTTCGCGCAGGTGGTACGCGAGCGCGCCGGCCGGTTCACCGCCCTGGCGACGCTGCCGCTGAACGATCCCGCCGCGTCGGTCGTCGAGCTGGAGCGCGCGATGAAGGACCTCGGACTGCCGGGCGCGATGGTCTTCAGCAACGTCAACCACGTCGCGCTCGCCGACGAGCGGTTCGCGCCGCTCTGGAAGAAGGCGGACGAGCTCGGCGCGGTCATCTACATCCATCCGACCGACCCGGCCGGCGTGGAGGCGATGCTCGACTACTGGCTGATGCCGCTCGTCGGCTTTCTGATGGACACGACGCTGGCCGCGTCGAAGCTCGTGTTCAGCGGCGTCGTGGCGCGGCACCCGAGGATCCGCTGGGTGCTGACGCACATGGGGGGCGCGATTCCCTATCTCGGCGAGCGCCTCGACCGCGGCTACCGGGCCTTCACCGACTGCCGTCAGCACATCGATCGGCCGCCGACCGAATACCTGAAGGATTTCTATTACGACACGGTGAACTTCAACCCGGCGGCCGTCCGCCTCGCGCTCGACTTCGCGGGCCCTGACCGGATCCTCGCCGGCAGCGACTATCCGCATCAGATCGGCAGCATCCCCCTGATGATCGAGACCATCCAGGGCCTGGACGTCGGCGAGGACGTGAAGCGGAAGATCTTCGGCGAAAACGCCGGGGCGTTGCTCGGTCTGGCACCCTGATTCCTGCGACCGCCGCCCCGCCGGTGACCTCCTCTGGAAGTGCCTCGGGCTTTCGCCGGCTGGCGATCGCGCTCGGCGCGAACGGGTCCGGGTGGCGGCGTCTCGAGGCCGTGCCGCAGCCGGTCACGAAGAGCCCTTCCGCGCGGTCTCAGTCTGTGGCCGAGCTCAGCGGCGATCTCCTCCCGGCGTGGCGGGAGCTGCCCGCCATCGCGCCGGTGTCAGGGATGGTTCCGAGCCGACCGGCGTTTGAGCATGGCGCGGTGGAGCTGCCCGTCCTGTAACGGGTCGTCCGCCCGCGTGCTCGAGGCCGCTAACCGGCGCTCGCTCCCCTCAGCACGGCTCTAATCCTCTCGCTGGTCGCGGCCTGATGGACCTCTTTGCCTCGCCTGTCCTGGTCGGTCACCTTTGCGCCGCGTTCCAGCAACAGCCTGATGATGCCGCCCTGTTGTTCACGCGCGTGCGGAGAGCCGCTCCCTCCTCGCCCGGTGGTTTGAACGGCAAGATGCAAGGGCGTCGACCCCGCCTTGTTTGGCCGCCTTGCGCTCGCCCCGCCATCCAAGAGGGCTCGTACAGCCGCCAGCGACCGCGTCCGCACAGC
>WNFM01023939.1_pt3 | contig 10266 bp, 12 predicted proteins | sample 5400271 | NCBI WGS metagenome assembly WNFM01 (sample SAMN13153352, study PRJNA577476) | soil metagenome | isolation source: 60 cm saprolite on Douglas fir-dominated hillslope | place: USA:California | collected 2013-09-17
CAAGCCGGCGATCGCTGATCTCGACGGCGTCAAGGCGATCGGTCGCGAAGTCCGCGAAAAGAAATTCACCGCGCTGAAGACCAACATCTTCACTTACGACGCGGGCAAGCCCGCGGGTTGGCGGCCGGGTTTCGGCGTGCCTTTTGCGCCCGAGATCAACGTCGACCGTAAAGTATTGCGCGATCTGCGCACGCATCTCGAAGCGATCCGCGATGGCGCCGGGCCCGATGTCGACATCCTGCTCGACCTCAACTTCAACGCCAAGACCGAAGGCTATCTGAAAATCCTGCGCGCGATCGCCGATCTCGACATGTTCTGGATCGAGATCGACAGTTTTAGTCCGGAAGCACTCGGCTACATCAGGCGTCAAAGTCCGCACCCGGTCTCGTCATGCGAGACGCTCTTGGGCTTGCGCGAATTTCTGCCCTATTTCCGCGAACAGGCCATGGATGTCGCGATCATCGACACGCCCTGGAATGGCGTGTGGCAATCGATGAAGATTGCGGCAAGCGCCAAGGCGCACGAGGTCAACGTCGCGCCGCATAATTTCTACGGCCACCTCTGCACCATGATGAACGCCCATTTCAGCGCGGCGGTACCTAATTTGCGCATCATGGAGACCGATATCGACCGCCTGGCTTGGGATCACGAACTTTTCACCCACGTGCCCGAGTTCGTGGACGGCTATCTCGTCATGCCGGACCGGCCCGGCTGGGGCACCGAACCCAATGAAGAAGGTCTGCGTGCTCATCCGCCAAAGGGCGTCGGCGGACTTTTGAATTATGGCCGGAAAGCCTGATCATCGCGGCCTGGTTACGCGCCGCACGGCACTGGCAGGCCTAGCCGCCGCGTCTGGCTCCGCCATCGCTGGACTAATCGCGGAGACCGGGGCGGCCGAAAGCGGCACCGGCCCCGTATTTTCGTCATCAGGCCCGGATGCCGAGCTCTATGGAGCCGCTGAAGGCTTTCCAATTGCCGATCGTTCGCTTCCGATTCAACCCGGCAATCCCTATCAACCAAAGTATCGTGTTGGCGCGTTCAGCCATTTCGATGAAATCTATCCGACCCGGCGGATTGCGCGCGCCGAAACGCCATGGACGTTCAAACGGTCGGCTATCGATATTCGCTACCGGTTCCGGGGAAGCCAGTCTTCGCTGATCGAATATCTGTCGCGCAATCCCGTCACCGGCCTTCTGATCGCACGGGACGACCAGATTCTCTTCGAACATTACCAATACGGGCGGACAGATCGCGATCGGCTCATTTCCCAGTCGATCGCCAAATCGATCACGGGGATATTGATCGGCATTGCCGTTTCCGAGGGCGCGATCAAATCGGTCGACGACACGGCGGAGACCTATGTCCCGGGGTTCAAAGGCAGCGAATACGGCCGGACCTCGATCCTCGACCTGCTCCATATGTCTTCGGGCGTTGAATTCGGCGAGGACGAAGACAGTGGGCGCGATCTTAATCGCCTATGGAACGACATGGTGCTTGGAATAGGCACCGACAAAGGCACCATCGGAAGCATCGTGCAGTTCAACCGGCGGGTCGCGCCGGCGGGGACAAGATTCTTTTACGCCAGCATCGAACCCGATGTGCTCGGTATGGTGCTTCGTCATGCGGTCGGCAAATCGGCATCCGACTATTTGCATGAAAAGGTGTGGAAGCCGATCGGCGCGGAAGCAGATGCGACATGGCTGGTGGATGCGGAAGGGTTCGAAGTGGCGCACGGCTTCTTCAATGCCGTATTGCGCTATTACGCGCGGCTCGGGCGACTGCTCGCCCATGATGGTGCGTGGGAAGGAAAACAGATCATTCCGGCGCAGTGGATGATAGACGCGACGACGGTCCACGCTGCCGACGCGTATCTCGCGCCCGGAAGAACCTCGCCGGCCTCGACCGGCTATGGCTACCTGCTCTGGCTGCTGCCGGCAACGAGGCGCCAGTTCGCGCTGATTGGAATTCTCGGACAGTATATCTTCGTCGATCCGTCCTCGAAGCTTGTCATGGTCCAGACCGCCGTCGAGGCAAAGGACGAGGTCTGGCGTCTGTGGTCGGCGCTAGTCGAGCAGTTCGGCTAGCGATGATGCGCCAAACAGATTACGAGTTGCTCAATTAGGCTCGTGAGCCTGGTCAAGCCCGCGCTTGAATCAACCACGACCGCCACAACGCCGGATATCAGCAGCAGCGTACAGTAGAAGACCGCCATCCCGAATACCCACTTTCGAAAGGTTGCACGATCCTCCGGCGTAGCTTCGCGATAATTTTCCGCTGATAATCCGTTTGAGCAGTGACCCGCATCGTCGCCTTGTTCAAGCATGAAGGCCTCCAGGCGCTGACCGGTTGGAAATAGCAGCAGATTGCCGCGATCTGCGGGACGGGAATTCGACGGCTGAACTGCCTCGAGCCGCTTTCCTGCGTGGCCGGGAAGATTCAAGTGGCACGTCATTGGCGCACCTGACCGATGTCGACGATGATCCGCCTGCGTATGAGTCTTGGTAAGGGTCTTGGGCACATTACGGAAAAGCAACCATCGCCGCGAAATTACCGGGCGCTGTTCCGGAGGACATGGAGTCCAAATAGATTCCAATCAGAAGCATGATCGAAAGAAGCGAATAGGCGAGCAATATCGTCGCATCGTAGGTTCGAACTTCGCGCTGAGGGGTCTCGATCCGGGCCGGTTGTGCGATTTCCATGGTTATCTCCAATAGAGCCTGGGGTATCTCGCGCCCGCGCTTAAACTAGCTTTCGACGCGGTCCGCGAATGTGATCTCTTTCACAGTGCAAATTAAAAAACGAACGTCGATTAATTTTTATGCACGCGTGAACACAACCCGTGTCAGCGGTCACGTAGCAATTCTGCGTTACTGCCCGGTACGCACGCCGCAAATTGAACATTGAAGCCCCGCAGAACCTTCGAACCCCATGAAGGTTGTCTTCTTGATGAACGCGGGACGCGAAACTGATATGCCAGAATCATTCAATAAAGTTCCCGAAGTCACGCTTGCTTTCTGGATCATTAAAATCGCAGCGACCACGTTAGGCGAGACCGGCGGTGACACCGTCACCATGACGCTCAACTGGGGTTATCTGGCCGGGACTGCCTTGTTCCTCGCAGCCCTGGTCCTGCTCGTCATCCTGCAGATTGTGGCGAAGAAATTTCATCCGTTTCTTTATTGGGCGACGATCATCGCTTCCACGACATTCGGCACCACGATGGCGGATTTCGCGGACCGATCGTTAGGGATCGGCTACACCGGCGGCTCGTCGCTTCTGTTGCTTTGCCTGTTGGCCACGCTGGCTGTTTGGTATTGGTCACTCGGCTCGATCTCGGTCGACACCGTGAGCACGCCGAAGGTAGAAGTGTTTTACTGGACTGCCATCACATTTTCGCAGACGCTGGGAACGGCTCTCGGTGACTGGATGGCCGATTCCACGGGGCTCGGTTACGAAGGCGGCGCGCTGGTATTTGGCGCTGCGCTCGCAATTGTCGCGGCCGCCTATTTCTGGACCAATGTATCCCGGGTGACGCTGTTCTGGATGGCATTCATCTTAACCCGGCCGCTGGGCGCCACCGTTGGCGATTTCCTGGACAAGCCGGTAAGCCAAGGCGGCCTCGCCTTGAGCCGCCCGCTTGCCTCGGCGGTGCTCGCGATTTTTATCCTGGTGTGTATCCTCGTTCTGCCGCAGCGCGCGGGTTCGCATCCAGGCGAGCCCCAAGCGGTGCGTGAATAGGAAAACACCCGGATAGTTCCCAGGGGTTTCCGACCTCATCGGGCTTCCTCGCGCGCTCCGCCACGAGGCATCGCGCACGCGGCCCTCAGCATCGCTGGCGAATTGAGAACAGCGAATATCTCACGCGCGGTGAGATAGCCCAGCGCTTCGTCAAAGGTCTCGGCGTCTTCAATTTTGGCGCGCGCAATTGCAGCGTGCGGATCGATTTGTCCGCGATTGCGGGGCCTGTCCCCGGGCAAATTCATCAAATGCGCTTCGAACAAACCGGCGTCATTGCAGAGCTCAGTCAGCGGGCATGAGACGGCTTGATCGGAGGCCTTTGCCAGTTCGTTCGCACGGACCAGAACCTGCGGCGGAGCCGTCTGCTCCGGGGTGCGGAATAATCTTGAATTGGGGTCAGAAACCCTCGATGACAGCATCGCGATTGGAACGGATAGCAATAGACCCAAGATGACCGGCATCATCCAAAGCAGCAGCGGCAGCGACACCGCGAACGCGCTTCCAGCCATTGCCGCGCCAAACAGGGTTGGCACCGCATATTTGCGGATCAAGTCGCGGACGGGCCATTTGGCGTCGTCGCGTCGCTGCACCTGCCAGCCGGCGTCGCGCCCCAGCAGAATTTCACCTACCGCAGAGGATTGGAAGATCATCATCACCGGCGCGATCAGGCCCGACAGCAATGTCTCGATCACGACCCCTGCAAAAACCACCAGAGCTCCACCGAATTGCTTACGGTTTCGCCTCCGGGTCTCAAGCAGCAGGTAGGCGAGAAGCTTGGGTAAGATCAGCAGTCCCATGGTTCCGACAAAAACCCACGCAGCAAGGATTGGATCTTGCGCAGGCCATTTTGGAAATAGCGAAAATCCTTTCGGGAAATATTCAGGCCGAACGAATTGGGCTTGCAAGGAGATCAGGATTCCGAACACCAGAAACAGAAGCCAGAGTGGCGCCGTAAGATATGAACCGATCCCGGTGAGAAGATGAAGCCGCGATACCCAATGCAGGCCGCGGGCCGGCAGTACCGCCAGATGCTGAAGGTTGCCCTGGCACCATCGGCGGTCGCGGGCTGCGAAATCCAATAGTGTTGGCGGACATTCTTCAAAGCTGCCGCCCAGGTTAGGCACCATTCTGATGGCCCACCCCCCCGCCTCATCAGCGCCGCTTCCACAAAGTCATGGCTGAGAATATGGCCGCCAAACGGTTTGCGGCCGTGAAGGTCCGGCAGCCCTGCGTCCTGCGCAAATGCGCGCACGCGAATGATGGCATTGTGGCCCCAGTAATTGCCCTCGGAGCCATGCCACCACGCGATGCCTGCGGCGATCAACGGGCCGTATAGTCGCCCTGAGAATTGCTGCAGGCGCGCGAACAAGGTTTTCGCGTTTACAACAACAGGCAGCGTCTGAATGAGAGCGACGGAAGGATGCGTTTCCATCGCGGACACCAGCCGGACGATGGTGTCGCCTGTCATCAGGCTGTCGGCATCCAGTATGACCATATGGTCATAGCCCGCGCCAAACCGCTTGATCCAGTCCTCGATATTGCCGGATTTTCGCGCGGTGTTTTCCGGGCGATGACGATAAAAAATATGATTGGCACCGAGATCTTGGCGCAGCCGCAGAAAGCATTTCTCTTCGGCTATCCAGATCGCGGGGTTCGTGGTGTCGCTCAGCACAAACCAATCGAACCTTGAACCATATCCGGACTGCTCGATCGACTCGCACATCGCCCGCAGCCGGGCCATGATCCGGCCGGGGTCTTCGTTGTAGGTTGGCAACAACATCGCAGTCTTGCTGCCGATCGATGGCAGCGGCGCGTCAGGATCGATGCCGAGCGGATCTCTTGTCCGGAACAGCAGCACCGCGAACCCGGCCAACACCGACATGAACGAGAAGGCGATCCAGGCGAACAGCAGCACGAACAGAAAGAGCACCATCCATTCCAGTGTCGTCACACCGCCGACATTGAGGACATTATACATTTCGTAGCAGCCGGCCATAGTCAGTGCGGCTGTGCCCGTGAAAATGCAGGCGCGCCGAAGCGCCACGGAATTCGGGGCGGCTTCCCGATTTTCGTCCCTCCTTTGAAAGCCTCGCAGTGGCTGCTTTGGCATCCCCATCGGGGATTCCGGCGGGAGGAATTCCGTTCGCGCACCGCCGCCGCCGTCAGGGCCCGGACTATCCGTTAAGGTGTCCATCGATAGATCCATATTTCCGATATGGCGTCGTTGCCCTGCATCAGCGAGGCACGCAACTCGATCGGCTTTTTCTCTTTCACCGAAACCTCAAAACTCATTCGCCAGCCGCCGGTCGTAGGGTTCGGCTGGGTCACGACATTGCGGATTTCGGCCTTTTCCGCGGCGACATCGCCCCGGATCGTCTTCGGATCGACCGACTTCAAATTTTCGCCAATCAAATCGAGCACGAATAGTTTGGCGTCGTCGCCCTTTGCGCCAACGGCCGTTCGTGAAAAGCGGGCCAGCGACGTGGCCTTGGGAGTATCCGGTCCCCAGTGCAGCCGATAGGTGTAGGTGTGCTCACCCTTGGCTTGCAGGGGATTCTTCGGCCGCCAAAAGCCCGCGATATTATCGTGGATTTCCTCCTTCGTCGGAATTTCGATCAACTGAACCGAACCTTCGCCCCAGTCCCCGATCGGTTCAGCCCACAGGCTCGGCCGCTTCTCGAAACTCGATTCGATATCCTGATACTCGTGGAAGTCTTTCTGCCGCTGCATCAGGCCGAAACCGCGAGGATTGAGATCGGCAAAGGTACTGATCTGCAAATCCTTGGGATTGCTGAGCGGCCGCCAAAGTTCCTCGCCTCGGCCGTTGAAAATCGCCATGCCATCGGAGTCATGCACCTCGGGACGAAAATCGTCGACCTCAATCCGATCGTTCGGTCCGAAGAAGAACATGCTCGTCATCGGCGCCAGGCCGGCATGGTCGAGATCCACCCGCGGATAGATCGCCATCTCCACGTCGAACACGGTGGTATCGCCCGGCCGTATCGTGAAGCGATAGGCGGCCGCCGCACTCTCACTGTCGAGCAACGCGTGCACCACAATCGAGTTGGCGTTTGGCGCCGGCTTCTCGATCCAGAAGGTTTTGAACAGGGGGAATTCCTCCCCTTTGGTCTCGCCCGTATTGATCGCCAGTCCGCGGGCTGACAGGCCGTAGGTTTCTCCTTTTGCGACAGCGCGGAAGTAACTCGCGCCGAGAAATACGCACACCTCGTCGTAATAGTCAGGCCGGTTGACGGGAGCGTGCAGCCGAAAGCCGGCGAAACCCAGATCCACCTCGGGGCTCGGTGGCGGAGTGCTGCCAAAGGAAAACTGGTCCGGACGGTATGCAATCTTGGTCGCCTGGCCATTCGCGACCTCGTAGACATCCACTCTGGGCGCATAGAAAAAGCCGCGATGAAAGAACTGGACTTCGAACGGCAATTTCTCGCCGCGCCACAACGCATGCTCAGGCAAGAAACGTATCGCGCGGTAATGATCGTAATCCAGGCTTTTCAGGGCATCCGGCAATTTGGTATCCGCCGCCTTGAAGGGTTTTCCGGCCGTATCACGCGCCAATTGTCGAACGAGCGAGCGGTCGAATGCGACCGGCTCCGCTCGCGCAGGCGACAAGGTTGAAGCAAGCGGCAAGGAAGCCGCAGCTTGCAGAAAGCGTCGACGATTCAAGGAGCCTCCACAGCGCAAGAGAGTTAACGCTAACAAACTCACATCAGGTCTGCAGGTTCCGACCGCGGAACCAACATCCGCCGCGACCATCGGCCTCACACGTCGTGGTTGCGGTCTCAATACGAGGTCGCGGACATTTCATCGACTGAACTGCCTGCGTCGGGTTGTGTCGGGCCGCCGACAATCGACCTGTCCGCATCGCAAGACTTTTTTATAAACATTCTCCTAAAATGGAAGCGCGTCCCTCAAATGTCGGTCAGGGGGCCGAGCCCTAAAGATTGTTACGAGTTCGGCGGCCTGGTCGTCGCCAAGGATTGAGCTCTCGAACTCTCCAAGCGCCGGTATCGTTCACGGCTTTTGCGCCGGAGCATATTGCACTACCTGCGCGTGGACCGCAGACATGGAGGACGTCAGATGTATTTCGTGGCCGTGGTGCTGACTATCTTGTCCGGCCTGTTCTATGCCGCCGGCCAACATCAAATCGGTAGCTTCGGCGCCGATGTGTGCCGATACGGCAGCGCGTTTTGCGACAATCCGGTCTACGTCCTGGTCGGCGCGATTCTCGCGGCGCTGTGGGGGACTTTCGTCAGCATGCGTTAGGCCGCTCTCGTAGGGTAGCGTTGGGCCTTAAGGAGTGGCGGGATTCGCCGGCTGAACAGGCTTCGGCCCGGGCGCTGTGGGATCAAGCGCCGGTTTGGGCGCGGTCGGCGTCACCGTCGCGCCGGCTGCTCGCGCGACTCATGACAAGCCTGACTTGACGTTTCCTCTCACGAACTAATCGGTCGCGCGAGCGAAGGTTCCTGTCAGGAGATCTTGTTCCAAAACGTCACTTTGGTTCCGCGCTAGATCTGGATGCGTACCCGGCTACTGGCGTTCGCCACAATCCCTCATGCACTCCCGATTCTTAACGTCGGGACGGGGATCGCCGGTGAACATGTTCCGGTTCGGCATCTTGATCGCGCTCAGCGTTTTGGCGTCGAGCGTCGCATCCGCCGGAAGCAGCCCGTTCAGATTGAGGATGTAGGCGGAGACCGCATAGACGTCCTCGTTACTGAGCGATTGCGGTGCGTTCTGTGGCATGGCGCGGCGGATATAATCGAACAAGGTCGGAGCGTAGGGCCAATAGCTGCCGACTGTCCTGACCGGCGTTTTGGTCGCCAGGGTGCCCTGACCGCCGACCAGCCGATCGCCGACGCCACCCTCACCCTGTGCGCCGTGACAGGCGGCGCATTGCTGATCGAAAATTTCGTGCCCGTGACTGACGCTGCCGCTTCCCGGCGGCAGATTGTGGCCCTCGCGGTCGATGTCGATATTCCAGCCGGCGATCTCCGCCGGTGTCGCGGGCCGACCGATGCCGTAAGGGCTTTGCGATTGCGCCGATGTCGCGAACGCTAGCGCGACGCCGGCAAGCAGGGCGAGGTACAACTCACGCGTTCGCATTGGTCACCTCGCCGTCAGCTGCGATGCGCCAGGGCCAGATCGCGTTGTTGTGGTAATAATAATTGTCACCGCGCACCGCGAGCAGCTCAGCCAGCGTCGGCTGGACGTAACCGGTTTCATCCGTTGCGCGGCTTTGGATCACGGCACTCTGGCCGTCCCAATGCCATGGCAGCCTGAAGCGGGTCAACGCGCGCGTCAGCACCGGCTCCTGCAGCTGCGCCTCCTGCCAGTTCTTGCCGTCATCGACGGAGACATCGACACGCTTGATCTTGCCGTGGCCGCTCCAGGCGATGCCGTTGATTTCGTGAAAGCCGGGCGCGCTCAGCTTTTGACCGCCTGATGGCCGCAAGATGATCGACTTGGCTTCCATATAGAAGGTGAACTCGCGCGCTGTGCCGTTCGGCATCAGGTCGGTATATTTGGACGTCTCCTCGCGCGAATAGGTCGGCTCGGCGGCGACGCGCAGTCGGCGCAGCCATTTGATGTTCATGTTGCCTTCGAATCCCGGCAGCAATAGCCGCAGCGGATAGCCTTGCTGCGGGCGCAGCCGCTCGCCGTTCTGGCTGTACACCAGCATCGCATCGTCGAGACATTTTTCGATTGGAATGCTGCGTGTCAGCGCCGCGGCATCGGCGCCTTCGGCAATGACCCACTTCGCGCCCGGCTGCAATCCTGCTTCCTGCAAAACGAGTTTCAGGCTGACCCCGGTCCATTCGGCGCAACTCAAGAGGCCAACGAGATCGGATGCCGTCTTGCCGTAAGGCTTTTTGTAGACCGGGTTGCCCGAGCATTCGAGGAAATAGATACGCGATTGCGAGGGAAAGCGCCTTATGTCGTCCATGGTGAAGATCAGCGGCTTGTCGACAAGGCCATGGAGCATCAGCCGCTGCTGCGCCGGATCGATGGTGGGCACCCCGCCATGATGACGCTCGTAGAACAGCCCGTTCGGCGTGATGATGCCGTCGAGATCCTGCAGCGGCGTCCGGCCCGAGGCGGAAAGGTATTGCGGCAGATTTTTCGGGATGTTTTTGACAACGTCCTTCTCGAACGGCGAAGGCGTTCCATAAAGCTGGCTGCCCATGGGATCGCCGGGCGTCTTCATCCACTCCGGAACATTGGGCGGGAGGTTGTCGGTCTCCGTGCCGGCCGAGGCATCGCTGCCGGCGAGGCCGCCCGCCAGGACTGCCCCGCCCATCAACGCACCGCCCTCGCGCAGAAAGCGCCGGCGAGACGGGACGGCAGGACGATTGTCGGGGTCCGTTGGCTCGGTCATCGTGCATCCTTCGTTCGAGAGTGGTCGCCTATGAAATAGGAACCCCCAAAAAACTTCAGAAGGATGCATTTCCGGGTAACGACCATGTGAATGACGCTGAGCCGAGATAGTTCCCTTCCGCGGACAGCGCCGCA
>WNFM01128597.1_pt3 | contig 10266 bp, 16 predicted proteins | sample 5400271 | NCBI WGS metagenome assembly WNFM01 (sample SAMN13153352, study PRJNA577476) | soil metagenome | isolation source: 60 cm saprolite on Douglas fir-dominated hillslope | place: USA:California | collected 2013-09-17
CCGCCGTTCAATCGCAAAATCTGCCAAAGTAGTGCTAGTAGTCTGCTGGAAGCGGACTGAAGAGCTCTGGGTATTTGTTTTGAACTTCCTTGAAGTCATCCGCATCCGGGGGTGGGTCCCGGTGATCCGTAATGTTGGGCCAGGTCTCCGAGAATTTCTCGTTGAGTTCTACCCACATCGCTGCTCGAGGGTGGCTATCCGGGACGATCGCTTCCACCGGACATTCGGGCTCGCAAATGCCGCAATCGATGCAATCGCTTTGCCTGATTACAAGCATGCTTTGGCCTTCATAGAAGCAATTTACCGGACAGACCGATACGCAGTCCGTGTATTTGCACCGTATGCAGCTGTCAGTCACAACGAACGGCATGTAAGTACACTTTGGTGTGTTGATCGCGGTTGAAGGGCTGCGGCTCAACTCCGCAGTTCGCCATGACGTCCCACGCAAACGCGGGTCGGCGAATCTCCCGCAGGGACCACTTCAATCTGCCCGCCGTTCTCAGCTTGGTCGTCGTCGCAAATTCGCTTTAGTCCGAGCAAGAGCAAAAAATGTAAGCACCCGGAATTCAGAAAGGCGAATCGATTGTTCCTATACTCAGTATAGGCGGCGCTTATGGTAGGAAGTTTCGTGGCGGATCGGCTCACGTACTCGCCGATCTGGTTGGCTAGTGTCCATCAGACAAACAAATGAACTCAATAAATAGGGACGATTATTCTTTGCACGTAAGTGCATGATAGTAGTCGAGCGGAAACGCAAAACGACGAGAGCAATACAGATGCTCTCGCAGCTGCCTGATTGTCCAAGGGCAACGTGGGCCGCAAACAAGCGAGGCAACGAAGTGAGCAAGAAGTCACCCTCCGCCAAAGGTTCGACTAGCCTTGAGGACGCGATCGCGCTCATTACTCAGCGTCCGCCTGTTAGTGGCGTCCAACGGGTCGATCTTTCGGAAGCTGTTTTCCGAATTCTTGCAGAAGATATCACCGCTTCTCGGCCTGTTCCTGAATATGATAATTCTGCCATGGATGGCTACGCGTTTCGACTGTCGGATCTGCCCCCGGATGGGCGTATGCCGATTTCCGGCCGCGCCGCAGCTGGTCATCCATTTCTCGGCAGATTGCCGCCACGCACCGCTGTCCGGATCTTCACGGGAGGCGTTATTCCCGACGGAGCGGACACCGTCGCTATGCAGGAGGAGTGCTCCTCGGAAGATGGCATGATCGTGTTGCCGACGACGCTAGAGCTGGGTGCTAACCGGCGCCTAGCGGGGCACGATGTCGCACAAAATGCCACAGTACTAACCAGCGGCACTAGGCTGCGGCCTCAGGACATCGGAATCGCGGCTGCAGTCGGACGGTCGACACTGTTGGTACACCGTCGGATCAAGGTTGCTGTCATTGCAACAGGCGATGAACTTCGCCCGCCGGGGCAGCCGTTGCCGCCGGGTTGCATACACGACACCAATCGTCACGCTCTCATTGCCGCGCTTCGGAGCCTCGGTGCGGAGGTCACCGACTTTGGACTGATTCAAGATGAGGTGTCGCTCATTGGAGAGGCATTGGCCGCGGCCGCGCGCGAACATGATCTCGTGATCACTTCGGGAGGCGTGTCGGTAGGCGAGGAAGATCACGTTCGGCCGGCAGTGCTCGAAATCGGCTCGCTAGACTTTTGGAAATTGGCCATCAAGCCTGGCAAACCTGTCGCGATTGGTGAAGTTGCTGGCGTTCCCTATATCGGTCTTCCTGGGAATCCGGTTTCTGCAATGGTGACGTTCTGGCTGATCGGTCGCCCCCTGATCTTGCGCCTTATGGGTGCTTCCAACCTTTCCTCGCCGCGGTTCCAGGTCGTCTCCGCATTTCACCACCGCCATACCCCTGGCCGGCGAGAATTTTTGCGAGCACGCATCTGTGCCGACGCCACGGGCACAATGCGAGCCGCAGTATATCCTTCAGCGAGTTCCGGAATACTGAGTTCGCTTACCTGGTCGGATGGACTTGTCGAGGTTCATGAAGACCTCGGTGATGTCAATGTGGGCGATGCTCTTCCCTACCTACCCTATGCCGCCCTGTGAACGCGATACGTCCCATTTCAAATGCCAACACCTAGCGAGGACACGGGAATGCCCATAGATTTGACCCGCCAATTCAAGCCGATCAGCATCGCGGTACTGACGATTTCCGACAGCAGAGGCCGCGCGGAAGATACCTCCGGGGATATTCTCGCAGAATGCGTCGCTAACGCCGGCCATCAACTTCGAGATCGCGCAATCGTCAAGGACAGCGTCGACGGATCGCCGATCCGCAGACTGACTGCGTGATTTCGACTGGCGGGACCGGCCTCACGGGCCGTGACGTCACGCCAGAAGCCTTCGCGCGCGTATGGGACAAGGAAATTCCGGGATTTGGTGAGCTATTCCGCTTCCTCAGCTATCAGTCGATTGGCACATCGATGGTGCAGTCGCGAGCTTGCGCCGGTGTCGCAAGCGGAACCTATCTGTTCGCGCTTCCTGGTTCGCCCGGGGCCGTCAAAGATGGCTGGAATGGCATTCTGGTCACCCAGCTTGATAGCCGACATCGCCCTTGCAACTTCGTAGAGCTCATGCCCCGTCTTCGCGAACCCCTGCATGCTGGTCTCAAGCAGATGGGTGAGACCGCTTAAACAAAAAAGCCGCCGGCGAACCGGCGGCTCGACGAAGCAAACCACTCTTGGTCCGGGGATCCTAGTGAGCCCTGGATCTCCAGTCGTGAGCGGAGGCGACAAGCAGAAACTTTTCAAGGTACTCGTTCTCAGCATCCGAGTTCCAGTATAGGCCCATATTTCTACTGAAATCAAAGTCGGCAATGTCGACCTTAGATACGCCGGCGGCATCAAACAATTCTGGGATGATCGCAATTCCGATACCGGCCGAAACGAGGCTCAATGCGCGATAGTCTTGGTCCGTCTTGTATGCAAAACGTAGGTTGATCCCCAGATCTGCCAACAGCTTGGTCGTTTGCTCGTAGATCTCGCAGCCGGTTCGGGCGACGAAAGGTTCGCCGTCGATATCGCCGAGCTTGACCGCATTCTCGTGCGCAAAGCGATGATTGGTTGGTACTGCAAGGATGAATTTTTCCTTAAAAAGGGTCGAGGAGGCGAACCTCGAATCCGGCCCGTCGATCCTTCCGATGACTGTGTCAAGACGATGGTCGGCGAGTTTTGTCAACAGGGTGTCTTTGGTGCCATCGCACAGCTCGAAGGCTGCGTCCGGGCGCATGCGGGAGAAGATCTTGATCAGCCGACAGACCGGCGGAGTGGCGAACGTACGGAGCACGCCGATCCGCATCGGCCGTGATCCGCTGGCTGATCGAAGCTGGGCACGGACCGAATTGCAAGCCAACAATATCGCTGACGACCGCTCCAGGAGACGGCGTCCTGCGGCGGTTGGAACGACACGTGATCTGCGGCGGTCGAGCAGCTTGACCTGATATTCGGCTTCTAGTTTCGCAACGCTGGCGGACAAAGCCGGCTGCGAAACTGATGTGCGTTGAGCTGCCTTCGTGAAGCTTCCCGTTTCGGCGACCGCGATAAAATGGCGGATTTGTCTAAGTTCCATCAGGGGCAATTCTCTCTTCGTGACTTGCGCTGTGCCTTGCGCCTTGGGGTGACTGCCAACGATTCACCTGACTGGCGGATCATGGCTCAAGCCCGCGAATAGCGTATTTTGTTGAATCGGAAGGCGAGCGTATCGACGAGCAATAATGTGCCCACGAGTGGCGAACCGAGGCCAAGTAGCACACGTAATACCTCCATCGCCTGCAACGTTCCAAGAATGCCGGCCGCTGTTCCGATCACGCCCGCTTCGACACAGTTCGGAATGCTGCCTGCCGGTGCGGCCGTTGGAAATAGATCGCGTAAACGGGGGTTGAGCACTCCGTCTGCATTCCTTGCGTAAGGCATCAAAGTCGTAAGTGACCCGTCGAACCGGCTGAGCGCGGCCGCGACGAGCGGCCGTTCCTGCCGTTCGCAAGCATCGGCCAATCCATAGCGGGTGTCGATATTGTCGCTGCCGTCAACAATCACGTCATACCCCGCTACGAGCGCGTCGACGTTGTGCTGTGTCAGGTGAACAGGATGCGGTTCGACCGCAACCCAAGGATTGAGGCGACCAAGCATGTCGGCGGCGCTCTCGACCTTAAGCCGGCCGACATCGGACGTGCCGTGAATGATCTGACGGTGAAGATTTGAGAGTTCAACTTCGTCATCGTCGACGACGCCCAATCGTCCGAGGCCTGCCGCAGCAAGATATATGAGAACTGGCGCACCAAGTCCCCCGGCGCCGACGACGAGCGCGCTGGATTGCTTCAGACGTTGCTGCCCGTGGCCTCCGACCTCAGGAAGAAGAATGTGACGCGAATAGCGGGCGATCTCATCGTCCTGGAAGTGAACCATCTGCGCCGGCCCCCTGGCCGCCACTGCGACCCAAGGACGAACTAGCACAAGGCCGCCCATAACTATAATCGATAATATTGATAGATAGAAAAGATTTCATCTATGAATGAGCTGAGCTTATTCTTCCTCTGATCGGTGCGGATGGAAGCCGCGCGTCCCCAAACCCGGGAGTCGCGAAAGGGGCCTCGGCGGTAAGCTTCGAAAAAGGAATCGGTACCGATTGCCGTGCGGTCGTCGTCGGCGGATCATGTCTCGGACGAGGGCTTCAGGATGTGGTTGCTGACGGAAATAAAAGCCTGCCGCCATAGGCTCGACAAATAACAAGCGTCTCGAAGCTCGATGAAGCATGGCGACGCTGGTTATGTGCGATGAGATCAACGTCAAGGGCGCACCGAACATCCGTGCTGCGGGCTTTCCGCCTGCATGGCCACCTCGTGAACCTCAGATCGAGATGTCACGAGGTGTATTCGGCCAACAAGTAAATCGAGAGGCTTGCGCCCAATGTATTCAAACTTAGACGGAAGCGATCTGGGAAAAGAAGGAGGAACATTTGGTTATCGACGGGCAACAACATAACGAACTCACCATCTGCTACTTTTCATGGATTCGCGAAAACGTAGGAAAGGAGAGCGAGCAGGTGTCGGTTCCTTCCCACGTTACCGACATCGCGAGCTTGATTGATTGGCTCGTGGGTAATGGTGGCGAGGCCTATGCTCGTGCATTTGAGAATCCCGCGGTGACCCGTGCAGCCATCAATCACTGTCACGTTGGTCCAACGGCATCACTGCGAGGTGCTCAGGAAATCGCTTTCTTCCCGCCGGTCACCGGAGGATGAGTGTGTCTCGAAAGATCGCAGTCCAGACCGAGGATTTCGATGTGGGTGCGGAAATCGCAGCCGTTTCTGCCGACGTGAACGATGTGGGCGCCATCGCCAGCTTTGTAGGGTTGTGTCGCGGCGAGGGCGGTACCCTCGACGGGGTTGATCTCGAGTCCTACCCGGCAATGGCCTATCTGGAGCTTGATTCCATCATCGACGCGGCCGCCACACGATGGACGCTCCAGGCAGTGACGATTATTCACCGGTATGGTCGAATATTGGTGGGCGAGCGCATCGTCTTGGTGGCGGTTGCGGCCCGCCACCGCAAGGAAGCCTTTGCTTCCGCGGAATTCATCATGGATTTCCTCAAGAGGGATGCCCCGTTCTGGAAGCGTGAGTTCTGCGTTGCGGGCGAAGCTAATGCCCTGGGTTGGGTGGCTGCTAAACCCGCCGACACGTTGGCAGCGGCGCGGTGGGGAGTCGTTAAGAAGCAGGGTTGACGGGGAATACGCTAATGAAGGTTTTTACGCATCTCGATGACAACGGCGCGGCCAATATGGTCGATGTCTCGGCAAAGGAGCCGACGTTGCGGGAAGCGATCGCCGAGGGACGCATCACGATGTCCAGTAACGCTGCTACTGCTATTCGAGAGCAATTGGTTGTAAAGGGCGACGTCCTGGCCGTAGCCCGCGTCGCCGGGATTATGGCAGCGAAGAACACCTCCCTCAACATTCCCCTTTGCCACCCCTTGAAGCTTTCCAGTGTGACACTGGATCTTTTCGTAGAGGAAGATTTCGTTGCCGTTCGTGGAACGGTGCGGGCCTTCGACGTCACGGGTGTCGAGATGGAAGCGTTGAACGCAGTGTCGGTGGCGTTGCTGAGCGTCTATGACATGGTCAAGTCCATCGACCGCGGGATGACGATCGGCGGGATTGCGCTCGTCTCGAAGTTGGGAGGGCGCTCAGGCGCTTGGCGGGCCAATCATGGCCAATGAGAAGAAGCAATGCGCCGATGATCCGGTGATGACCAATACTACCTCAGCGGATGAGACCACGAGCACCCATGCCCGGGTGCTCTGCGCCGAAGGACTGTTGGAGAAATTCGCGATCGCGGAAACTCCGACAGTCCTTGGCATTGACTCCTCGGGTTGCGTTTCGCGTCCTAAGTCAATCGGTTACCTGATTCAATCTCGTATCCGGATCGAGTGCGTACCCGGATCGATCAAAAGGATTCGTTGATGGTTTGCAATTTCCGCTCCCGGGCCAGCACGTACAGGAATGGAAAATGCTCGTGATCACGCAGCAGATAAAGGCAGCAAGAGCTCTTGTGGGATGGGCGCAATTCGAACTTGCCTGCCAGGCCGGAATAGCGATTTCAACCGTTCGGCGGTTAGAAGGCGAGCAAGGCCCTATCGGCGCGCACTTCGATACGGTCGAAAAGATAAGAGCAGCATTTGAGCATGCAGGAATTGAGTTTATGGGAAACCCGAGTCCTGGCGTTCGATTGAGGACATGTGAGAGAGGGTTGAGAGAGGGTGATGAAAGATGAGCTTTGGCCTGGCGCGGCGCGTTAGTAGCTCACCGAAATACGATAAGTAGTATGCAGCATACCAATCCTTGTATCCATGTATCTGACAAGAGACGTCCAGTCTAAATAGTTTCCTTGCTAAGTATATTACGTTGATATTACTTTCAGATTTGTATTCCCATAGCGCAGGCATCGACGATGCCGAGAGCACAAAATTTTTGCGGGGGATACAAATGTCGGACAGCAAATCACCATCGATCAACAATCTTGTGCGATTGGCAGCCGCAACGGCTGCCTTGATCGCGTTAACTTCGGCCGCTTCGGCCGATCCCGTCAGTCCCGCGGGCTGGACTGTCGGAATCTCGCTTGGCGCTGCATTGCCTCAGGGCGTCTATTTCATCGACACCGGTACTTACTTCGAGCGGTCCGCTTCAGCACCTGGTGCGCCGAAGATCGATGCAGGCGTCAACCTTCCGCTGATAGCGTGGTCTACTCCTTTCACGATATTTGGCGGACATGTTCAAGTACTCGCGACCGTTCCTGAACTTGCCATCGGCATTAATCCGGGCGCGCCGGTCGGATCGAGTTGGCACCGCGACGTCTACAATCCAGCCGGCCTTGTTGGCGTGGCGTGGGATCTTGGTGGTGGCTGGAGCTTCGCCGATTACGTCGGAGGCTTCGCTCCTGTAAATACCGATATTGGAAGCAATATCGGTTTGGGCGGCAACTTCTGGACGTTCCTGGAAAACGCGTCGATCGCTTACAATCATGACGGCTGGAGTGCGAGCGCGAACTTTTTCTATGCTCACAGCGGCAATGATAGAGCAACCGGTCTCTATCTCCAGCCCGATACCGCGCAAGTCGACTTCGCGATCACCAAGCACATCGACAAATGGGAAGTCGGCCTCGTCGGCTACGGCTCGACTGATCTCAGCAGCGCGATCCGAAACACGGATTTTACCGGTGTGCATAAGCAAAGCCAATTCGCACTAGGCGGTCTCGTCGGATACAATTTTGGGCCGGTCATTGCGCAAGTTTATCTGACTCGGGACGTCACCGAGTCAAACTACACCGGCTATGACACGCGATTATGGACCCGCGTGATCGTTCCGCTGTGGAATCCGGAAGCGCCTGCTGCGCGCAAGCCGCTTGTCACCAAATACTAGCGCTGGCCGCGCTGCGCCGATCCCGCATGGGATTGGCGCAGTTGGTGAAGTCCGTGGGTCAACGAATTGACCGTGTTTTGCCAGGGAAGGAATCAAGTCCCTGTCCGCATAGCTGCAGCCTGTCGATGAAATCGGTTTCTGGTCCGCTGTCTTGGCCTCCTCCGGAGCGTTCCCTTCCCCAGCTTCGAGGCGGTAACAGAATCTGTTCCTGCCGCACCCAGACGCGCTGTCGTTGCTGTCGTTGTCGAAGTCCACACCGCGTAGAGGCCAGGGGAACAGGCTCTGTGCGTGTTTCATCGCCTCGACAACCAGCGAGCCATCCCGCGTCACCAACGGCAGGCACTCCGTCCAGCCCGTCGCGATATCGAGCATCGTCAGGGTCTGGATGAACGATCCCGCCACCGACGTGCCGCCATGAGCGACCATGTCGACCTCGCAGAAGCCCAGCGGCGGGCTGTTCCAGTCATTGAACGTCCGGATCGGAACTTCCCGCCGGATGGCCGAATTGAATCCCGCACGGCGCCGCCTGCCGCCGCTCGCCGCGACCTTTACGTCGACGAGCAGGCGGTCGATGGTTGCGGGGCTGATCGCGAGAACACGGTCACGATCTGCCAGGCCAAGCTTTAATCGGCCATGTTGCTCAAGGGCCGGCAGCAAGATCGGGATCATCACCTTGAGCCGCTTGCCGCACACTCTATCCGACGCCTCCCACAGCGCCGTCATCGCGTCCCTGATCGTCGCGCCATATCTACGCCTGCGCTCTCGCGGTGCCTTGACCCCGTCAGGCCCAACCGTCCCGTGTTGCTGGAGTGTGCGCACCGCATGCTTGCGATGCCAGCCCGTCGTCGCGCACAGCGCGTCGAGGATCCGCCCCTTCTCCGCCCGTTTCGCCGACCGGTAACGCTCCGTCAGAGCCGACACCACCTCGCGCCGCGCGCCCATGCTGATCTTTCCCGCCATAGAGGCCACCGAACCGATTCGGTGACGCCGTCCCAGTCATCGGCGAGAAGTTGTCCAGCATTCTGGGTGAGGCAATGCGCCCCCTGAGCCGGGGGATCGGCGTCCAAAATTTGAACGCCGATTGACATTGAGGCCATCGAGCGCCGCGCCGCCGCCGATGGTCTTTCGTTCGGTGAAGCGATGCGTATGCTGGTTGGGGCTGGCATTGCCGGAGACAAAACTGCTGCACCAGTAACCACCAGGATGTTTTCGCATGTGGATAGGTCGACGGCCCGATCAGCCGCTTGGGCCGGAGTCGTCAAAGCTTTCCCGGTACGGACGTCGCGCAGGCAGGCCGGCCGCCCCACCGAGAACAATTCTTGTCGAATTCGGCGATCTCAATACGTCCTGTCGAGCACGCGAGAGCGAATGCGTCGGCACGCAAGTGGAGGCTGAGCGTCGCAGAGACACGCTCGTTGATCGCGTCGACCTCCGTCTGAAGTCCATCAAAGTCGGAGCGTCCTGTCTCTATCCCGCTGGGCCAAATGTTCGTCTGGTCAATTGTTGTTCATTTTGCGCGCCGGGACCTCGGCAAATTACAACTCTTTCCGTCCAAGAGCAGTTTCAATTCAAATTTTACTTCCCGCGATTTCGAATCGTTAACCATTTAAAGCTGGCTGATCTCCGATCATGACGGCGTGAACCGGTGCGGTTCATCGAGCGCGAAGGGTTCGCGTCTGTCGAGCAAGACAAGCTTCTGAAGCGGTCTACGATGATCCGGTTCAATAATCTCCGACTTTCCGCCGACCGTAGGCCGCATCGGCGCGCCCACCTTGGGCGTCCTCAGTGTGTACCGCCCACGTCAAATCATAATGAATCGCGTACTTCGGCGGTGAGTGCTGGTCAACGTCATCATCTCTTCAAAAACTAAGGAACACAGTTTATGTCCTGGCTGAATAATTTCAAAATTGCTTTCAAGATCAGTCTAATTGTCGGGCTGATGGCCGTGGTCATGATTGGGACCGTAATTTTTTCCGCCTATCGAATGAGAGCTATGGACAACGCCAACACCGATGTAGTCACGCGGGTGGACAGATCCACAACTTTAGCAGCCCACTCTTCGCGCCAACTCGAAAACTATCTGTCCTCCGCGTTTCAGTTGGCGGCAGAAGCCACCGATGCAGGTAACGCAAAGTACCTAGCTCAAACGGCTTCTAGCATAGCCGGGAGACCCCCCGGCTCTGCCGGGGAGGCAGCATAAGTTTGACATTTACGGCGGTCGCCCATCGCCGAAACTTCTGATCGTGAGCCACCACGCACACGAAAGGAAGCTTGACGATGGACGAGTACGAGAGCCTAAGCCACAGCAAGTGGGAGTGCAAATATCATGT
>WNFM01247012.1_pt1 | contig 10266 bp, 6 predicted proteins | sample 5400271 | NCBI WGS metagenome assembly WNFM01 (sample SAMN13153352, study PRJNA577476) | soil metagenome | isolation source: 60 cm saprolite on Douglas fir-dominated hillslope | place: USA:California | collected 2013-09-17
ATCTGGATCAGAATCCCGGCGCCGTCGCCGGTGTCCGTTTCGCACCCGCAGGCGCCGCGGTGCTGAAGGTTGATCAGCACCTGCAGACCGCGCGAGATTACCGTATGGGATCGCCGGCCTGCGACATCGACGACGAACCCGACGCCACAGGAGTCGTGTTCGAATGACGGATCGTACAGCCCGGTACGCTGCGGAGGGTCGCTATCGTGCGTCGGCACCAGGTCTTTATGGCAGACCCGCAGGTATTAGCAAAATACAATGATCGCATCGCGGCCATGCGTCTGGCTTATGGCTTAGATCTCCCGTTCTCCGGTGCGAATCCGGAACGACTGCTCCACGGGCAGCACGAACACCCGCCCGTCGCCGATCTCTCCCGTCCGCGCCGCCTCGACGATGGCGCGGATCGCCTCGTCGGCGATCGAATCGGCCACGACCACTTCCACCTGCATCTTCGGCAGGAGGCTGACGTTGTACTCCTTCCCGCGATACACGGCGGTATGGCCTTTCTGTTTCCCGTGGCCGCGGACCTCGGTGACCGTCATGCCCGACAGGTTCAGTTTGGCAAGGGCGTCCTTGACGTCGTCGACCTTGTTCGGCCGGATAATGGCCTTCAGCAGCTTCATTCGTCGTCCTCCAGCATGTGTTGCAAGTGCTCGGTGAGCGTGCGCTGGTCACCGGCCGTCAGCTTCGCGCCGCTTTTCGTGATGTGAAACACGTCGATCGCCTTGTCTCCCTCCGTCGCGATGAGTACGAGATCGATGGCGCAGCCCTCCATCGCGATCGCCCGGCTGATGCGATAGAGCAGGCCGAGCTTGTCGGGCGCGATGATTTCGAGCACGGTGTACCGGCGCGACGCCTCTCCGTCGGCGTGGACCAGTGGCGCGACCTGCGCGGCGCGGCGGCGTCCCAGCCCGGTGCGCCGCCCCTGGAGCCGGTCCACGGCGGAGGATCGGCCGGCGACCACGTCCTCGAGCGCGTGCAGCACAGCATCCGAGCCTTCCGGATTGAGCGCGAGAAACCGCTCGCCGTCGGTGAACTGGACGACGTCCAACACCAGTCCGTTGGGGTTGGTCATCGCGTGGCCGCGGAGAATGTCCATCCCGAATGACGACAGCACGCCGCAGATGTTGGCGAACAGCATCGGCTTGTCGAGCGTCACCACGGTCAGCTGCCATGCGGCATTGCTCGGCTCGAGCCGCATGTGCACCTCGTCGGGGTGGATGTTGCGCGCCAGCCGCACGTGCTCGTAGATGGCGCGGCGATCGAACAGTTGCAGGTACCGCCGCGGCAGACCCTCGAGAAACCCGGTGACCTCGCCGCTGGCGAGATCGCCGGGTCGGCGCGCCACGCATTCGGCGGCGGCCGTCTGCGTGCGCTCGATCAGGTCGTCTCCGTACTGGAGCGTCAGGTAGTTGTAGGTATCGACGTAGAGCCGCCAGAGCAGCTCTTCTTTCCATCGGGTCAGCGTGTCGGGGCTGACCGCCTCGACGTCGGCGAGCGTCATCAGGCACAGCAGCTTCAGCCGCTCCTCGGTGCCGACCAGCGCGGCGAACTCGCGGACGATCTCTGGATCTTCAGTATCACGCCGGAACGCCACCTGCGACATCCGCAGGTGGTGGCGGATGAGGAACAGGACGGTCTCGCGCGCGCCCTCGGCGAGCGCCCACTCGTCCAGCAGCCGTTCGGCCAGGCGGACGCTGGCCACCGCGTGGTCCTCTTCGCCCGCTTTACCGGTGTCGTGCAGCAGCAGCGCGAGGACCAGGAGCTCGGGCGATTCGAGGTCGCGCGCGATCGACGCGAACCGCTGGCGGTACTCGGGCGGGTCGGTGAGGCGTTCGAGGGTGCGGATGGTCAGCAGCGTGTGCTCGTCGACCGTGTACTTGTGGTAGAAGTCGCGGACGACGCGGCACGTGATCGCCTGGAACGGCGGGACCAGGCGGGCCAGCAGCCCGCAGTCGTGCATCTCCGACAGCCGGGCGTAGAGGCCGGGCCGCGGCGCCAGGAACCGCAGCAGCGCGCCGCGGTGGTCCGCCGTCGGCAGGAAATCGCCGATCGCATACCGATCGCCGTGCTGGCGGATGACGTCGAGCGTCTCGTCGGCGACCGGCGTCTCCGCGTCGAGCGCCGACTGGAAGGCGGCGAGCCAGGTCGCCGGCTGGATCGCCGCCTTGCGGGCGTCGATGAAGCGCACGCCGTCCCGTGTGCGCCCCAGGTTGGGCGCCACCGGCACGGGCGCCGTTCGCCGGGCGCGATCGAGCACGCGCGCGACGGCCCGGGCGTGCCTGAAGTAGTCCGCCATGAGCGCTTCCACGCGCTGCCGCGCCGACTGGCCGGGATAGTCGAACTGTCCGGCAAGCTTCTCCTGCAGCTCGTGCCCGAGCACGTTGTCGTTGCGGCGGCGTTCGAGGTGCACGAGCGATCGGACGCGCAGCAGAAAGTCCTCGGCCAGCGCCAGCTGCGTCACGTCTTCGGTGCCGCGCCGGAGCAGCGAGGGATCCGTCAGGGCGGCGATGGTGCGCGCCGCCGAGATGTCGCGCAGGCCGCCGGGCGCGTCTTTCACGTCCGGCTCCAGCTGATACAAGGTCGCGTTGAACTGGGCGTGCCGGGCGTCGATCAACTCCTGCAGGGCCCCCAGCACGTGCGCATGCGTCCGCGGCACGTGGAACGACTCCCGGATCCGCTCGAACAGGGGGGCATCGCCGGTCACCAGCCGCGCGTCGGTCAGCGCGAGGAGGAACTCGGGATTGTCCACTTCGAGGTGTGCGAGCTCGGCCGCATCGCGGACCTGGTGCCCGACCACGAAGCCGGCGTCCCACAACGGATGCAGCAAGCGACGCAGGAACCGCTCCTCGGCGTCTTCGACTGGGCCGTCGAACACCACGAGCAGGTCGATGTCGGAGAACGGACACAGGTGCCGCCGGCCGTATCCACCGATCGCGATGAGCGCGGCGGACCGCCCCGACGGGCCCGCCTCCGCATGGAGTTGGCGGAGCCGGCCATCTACGTGCGCCGCATACCGCGCGAGCGCAGACGCGCCGCTTTCGCCGGCCAGGATGTCCCGGCCGATGTTCCGGCGCGCCTCTTCGAGCGGCGTCGCCTCGGCCCCATCCGGCCGCAGGGCGCCGTCGGCGGCCGCCCGGCTACCGTCCACGAGTGCCGCTCATGATTGTCTCGCTCCTGCTGTCATGGAGTGCTCCTCCGGTCTGCATCCGCCGGCGGGTCCGGTGCAACGGTGGTACCGCGGTCCAGGCGGGTCGCCGCGGGTAGACGAGCCGGCGAGAATGAACACAAATGTCGATCTGGCTGGCCGGACCGACATTTCTGACCATACACCCGGATGCGCACACCGGGTGGCGGAGGGCTAGCGCAGCCACGCGAGCACGAGACTCTCCAGGTAGATCACCACTGTAATCGCCGCGAGAATCTGCAGGATAGCCGGTGTGATGTCCCTGATCCAGCCGACGGGCGTATACCCGGCGTCCACGTCGCGCTGGATGAAGGCGTACGCGACGACCGACTGGGCGGATCCAATATGCGTCCAGCAGCCGCCGATGGCATAACCCGCGATCTGCGCCATCGCGAAGAGGTGCAGCAGCGGGAGGTCGAGGTGGGGCAGCCCGCGCGAGGCGAAGTCCGCCACGATGTTGTTGTCGAGAATCGCCGACAGCAGCGTCGATCCCAGAAACTGGGCGAAGGCGACGTGCGACGGGCCAAGCGCCGTGACGCCGTGCCGCACGACCGCTCCGATGTTGTCGAAGAAGCCTCCCGCCGTGAGCAGGGTGATGGAGACAAACAGCGGGAACAGGAAGAAGTACTCCGCGTATTCGCTCCTGGCCTCACGCCAGGCCAGCGCCCGCATCTTCGGAATGTCGGCGATCGCCGGAAGGGCGAAGAGAAACCCGGCAAACGACGCCAGGAACAGCGGCACCCGATGCTCGACGCCGTGCAGGATCAGCATCACCGCGAAGGGGATGATCGCGAGGCCGCCAAAGCGCTGGGCGTTCCGCCGCCGCACCCCGAGATCGTCGACGACCTGGTCGACGGCCCGGGCGGCGCTGAGGGCGCCGTCGTGGTCGCCGGTCGCGTCGAGCACGTAATGGCGATCGAGCGCGTCGGCGAGATCTTCGCTGACGAAGTGGCCCAGCAGCTGCCTCCGGACCGGTTCGGGCACCCCTTCACGCACCAGCGCAATGCCGATGGACTCGCCACGGCGCACGCGCGCCAGCAGCCGATCCGCCGCGTCCCCCAGCGCGGCCGCGTGCCCTTCGATGAGCTCCGCCGGCGTCAGCACCTCGCCGTGGCGCGTGGCCTGGAGAAAGCGCACGTCCGCCACGTTGGCGTCGATCACGTCCATGCCGCCGAGGTCGATGCGCCGGCCGCGCAGCCGCCGGCGCAGCTGCCACGCCACGACGAGGTACGAGACGAGCGCGACCGGGCCGCAGTAATACAGAAAAAAATCGTTCCCGAGATTGGGCGCGAGGTTCGCCTTCATGATCAGGTTCGGCGGCTCGCCGTACGCCGAAAACACGCCGCAGATCGTCGTCACGGCCGTGCAGAGCATGATCGCGTAGCGGATGGCGGACACGGGGGCGGCGGCCAGCATCAGGACGATGACCAGTGTGCGAATCGTCAGGCTGATGAGCGACACGCCGCCGAGGATCCCTGACGCCACCGCCACCGCCGCCGTCACGGCGATCACGGTGGGCTGGATGGCGCCCCCATAGCGCCGGAGGAGAACGTAGGTGACGCCCTCGAGGAGGCGCGTCTGGGCGATCACGGAGACAAACAGCGTCAGCCCGAGGATGAACAGCATCGTGTCGGCGTGCACGAGATCGTCCAGGCCCCGGAAGGACAGAAAGTGCAGCCGCAGCCATGGCGCCCACCCGAGACCGGCCAGCTCGACGTGCCACGCCGAGGTGCGCAATCCGCAGAACGTCGCGAGGACGACGAGGAGCATCCCGTACGTCAGCGCATTCTTGTGGACCTGATATCTGAACGAGCCGAGGACGAACAGCGAGAGGATCGTCGCCAGCACTTCAGCGCCGAGGAGCCCGAGCGGCATCGCGACCGTTCGGCCGGTGACGAGGATCGCCACGGCCACCGCGGCGCACCCCGACACGAACAGCGGAGCCGGCAGCATGACGGTCGCCGGCGGGTCCGGCGCTGGAGACGACGACGGGGGCCGGTGTTCCTCGAGAGTGCTGGTCATGCGGCTGTTCGAATCGGCACGATGCGGCTCAGTATACGAGACGGCGCGCGTGTCGATGTATAACTGTGCGCATGAATGCCGAAACGAAGGTCGCGCTCGACACCATGTGGGTACTGGTCACGGCCTTCCTCGTGTTCTTCATGAACGCGGGCTTCGCGATGTTCGAGAGCGGGCTCTGCCGCTCGAAGAACGCCGTCAACATCCTCGCGAAAAACTTCGTCGTGTTTGCCGTGGCGTCCCTCGCATTCTGGCTGGCCGGGTTCGCGCTGATGTTCGGCGACGGCGGCGTCGTCATCGGATCGGCGGGCTGGATGCTGCACGGCGCCGACAACAGCCCGCTCACCGGATCGGCCTATCACGGGGTGTACAGCGCGCTGTCCGGCGCCGGCGTGCCGCTCACCGCGAAGTTCTTTTTTCAGCTGGTCTTCGCCGGCACCGCGGCGACGATTGTCAGCGGGGCCGTGGCGGAGCGGATCAAGTTCAGCGCCTTCCTGCTGTTTTCGTTCGTCCTGGTCGCGGCGATCTATCCGATGGCCGGCCACTGGGTGCGCGGCGGCTGGCTGGCCCGCCTGGGGTTCGTCGATTTCGCCGGCGCGACCGTGGTGCACAGCGTCGGCGGCTGGGCCGCGCTGAGCGGCGTGATCCTGCTCGGCCCGCGGCTGGGCAAGTACCTGCCGAACGGCGACGCGCGGCCCGTGCCGGCCCACAACATGACGGCGGCGACCCTCGGCGCGTTGATCCTCTGGCTCGGGTGGTTCGGCTTCAATGCGGGGAGCACGATGGCGGCCGACCCCGACGCGATTGCGCGGATCGCGCTGAACACGAGCATGTCGGGGGCGGCGGCCTGCGTGGCCGCGACGATCGTCGCGTGGGCGCTCCTGGGGAAACCGGACCTGAGCCTGATCCTGAGTGGCACGCTGACCGGACTGGTCGCCATCACCGCCGCCTGCAACGCGGTCGGCGTGACCGGCGCGGTCATCATCGGACTCCTGGCCGGCCCGCTGACGATCTACTCGGTGCTGTTCTTCGAGAAGATCAAGGTCGACGATCCGGTCGGCGCGGTCAGCGTGCACCTGGTCGGCGGGATTTTCGGCACCTTGAGCGTCGGCCTCTTCGCGACCGAGGGAGGCCTCTTCTGGGGCGGCGGGTTCGCGCGCACGGCGACCCAGGTGGTGGGTATCGCCGCGGTCGGCGCCGCGACGTTCAGCTTGACCTTCTTCGCGTGGTGGATCCTTCGCGCGACCGTGGGCATACGTGTGTCGGCCGACGAGGAGCTCGAAGGCCTCGACGCCGGCGAGCACGGCATCGAGGCGTACGCGGCCTTCGTCAAGGTCGCCGAAGAGTAAGGCCGTCACCGGCGCGCCGGGCACGGCCGGCGGCGCATCTACATAATTGTCTGCCGTCATGACAATCAGGACGAAAATGTCCTGACTACTGACGCGTGTGCTCGTGCCGAAGGGGCGGCGACCGTTCGCACGCGAAGCCCGCGCGCGCGCCTTCTCCAGGCTCCGTGTCCGATCCAGACATTAGCGTCGCTATCGTGCCAGAGGTACGACGTTTTTGTCCGTTCGATGGCCCTCCATCCCCCGCCTCGCACGCCCACCTTCGCACGCCCAATGCGTTCAGCCTGAATGGCTTGTCCGATCGCCCGGACGCCGGCATCCGCTGGCGCTGCTCTTGCTCAGTCGGGCAACGTGCGACGCGCCCGTTTGATTCGACGTTCATGCATCCGGCATCAAGCAGCCATGAGAGGGAACTGGAATGAGTAGACGCGCTGGTCTTTTCTGCAGAATGGCGTTCGCGATTGGCGTGACGCTGGCGGTGACGCCGCTGATTGCCACACAGACAGTCAGCGCGCAAGCGCCGGCCGCGTCCCAGGCCGCGCCCGCGCCCGCACCAGCCCCGGCGCCCGCTCCCGCTCCCGCTCCCGCCCCCGCGGCGGCGGACCCGACCGGGGCGACCACCGGTACGGCGAGCGACGTGCCGGTGAAGGATCCCAAAAAGCCCACGCTCGCCGAAGTCATGGACACCGTCGGCCACAACAAGATTTCCATCAACTTCGTCTGGACGCTCATCACCGGCTTCCTCGTCATGTTCATGCAGGCCGGGTTCGCCCTGGTGGAGACCGGGTTCACACGGGCGAAGAACGCCGCCCACACCATGTCGATGAACTTCATGGTCTATGCGCTGGGCATGCTGGGGTACTGGGTCTGCGGGTTCGCGCTCCACATGGGCGGCGTCGGGGCGGTCGCCACCCTCGGCGGTACGCCGCCGCTCAATCACGAGTTCACGATCACGCTCGCCGGTAAAGCCTTCGGGCTGTTCGGCCTCAAAGGTTTCTTCCTGTCCGGGAGCACCTACGACGTCGGCGTCTTCGCGCTCTTCCTGTTCCAGATGGTGTTCATGGACACCGCCGCGACGATTCCGACCGGATCGATGGCCGAGCGGTGGAAGTTCTCGGCGTTCTGCCTCTTCGCGTTCTTCATGGGCGGCTTCGTTTACCCGATCTACGCCAACTGGGTCTGGGGCGCGGGGTGGCTCTCGGCGCTCGGCACGAACTTCGGGATCGGCCACGGCCACGTCGACTTCGCCGGCTCCTCCGTGGTGCACATGGTAGGCGGTGTCGCGGCGCGCGCCGGGGCGATTGTCCTCGGGCCGCGTCTCGGGAAATACGACAAGCAGGGGAACGCCCGGACGATCGCGGCGCACCATCTCCCGATGGCGCTCCTTGGCACGTTCATCCTGGCGTTCGGCTGGTTCGGCTTCAACCCCGGCTCGACACTGGCCGGCACCGACCTCCGCATCGCCGTGGTGGCCACCAACACCATGCTGGCGTCGGCGGGCGGCGCGTTCTCGGCGATGCTCTACATGTGGCTGGTCTACGGCAAACCTGACCCGGGCATGATGGTCAACGGGATGCTCGCCGGGCTGGTCGCGATCACGGCCCCCTGCGCGTTCGTGACGGCGCCCGTGGCGGTCCTCATCGGGGCCATCGCCGGCGTGCTCGTCATCTGGGCGGCGTTCTTCATCGAGAAGACCCTCAAGGTCGACGATCCGGTCGGGGCGATTGCGGTCCACGGCGTGAACGGCGCCTGGGGCGTCCTCTCGCTCGGCCTGTTCGCGGACGGATCCTACGGCGACGGGTGGAACGGCGTGCCGGGCACGGTCAAGGGGTTGTTCTACGGCGCCCCCAGCCAGTTCCTCGCGGAGTGCATCGGCGTCGTCGCCTGCTTCATCTGGGTCTTCGCCACGTTCTACGTCTTCTTCAAGATTGTCGATGCGATCATCGGCAACCGTGTGCCGGCCGAGGTCGAGCTCGCCGGTCTCGACATTCCGGAGATGGGCGTGCTGGCCTATCCCGACTTCACTCTCAAGGTCGGGGAGTAGGCGATGTCGACAGCCCTGGCTCCGCCGTCCACCACTATCCAGCCCTGGAATGAATCGTCGGTGCCCGCGTTTCCGTGGCGGGACCCTCACACGGTCTCGCGCACGGACCTCGCGGCCTACATCGGCGAGCTGGAGCGCGCGTGCGTCGACAACCCGACGTCGCCCGCGCTCTGGACGTGTCTCGGCATGGCGTACGCCGTGAACTACGACGTGATGAAGTCCATGGACGCCCTCGAAACGGCGGCGGAGGTCGACCCGACGCATTTCTGGGCGCGGCTCAAGTACGGCGAGCTGCACTACCGGTTGCGCGCGCTCGATTGTGCCGAGGACGAAACGTTGAAGGCCGTGGATCTCGCAGAGAACGCGATCCAGCTGTCGATGGCGCGCAAGCAGCTCCGGGAGATCCGCGCCCTGAACCCTCCCGTCCGCCGCCGGACGCCGGCGTCGGCGGCCGGCCGCGCGGTGTTTCTGTCGGCGCTGATGATGTTCGCGTACCTCGCTGTGGCCTGGGGATGACGTGGAGATATTTCGTCGGCGCCTGCATTCTCGCCGGCGGGATTCTGATCAAGTCGGGCGCACCGGCGCCCGCCATCGCAATCGGGATGGCGGCCGCGGCAGGCGCCAATTGGTGGAAACAGCGCCGTCGGTGGCGGTGACGGTTCATTAATCGACCACGGGAATCACCGCAACGCCCCGTGAGATGACGGGTCTGGCCGTGCCTTGCGCAGAAACGCGGTCGGCCATGAAGAACACGTCAGCACGCGTCGGCGACGCAACGGGCGCGCGCAGACACGACGACGATTTTAGGGAGGTTCAGTGTGATGATGACGACAGCGTTTGCAGGCGTATCCGGTCCCACTTTTCGCGCCGCGCTCGTGACGGTGGGGTGTTCGCTCCTCTTGGCCGGCTCGGCCGCGGCACAGACTCCGGCGGCGCCCCTCCAGCAGGCGCTGAAGACCGCGGCGGCCACCGCGGCCGCGGGGACGGCCGCCGTCGCGGAGCCACAGGCGCCGGCCGCACCGGCTGCGCCCGCCGCGCCTCCCGACAATCCGGTCCTGACATTCTTTAAGAACACCGAGCTGTCGGGGTTCGTCGACGCCTATTACACGTACAACTTCAACAAGCCCGCGAAGGCGTGCGCCACGGTCGGGGGCGTCGTGGTGTTCAACTGCCTGCACAACTTCGACGTCACGCACAATGCGTTCAGCCTGAACCTGGCCGAAGTGGCACTCGAAAAAAAGCCGACGAAGGACAGCCGCGGCGGCTTCCGCGTCGATCTGGATTACGGCCCCACGGCGTCGATGGTCGCCGCCTTCGACCCGGGAGGCACGGCCATTTACCAGAACATCCAGCAGGCGTATGCGAGCTATCTCGCCCCGACCGCTAAAGGCACCCTGCAGATCGATTTTGGCAAGTTCGTCACGCACAACGGCGCGGAAGTCATCGAGACCAAGGACAACTGGAACTACTCGCGCGGCCTGCTGTTCGCGTGGGCGATCCCGTACTATCACTCGGGCGTGCGTGCGACATACTCGCCCGACGACAAGGTCTCGATCATGGGAGAGGTGACCAACGGCTGGAACAACGTCGTCGAGAACAACACGGGCAAGACGGTCGGCGCGGAGCTGCTGTACAAGCCCAACGCCGCGACGGCCGTGACGTTGAATTAC
>WNFM01218663.1_pt2 | contig 10265 bp, 13 predicted proteins | sample 5400271 | NCBI WGS metagenome assembly WNFM01 (sample SAMN13153352, study PRJNA577476) | soil metagenome | isolation source: 60 cm saprolite on Douglas fir-dominated hillslope | place: USA:California | collected 2013-09-17
AACGGCGCAGCGACGGTGGATTGGGGAGTCCTCACGCCCTCTCTCCAGGCCGGCAGGCTGGGCGCGGTCGCCCTCTCCCTGGGGCTGGCCGGCTTCTTGGTCGCGATGGTCATCGGGATCGCCCTCAGCTGGCGCCGAGCTGACTCCGCCTACCGGAACCGGAAGGCCGCCGCGGGGGTGAACCAGCTTCCAATCGGATGAATCGATCGCTCCTCGGCGCCTGACTCGTTAGCCGATGACCTGTCCCGTCCACTCCATCAGGGGTAGGGCGTCACGCCAGGCCTCGGCGACCCGTTCCTTGGCCTTGGCGGAGCCGGGCCAGGGCTGGAGGCCGAAGCTCTTCCAGACGTAGAGACGCTTGTGCCGGAGCAGCCGCGCCCGTGGGTGCTCGGCGGCAAGCCCGGCAGGGGTTCGCTTCAGTTCCTCGCCGCCGACCTCGTAGCCGGCCGCCTCGAGCTTGTGCACGATGGCGAGCAGCCGGCTCCCGGTCACGTCCGCGACGACCGCCGCACGGTAGGCCTCGAGCTGGTCCTTGTCCAGCTCGTAGTGGCCGGCCCCCACGCTGAGACCCTTTGCGTCGATCGAGACGTAGCCGCCCCGCTCCACGGTGGCGTAGATCCGTGTCTTATAGGGCGACTTGTCGCTCGAGAAGCGGATGTCGCGGTTGGGACGGCTGATCTTTCCCTTCCCGAACTCCGGCTCGAGGTCGGCGAGCAGAGCCTCCAGGGGGCCCTTGACGCGTTCGAGGTAGAGCTTCCGGTTGGCCTCGAAGTACCGCTTCGAGTTGTCCAGCTCGAGGCCGATGAAGAAGCGCTGGAAATCCTCGGTCCAGCCTCGGAACGCGCCGCCCACGAAGGGGAACGTTAGCGGAAGGTGGTTCAGGTCACTGGCGCAAGAGCCGGCCAGGCTTTACCGTGTGCATGACACATTTGGGGGGGAGGTCTCTTTTCAATATCGCTGCCTGGGCTGGCGCGCTCGGGGTGGCCCTGTTCGTCCACGGGACTCCGTCGGCGGCGCACGCCGCCACGCCCACGGCCACGACGCCTGCGCAAGTGTTCCAGGTGCTCGGCGGAAAGGCGCCCGCCGACTGGCCGGCCCTTGCCCAGCCGCACTTTCACGTCCGCGCCCAGCCTCCCCTCCTCGCTCTCTGGGAGGGAGGGCCCGAGCGGCCGGTCGTGAACAACATCCCGATGCCACCGCCCGAGGTCCCCTTCGACCAGCGGCCGGTCAACAGCCAGGTCCCCGTCTTCATCCCCCGCGGCTTCGCGGCCCCCTACCCGAACGCGGCGCCCGGCCACAGCAGCAGCATCACCCTGACCTTCGACGACTGCGGCACCGCCGACCAGATCCAGGCGGTGGTGGCCGCCCTGGCGGACGTCAACGAGCATGGCGTCTTCTTCATCACCGGCCAGTGCCGCGATCACTTTCCGTGGCTGGTGGCCACGCTGCAGTCGAAGGGTCACCTGGTCTGCAACCACACCTACAGTCACCCCGACCTGCGGCGGCTCAGCAACTACGGGATCCGAAGCGAGATCGGCCGCGGCGTGATGGCCGGCTGTCCCTACTTCCGGCCACCTTACGGGGCGTGGGACGGGCCACGCGGCCGGGTCGCCGGGATCGCGGCCGAATTCGGGCTCCAGGTGATGCTCTGGGATGTCGACTCACGCGACTGGGCGGGGGCCCCTGCGGACCGGATCGCGGCCCTCGCGAAGGGCCGCGGCGGGATCATCCTGCTTCACCTTCACGGAGCGAGCACGCCCGAGGCAATTCGACTCATCGGCTGAGGGGTTGTCAGGGAACCCCCGGGTGGGTTACCGTGACGGCTGGCTGCGGCGACCGGGGGTCTGCCATCCAGCCGGACGATTCGGAAACGTTTAAGTAAGCCGCGGAAGGATTCAGGGCGCCCGGGCCCGGAAAACGAGGTCGTAGCTGCTCATGAACAAGATCACGACACTGCTCGTTGCCGCCATTGCCGCCGGCGTGATCGGCATGCCTGTAACTGGCGCCCGGGCGGCCAGCCCCGACAGCCCGGTCAGCCTACTGGCCAAGGTGGACGCGCTCAACAACCAGGTCGAGCAGGCCAACGGCAAGCTCGACGCCGCCAATCGCAAGCTCGCCCAGGACCAGAAGCTGGAGGCTTCCCTGAACCTCCAGATCGCCGCCCTGGCTCGTCTCCAGTACAAGCGACCGGTCCTCGTCGTCCAGTTCTTCGAGGCCGGCAGCGTGAGCCAGGTGCTCGCCGACATCACGAGCGACCGGTTGATTGCCGACAAGCAGCGCGACCTCCTCTACCAGGCACGCAACCTTCGCTGGCAGGACCAGCAGGCCCGCGACGACGCGGCGGCGAGCCTCGCCAGCCTCAAGGCCAGCCGGGACGAGGCCAAGAGGCTCGCCGACGCAGCGGTCGCCCAGGAGCAGGCGGAGATGGCCGAGAGGGCTGCGGCGATCCTGGCCGCGGCAAACCCGCCGCCGCCGATCACGTGGAGTGGCTCCGGGCCCTATCCGAACCATTTCGCCTACGGCTACTGCACCTGGTACGTCGCCAACCGGCGCTACATCCCCTGGTTCGGCAACGCGATCGATTGGTGGCCGAACGCCCGCGCCTACGGCCAGGCCGAAGGCATGGTTCCCAAGGTCGGCGCCGTGATGGTCACCCGCGAGAGCGGCTACGGGCACGTCGCCTACGTCGAATCCGTCAGGGGCGACGGCTCCTGGACCGTATCGGAGATGAACTTCATCGGCTGGAACCGGGTCTCGAGCCGGACCATCTACCCGGGCCAAGTCCCGCTGGTGGGATTTATCTACTAGGCCCTTTTTGCGGAGTTGATTGCGGCGGCCTAAACTCGGCCAGGATGGAGCCGCGAATACGGCCGCGAGTGAATTCCCCGCTGGAGGGCGAAGACATCGGAACCACGCACTGGGAAGACGCCCGACCTGCTCCGCTTCAAGGTCGGCCTCCTGGAGCGGGTCCAACGGGAGCTGCCCAAGTTGAAGCCGGTGGCTCGTGAAGCGGCCTCGGTGGACCTTGTGATCATCGAGCAACAGATGCTCGGCTACCAGGCGCGCCTCGACCTCTGGTACGAACGGGTCTGGGAGCTGCACGGCCTCTGGCTCGACCCGGATGGCCGGGTGATCCGTCACCAGGGCCGCGAAGCGTCCCTGACCAGGCGCGAATTCCAGCTGCTCCAGTTCCTCCTCGACCATCCCCACCGCTTCTTCACGGCCAGCCAGATCCTGGGGCAGGCCTGGGCCGATCCCGCCCTCTTCCCGGAGGAGGTCCGCAACTACGTCCGCCGGCTGCGCAAGCTGCTGGCGGTGCTCGACATCCCCGTCGATCTGGTGAACCGGCCGGGACGCGGCTATTCACTCGTCTTCCGCGCCGGGCCGGAGACTTAGTCTCCGACATCAGTGGAGACCGGCGGGGCCGGCTGTCTAGGATGGAGAAATGTCTGAACGACGAAGCACCCCCCGACCAGAGCCGAAGGACGCGCGCGGCGGCCAACGGCAGGGCGAAGAGCCGGTCCAGGTGAACGACGCCTACTCGGGCGGCGAACCACCGCCCGAGCATCCATCGGAGGACAAGCAACACCCCACCGGCGGCTAGCGTCCTGGAACACCAGTGAGCAATCGCTTCACGCGGGTGCCGGACGGGCCGGTGCCGCCGCTGCCGGCGCTGGTTCAAGCGTTCATCCCGGCAGCCGACCTCTTCATGCGGGCGATGATCTCCAGGCCCGCGACCGGCTCGCTGCGGACGACCTGGGTGACGCCGGCCTCGCTCCAGCTGGGCCTGGCGGTGAGCGTCGTGAGCCTCATCCTCGCCGCGGTTGCGCTCTACCGCGGCGTGAGCGGCTCCGGCCTGCTCTCCATCGTCGGTGGGGTGCTGTTCCTGGCGACCGCGATCGGCGCCGGATCGGTGGCACTCGTCGGCCTTGCCCAGAGGAGGGTCCCAAACTCGTCGCCTGATTGACTGTCCCGGCCGGTGTCCAGCGGGTTCGTGTGACAATTCGGCCCTCCGGACACCCCCACAGGAGTCGACATGAGAGGCCTGGTCGTCGCGCTCGGACTGCTGCTCGCCGTCACCTGGATCGGTGGCGGTTACGCCCTCTACTACGTCGTCCGCGACGACGATACCGTGTCGAAGAAGGCGGCCACGCAGTCGGTGCAGCTGAGCGAGACCTCGCGCAAGCTCGCTCAGCTCCAGGCGGAGAACGCGCGGCTCGACGGCGAGCTGCGGGCCGCCAAGACCGAGCTCGCCCATCCGACGCTCGGCATCTGGAACGTCAGCGAGGCGATCACGGGCCCGGACGCCTATCTCAGCGGGGGAATGCCCGACACCTTCACCTACCACCTCAAGTTCACCGCCGACGCCCCGGTCTCGGTGCGCTACATGACGAGCAAGCAGTTCGTGAACGCGATCCACTGCGTCGAGGTGGGTCGGGGCAGCAGCAACTCCTGCCTGAGCCTGGCCGGCACGGGCTGGAACAACGTGGCAACCCTCGCCGTCGACATTCATGAGGCGGAGGGATGCGCCGATTACCTGGTGATCTTTACGGCGGCCCGGGCGACGACAGTCCATCCGGACGTCTCCGTCACGTACAACCCGGCCCCGGCTCCGACCGCAGCCTGCGCCACCTGAGTGGTGTGGCGTGCAGTAGGGCCGTCGATCGCTGCGATCGGGCTGGTCCTGCTTGCCGGCTGCGGCGGCTCCGGCGCGAATACCTCGACTCCCTCGCCTTCGCCATCGGCCCGGGCGCCTGTCAGCAGCCCGACGCCGGCGGGCGTCGGTCCCCTGGCGGTGATGGTCCAGCGGGCGGGTGGCGGCGAGCCCTGCCCTGCCCGCCGTCCACGCCGTCTCCCGCTCGCTCAAGACCTACTTCCCGCCCGCCTCGCCCTGTCCGAGCGGCGCGTGTCCCGCGACGACAGCCATCGCCAACTACCAGCTGCCAGAGACCAGCGTCTCGGCGACCCATGTCTACTTCCTCGACGGCGAAGCGGACCTGAAGTCGCTTTCGCCGGGCGGCACCGTCACCCTGGTCCGGCACCTGGAGGTCGAGCCCAACTCCAACCTGGCGTTCGCAGTGAGCCCGGATGACCGCCGGATCGCCGTCGCCGTCATCACCTATCGGACGGCGAGCTCGGCCGAGCCTTTCAGCCTCCGGCTCTATGTCGAGGATCTCGCCGCAGGCGCGAACCGCACCGCGGTCTTCAGCTCGAGCTCGCTCGCCGAATGGCCGGTGGGCTGGCGTGCGGGAGGCATCGTGCTGGCGATCGGACGGCCGGGTGTATTCACCGGCTTCAACCCCTACGCGGCGGTCGAGTACCACCTGGTTGAGCCAGAGACCTGGGCCCTCCGCGCGGTGCTCACCTGCAGCTTCGGGCCGCTGGTCGCGGCGGGTAGCGCCTGTTGGAAGCAGGCGCCGCCGGCGCTGGGTGTTGAGGACTGGAACGGGAACGCGCGGAGCTTTCGGCTCGACCCCAATCGTTCGCTCGGCCGCCTCCAGACGGCCTACCTGGCCCTCTCGCCGGCGGGCGGCCGCGTCGCCGGGGCGGTCAGGGCGGACCCGGCCGGGGGTTACGACACCGAGCTCTTCGAGGACGGCTTCGAAGCGCTGCTCGTAGCCGGCGCGGCGCCGCTCGGCTGGCTCGACGAGAGCCATCTCCTCGTCAACGCACCGACCGGTCCCGCCCTGGCGGCAGTCCCGGGAGGCGCGCTCACCCCCATCTCCGGCCTCTCCCCGCTCCCAGGCCAGGCCTGGCCGCTCCTCTTCGGGGTGCTGCCGGCCTCGCTCGGCTAGTTGCGCTGGGCGGCGGCTACCCAGCCCGCTTCGGCCAGGGCGTCGGCGGTGACCGCCCCCAGCGCCCGGATGAACTCCGGGCGGTCGTTGAAGGAAGCGGTCCGGCGGATGTCGATCCCTCGTTCGCGGGCGAACCGCTGGGCCTCGACGTCGAGGTCGTAGAGGACCTCGAGGTGGTCGGCCACGAAGCCGATCGGGCAGACCATCACCTTCCGGGCGGCTGACGCTTCGACCGCCTGGAGCAGGTCTGGGCCCAACCAGGGCTCGCTGGTCGTGCTCGCCGACTGGAAGGCGAACTCCCAGGGCGGCAGCGCCAGCCGCGCCGCCACCAGCCGGCACGACTCGAGCAGCTGCTCGTGGTACCCGTCGCCCTCGGCGATGATCCGCTCGGGGAGGCTGTGGGCGGTGAAGAAGAGCCGCTCCGGCTCGAACCCGGCGAGCGCTTCCCGAAGCAGCGCGACCACGGCGTCGATGAACGCCGGGTGGTCATGGAAGCCGGGCACGAAGAACAGCTCCGAGCCCCAGGCTTCGGCGAGGGCCCGCTGGTAGCCGCCCAGGCTCATCCGCGCGTAGTGCGGCGCCAGGGGCAGGCCGACGAGGCGGGTGACCCCTGCCTCCGCGGCCTCCCGCGCGCCCTCGGCGATGAAGGGGGGAGCGTGCTTGAAGCCGGTGAAGGCCGGCAGTCCGGTCAGCTCGGCGAGGGCGGCCGCCTGCGCTCGGGTGATCTCGGCCAGCGGAGATCCGCCGATCGCCCGGTAGCGACCGGTCAGCTCCTCGAGCGCGGCGGACGACGGCGGTCGGCCGCCCCGGATGTGGGTGTAGTAGGGCTCGATGCCGGCCTCGCCGGCCGGGCTGCCGTAGGCCATGCAGATGATCCCGGTCCGCGGCTCAGCCAACGCGCGCCGGCTCCCATTCGTGGACCGTCTCGACCAGTAACTGGAGATTCTCGAGCGGCGTCTCAGGGAGCACGCCGTGGCCGAGGTTGAAGATGTGACCGGCGCGTCCCCCGGCCCGGCGGAGGACGTCGCGGGCCCGCTCGCGCACGAGCTCGGCCGGGCCGAGCAGGATGGCCGGGTCGAGGTTGCCCTGGACGCCGCGGTCGAAGCCCACCCGCTGCCAGCCACGGTCGAGGGGCACCCGCCAGTCGAGCGAGACGATGTCGGGACCGGCCGAGGCGATCGGTTCCAGCAGCCCCACGGTGTGGGTGCCGAAGTGGATCCGGCGGACATCGAGCGGCGCCAGCGCGTCGAAGATCGCCCGCGTGTGGGGCAGGACCCGCGCTTCGTAGTCCTCCACGGCCAGGGCACCGACCCAGGAGTCGAAGACCTGCACGGCGGATACCCCGGCGCCCACCTGCGCGGCCAGGTAGCCGCTCATCGTCGCCGCCAGCTTCGCAAGCAGCTGCTCGAAAGCGGCAGGCTGGTTGTACATGAACGCCTTCACCTTCTTGAAGTCGCGGCTGGGCCGGCCCTCGACCAGGTAGCTGGCCAGTGTGAAGGGCGCGCCGCAGAAGCCGATGACGGGGACGGGGGACTCGGCGACCACCTGACGAACCGCGCTGATCACCTGCGGTGCGGCCTCCTCGCCGGAGACGACCCGGAGCCGATCCACGTCGGCGGCCGACTCGATGGCATGTGCGATCACCGGGCCGACATCCTCCACCAGCTCGAAGTCGACGCCCATGCCGCGGAGCGGCAGCATGATGTCGGCGAACATCACCGCCGCGTCGACGCCGAGCCGGTGGACGGGCTGGAGCGTGACCTCGGCGCAGAGCTCGGGCTGGGCGACAATGTCGACCAGCTTCCAGCGCTCGCGCAGCTTGCGGTACTCGGGCAGCGAACGGCCCGCCTGGCGCATCAGCCAGATCGGCGTCCGGTCAACGGGCCGCCGGTTGGCGGCGTCCAAAAAGCGGCTCATTCGGGAATCGCCCGGATCGTCTCGTCGACGACCGCGTCATCGTGGGCGGCGGAGAGGAACCAGGCCTCGTACTGGGAGGGCGGCAGCAGCACGCCCGCTTCCTTCATGGACCGAAAGAAGCGCCCGAAGGCGGCGGTGTCCGACTCCTTCGCCTCGCCGAAGTCCCGCGGCGGCCGCTCGCGGAAGAAGAGCGTGAGCAGCGAGCCGACCCGCGCCGTGCTCCGGCCGGGGCCGGCCAGCGCCTCCTCGAGCCGGTCGGCCCGGCGGTCGATCGCCGCGTAGACGTCCGGTGTCAGCCCGCGCAGCGTCGCCTCCCCGGCAGCCATCACGACCGGGTGGCCGGAGAGCGTCCCGGCCTGGTAGACGTTGCCAGACGGGGCGACAAGGTCGAGGAGGTCGGCCCGGCCACCGTAGGCGCCGACCGGCAGGCCGCCGCCGATGATCTTGCCGAGGATGGTCAGGTCGGGCCGGACGCCGTACAGCTCCTGAGCGCCGCCGGGCGCCACCCGGAAGCCTGTGATCACCTCGTCGAAGATGAGCAGGGTCCCGCTCGCGGCGGTGAGCCGCCGCAGCCCCTCGAGGAAGCCGGGGCTGGGGGTCACCACGCCCATGTTGGCGGCCACCGGCTCGACGATCAGCGCCGCCACCTTGCCTTCGTTTGCGGCCAGCAGCCGCTCGATGGAGGACAGGTCGTTGTAGCGGGCGACCAGCGTCTGCGCGGCCACCGCCGCCGCCACCCCGGCGCTGCCCGGGATGGAGAGGGTGGCCGCCCCCGAACCGGCCTCGACCAGCAGCGAGTCGGCGTGGCCGTGGTAGCCGCCGTCGAACTTGATCACCAGCTCCCGGCCAGTCGCCGCGCGGGCCACCCGGAGCGCGCTCATCGCCGCCTCGGTCCCGCTGTTGACGAAGCGGAGCCGCTCGATCGAGGGCATCCGCTCCCGGATCAGCTCCGCCAGCCGGACCTCGCCCGGACCGGTCGCGCCGAACGAGCCTCCCGCTTCGGCGGCCTCCCGGATGGCGGCCACCACCGCCGGTTGGGCGTGGCCGAGCAGCAGCGGACCGAAGGCTCCGACGTAGTCGAGGTAGCGGTGGCCGTCCGCGTCCCAGACCTCGGCGCCCTTCCCGCGGACCAGGATCGGCGGCTCGCCGCCGACCGCCCGGTAGGCGCGGACGGGGCTGTTGACGCCACCCGGGAAGAGGCCCGCGGCGCGCTCCCGCCAGGTGGCTGCCGTCAACGGGCGCCGAGAAGAGATGCGATCTCGGCTACGGGGCGGTGGATGCCGACCAGCAGCGGCGTGTCGCGGACCGTCGAGCGGCGGCTGTCAGTGCCCCGGAGCGCCCGGACCAGCTCCCCGAAGCGGGCCAGGTCGTCGGTCTCGTAGGCGACCAGGAAGTCCATGTCGTCGATGCCGAAGCTGTTGGCCAGCAGCTGGCGGATCTCGGGGTAGTCGTGCCCGATCCTCATGTGCTCGTTCATGATCCCCTGCCGCGCCTCGCGGCCCTGGAGGTACCACTCGGTGCTCTTGGTGAACGGGTAGACGACCAGGTAGCGCGAGCGCTCGCCGCTGAAGAGCGACTGCTCCTGCGGCGTCGGCTTCTTGACGTACTGGGAAGGCTGGATGATGCCGAGGAAGCTTTCCCGGGCGGTCAGCCAGCCGCCCATCGCCGAGCGGAGCACCGCGGCCGCCCGCTCTTCGAGCGCCTCGAGGGAGGGCGCCAGGCTCCAGAGCAGCAGGTCGGCGCCCGGCTCGAGGCCGATCGACGAGTAGCTGAAGGTGGTCACCTCGGAGCCGGTCGCGAGCGCCGCGGCGAGCTCCTCGGCGCCCCGGCAGCGCTCCTCCGGCGGCAGCCGCCGCCAGGCGGGATCGACGCCAAGGGCCAGGGCGTGGACGAAGCGGGCTTCGCTCACCCGTCCTCACGAAGCCAGGTGGCGACGTCGGCGGCGAAGTAGGTCATCACGATCCCGGCGCCCGCCCTGACGATCGCGGTCAGCGACTCCAGGACGACGCGCCGGCGGTCGATCCAGCCCCGCTCGGCGGCCGCCTCGATCATCGCCGCCTCGCCGCTCACCTGGTAGGCGGCGAGCGGGTGGTCGAAGCGCTGCCGGGCCAGCGCGAGCAGGTCGAGCGAGGTGATCGCCGGCTTGACCATCAGGATGTCGGCGCCCTCCTCGGCGTCGAGCTCCATCTCTAGCAGCGCCTCGCGGCCGTTGGCCGAATCCATCTGGTACGCCTTCCGGTCACCGAAGCCGGGCGTCGAGCCGGCCGCCTCCCGGAAGGGACCGTAGAAGCCGGAGGCGTGCTTGGAGGAATAGGCCATGATCGCGGTTGACTGGTGGCCGGCGGAGTCGAGGGCGGAGCGCAGCGCCCCGACCTGGCCGTCCATCATCGCGCTCGGAGCGACGATCTCGGCACCCGCCTCAGCGTAGGCAACGGCAGCCCGAGCGAGCAGTGGAAGGGTGGCGTCGTTGTCCACCTCCTGCCCGTCGAGAACCCCGCAGTGGCCGTGGCTCGTGTACTCGCAGAGGCAGACGTCGGCGACCGTCACCAGGGG
>WNFM01338194.1_pt1 | contig 10265 bp, 14 predicted proteins | sample 5400271 | NCBI WGS metagenome assembly WNFM01 (sample SAMN13153352, study PRJNA577476) | soil metagenome | isolation source: 60 cm saprolite on Douglas fir-dominated hillslope | place: USA:California | collected 2013-09-17
GGCTGGGTCGACCTCTACGTCGCCGATGATTCCAGTCCGAGCGCGCTGTACCGCAACAACCATGACGGCACGTTCACCGACATCGCCGTCCGGGCCGGATGCGCCTACAGCCAGGACGGCAAGGCGCAGGCCGGCATGGGCGTCGCCGTCGGCGACTACGATCGCAATGGGACGATGGACATCTTCAAGACGAATTTCGCCGGCGACACCTCGACGCTGTACGCCAACACCGGCCATGGGCTCTGCGAGGATCGGACGTTTGCCGGAGGCCTCGGGCTCAACACACGCTGGCTCGGGTGGGGTACGGCCTTCGTCGACCTCGACAACGACGGCTGGCTCGATCTCCTGTTGATGAACGGGCACGTCTATCCTGAGGTGCGGCAAGTGAGGTCCGAAGCCGGCTACGAGCAGCCCAAGGTTCTCTACAAGAACCTGGGAGAGGGGCGGTTCGAGGATCTCACGGCCCGGCCGCCTTCGGCGACATCGACAACGACGGGCAGATCGACGTGGCGATCGCGAACGTGAACGATCGTCCCGATTTGTACCGTCTCACGGGAGATCCCTCGCACCACTGGATCGAGCTGAAGCTGGTCGGCACCACGTCGAATCGCGATGCCATCGGCGCGCGCGTCCACATCGTGGCCGCCGGGACTGAGCAGTGGCAGGAGGTCCGCGGCGGGGGCAGTTATCTGTCACAGAACGATCTGCGCGTCCACTTCGGGCTCGCCGGGGCGACGGTCGTCGACCGTCTCGACGTGCGCTGGCCGAACGGCCGCGACGAGCACTGGGATCATCTCCCGGCCGATAAGCTCCATACGCTGCACGAGGGGACCGGCACATCATCCGCATTGCAGCCGGCGGTGGCCGGTGCGATCATGGACCGCCACGGGCGTGCGGGGCAGTCGTCAAAATTCAGTGCACGGGAGGCCAGACAATGAGAACCGTTTCACGACTCGTCATGGCGATGTGGGTCCTGAGTTGTGGACTGACGGCATCGGCTCAGACGGCGGACGAGATTGTCGACAAATCCTTGACGGCGATCGGAGGACGCGCAGCCCTCGGAAAGCTGACGTCGAGATCGACGACAGGAACGATGACCTTGTCGACGCCGGCCGGCGATGTGTCCGGCCCGATCGAGGTCCTGAATCAGCAGCCGAACAAATCGCGGACGCTGATCAAGATGGATCTGTCTTCCCTGGGAGCGGGTCCGATGGTCGTCGATCAGCGATTCAACGGGACGTCCGGCTACGTACTCGACAGCCTGCAAGGCAATCGCGACATCACCGGCAACCAGCTCGAGAACATGAAGAACGGGGCATTTCCGACTCCGTTCCTGAGCTATAAAGAGCGCGGCGCGACGGTGGAGCTCGGGGGTAAGGAAAAGGTCGGTGAGCGCGAGGCTTACGTGCTGATCGTCAAACCCAAGACCGGCTCTGTCGCACGCCATTTCATCGATGCGGAGTCTTACCTTCCCATCAAAGTGGTGGTGAAGATCGACATTCCACAGGTTGGAGAGGTGGAGCAGAGCCTCGAGTTCTCCGACTATCGGGAAGTCGATGGGATCAAGATGCCGTTTACGCTGAAGGCGACATCTTCGGTTCAGAGCTTCATCATCGCCATCACGAAGGTGGAGCACAACATAAAGATCGACGACGCGCTGTTCTCGAAGCCAGCCGCCGATAAATGAACGGACCCCTACCATCGAGGGCGGAGGCCACACCGGGCCCGGCCGCGCGGTGTTGCCGGAATGGCTGCTCGGGCCCACGAGCCGCGGCATCGACGCCACTGGTCTGATGTGGGCGTTCTTCCGTGAGCATCGGCTTGCGAGGTAGCACCTCATCATGAACACGCGCCGTCAGTTTCTCATCCGGGCTCCCCTCAGTTTCCTGGTGACAGCGGCGGCCTGCCGGACCGAGGCGCCGGCCCCCGGCTCGCAATCGACGCCCGCCACGCCCGGCGCGCCGCCGACGTTCGGGACAGGCGTGGGCTCCGGCCCGGAGGTGACGCCCGCGACGTTCGTCGAGGCGGAAAAGCTCATGCAGGTCACGATGACGCCCGCCGAGCGGCAACAGGCCGCCGATTCGTGGCGGCAGGCGATGGCGCCGTACCTCGAGCGCCGCACGGGACCACGGAAGGTCGCGATCGCGGCCACCGACGCGCCCGCGACGCTTTGGAATCCGATGCTCCCGGGGATCCCGCCCTCGCCGGCGCGCGATCGCTTCGTGCGATCGACGGCAGACGGCACGCCGCTCCCGTCATCGGACGCGGCGATTGCGTTTGCGCCCGTGACGCAACTATCACGGTGGATCGAGTCGCGGCAGCTCACGTCCGAGCGGCTGACGAACATCTATCTGAGTCGAATCGACAGGCTCGATCGCAAGATCCGCGCGGTCATCACGGTGACGAGCGATCACGCGCTCGCGCGCGCCAGGGCCGCCGACACCGAGATCGGCGCCGGCAGGTACCGCGGTCCGCTCCACGGCATTCCCTATGGCGTGAAGGACCTGCTCGACACGAAGGACATCCTGACGACGTACGGCGCCGAGCCGTTCCGCAACCGCGTGCCGCCGGCCGATTCCGCGGTCGTGCGCAGGCTCGACGAGGCGGGAGCCGTGCTGGTCGCCAAGCTTGCTCTCGGCGCGCTTGCGCTCAACGACATCTGGTTCGGCGGCCAGACGATGAACCCGTGGCTGCTCGAGGAAGGGGCCTCGGGATCGAGCGCCGGGCCGGGAGCGGCCACGGCGGCGGCCCTGGTCGCGTTCTCGGTCGGCAGCGAGACCGGCGGCAGCATCGTCGCTCCAGCGATGCGGTGTGGCGTCACGGGCCTCCGTCCGACGTTCGGACGCGTGCCGCGCACCGGCGCGATGACCCTGTGCTGGTCGCTCGACAAGCTCGGCCCGATGACGCGGTCGGTCGAGGACGCCATGCTCGTGCTGCAGGCCATCACCGGACCGGACGCCGGCGACCCGTCGAGCGTGCCGAGCCGGCTCGACTTCGACGCCACCGCCGCCGTCGCCGGCCTCAGGGTCGGCTACATCGCGCAGTGGATGAAGGAACCCCCCGCGACGGACGTGGATCGAGCCGCGATGGAGATGATGAAGAAGCTGGGGATGGAATTGAAGGAGGTGACGCTGCCCGACTGGCCGTTCAGCTCGCTGATGCCGATTCTGTTTGCGGAGGGCGCAGCGTCGTTCGAGGACCTGGCGCTGAACAACCAGCTCGGCTCGCTGAAGGCCCAGGTGCGGGATGCGTGGCCGAACCTGTTCCGCGAGGCGCGCTTCCTCTCCGCCGTGGACTGCGTGCAGGCGGATCGGCTCCGCCGCAAGGTCGCGCTCGAGATGGTTCGCATCTACAGGGATGTCGACGTGCTGATGGTCCCGTCGCTGCGCGACGAGCAGCTCACCATTACCAACTTCACCGGTCACCCGTCGCTGACGCTGCGCGCCGGCTTCGTCGAGGTTTCGGAAGCGCGGAGCGACTGGGCCCCGGATCCCGCGAACCCGCTGCCCAATCGGGCGCGTGGGGACGGCCCTCGAACGCGCGTTTGGCGTGGCCGCGGAAGGACCGGCTGGGTTCTAGATCAGATGGGTTCTACGCTGGTATCATTCGGCCGTCGGCCTTAGCGGAGCAGGAGGGCGCGATGAAGTCCCCCGGCACATGGTTCCTGATTCTCACGGGCCTCTGCATCGCCGGGCCGTATCTGCTCGGCCTGCCGCCGCTGACGCGCCGGCACAGAATCTACGTCGCGATCACCATCGCGTTTCTCGCGTGGGTGCTCCCGCTCATGGGCTCGCTGCACTCCAGATAGCCCAGCCATTGCGACAGACGCCCACCCTTGCGGTGCCGCGCGGATGAACGATCGTGTGCGCGCGCTGGCCGAGAAGATCTGGCACTACCATCGCCTGAATCACCAGCTCGCGGCGGCCGACGTCATCCTCGTGCTCTGCAGCTACGATACGGCCGTCGCCGAACGGGGAGCGCAGCTGTTCCTGGAGGGCTGGGCCCCGCTGCTGGTGTTCTCCGGCGGGCTCGGATCGATCACGAAACATCTCTGGACTGTGCCCGAGGCGGACCAGTTCGCGAGGATCGCCATCGAAATGGGCGTCCCGCCGGAGCGCATCCTCACCGAGAACCAGTCGACGAACACGGGCGAGAATGTCCGGTTCACCAGGCGGCTGCTGGGCGCGAAGGGCATCCATCCGGAGACGTTCATCCTCGTTCAGAAGCCCTACATGGAGCGGCGGAGCTACGCGACGTTCGCCAGCGTGTGTCCGGGGAAACAGGCGATCGTGACGTCACCCCAGGGCTCGTTCGAACAGTATCTGAGCCGGCACTCAAACGCATCGCTGTCGTGGGACGAGATCGTCAGCATCATGGTCGGGGATCTGCAGCGGATTCGGGTGTACCCCGGCCTGGGGTTTCAGATCGAGCAGGACATTCCGGAGGATGTCTGGGACGCCTTTGAAGAACTGGTCCGCGCGGGATATGACACTCATTTGATCGGGACGTGACGCCATCCAACCCGCGCATCGTGCTACCATCCGCCATCCTCAGGACGGGAGCGCGCATCGTGCCGAAACCCTATCTCATCACCACCGGAACGCTCTTTGCGCTGCTGGCCGTGGCGCACATCGCGCGGACCATCGCGGAATCCTCGCGCCTGACGACCGATCCCTGGTTCATCCTGGAGGGACCGGGCATCGGCGTGATCGCGGCCGCGATCGCTTTCTGGGCCTGGCGCCTGCTTCGAGCGAAGCCTCCAGCCGCATGACGACGCATCTGCCCGACATTTTCTCGAACAACCGTCGATGGTCCGACGGGGTCAAGCGCAAGGACCCCGGATTCTTCGACCGCCTGGCTCGCCAGCAGGCCCCGCGGTTCCTGTGGATCGGATGCGCGGACAGCCGCGTGCCGGCGAACGAGATTGTCGGGCTCCTGCCTGGGGAGTTGTTCGTCCACCGGAACGTCGCCAACGTCGTCGTGCACTCCGACCTCAATTGCCTGTCCGTCCTTCAGTACGCCGTCGAGGTCCTCCGCGTCGAGCACGTGATCGTCTGCGGGCATTACGGGTGCAGCGGCGTCGAAGCCGCGTGGAAGCGGACCGCGCTGGGCCTGATCGACAACTGGCTGCGGCACGTCCAGGACGTCGCCGATCGACACCGGCACGTCTTCACCCGTGCCATGTCCGCCACGCAGGCCATGGATCGCCTCGCCGAGCTCAACGTCATCGACCAGGTGGCGAACGTCTGCCGGACCACCATCGCGCTCGACGCCTGGAAGCGGGGGCAGTCCCTCGCGGTGCACGGGTTGATCTATTCACTCCAGGACGGCCTGCTGCGGGATCTGGGGCTGTCGGTCACGCGGGGCGACGCCCTGCATGCGGAGTACGAGCGTATCGTGGCCGCGTTCGCGGCGCCGGCCTGAATCCCATACGGAGGTACGGCAGTGGTCGTCGTTCTCACTGCATGCGTGCTGCTTCACTCTCTGCTCGAGGCGCCTGGCCTGTTGTGGCAAGGGTCGGCGGTGCACCCGGGCTGCGTTCACGAGCTCAAGACGGAACTCGCCGATTCGAAGCCGGTCGTGGCGGCCGTCGATCTCGAGGGGTGCGGCCGGAGCAACAAGTACTATGCGGCCTACGAGACGGAGGGTCGCATCCTGCGCTGGCGCGATCCCGATGGCGGCTATTTCCAGTACGAGTATCTCGGTACGCTCTCGAACGCGGTCCACGTTGTGCGAACCGGGGAGAGCGGCGGGGGAGCGAGTCGACGGTGTTGGTGGACGGCCGGCGCCGCGTGCGCCACGCTCTGACGCTCGTCGGGTCCGAGAACCTTGGCGACCGCGACCAGGTCGCCGTCGAGCTGTCGGGTGACACGGTCACGATTCGGCGGCGCGAGTTTCGAGGCGCCCGCGGGTTCGGTCCCGAGGTGAAGATCGTCCGGAGGGTGCAATAGGGGATGGAGATTGCGGGCTACGCCCTCTACATCGTGGTCAAGTACGCCGCCTACGCGGCCTGGTGCTTCGCGGGCCTGCGATGGCTCGCGCCCGAGGGGGCGCGACCCCTGCATCGCGCGGCCCGGCTGGGCGCCGGCCGCCTCGCCCTTGGTGTCGGCATTGGCTTGTTCATCTTCCTGGCGGCGCTGTCCATGAACAACGCCACCCGCAACGCGCCGCTGACGTACCTGGCGATTTACGTCCCGGTCCGCGTCGTCGAGTGGAGCATCTTTCACGTCCTGATCTCGCGACGAGTCCAGTGGCCGAGATCGCCAGCCTGGATCCTGGGTGGCGTGATCGTGTCGTGCCTGGCCGACATCCCGCTCGGCGTCATGGAGGGCGGCATCGTTCCCGTGGGGAGGCCGTTCTGCTAGGGGCCACTCAGGGCGCGAATGTGACTATCGTACCATGATCGTGGCGATCCCCGGTATCGTCGTGCGGCCGGTCGTTACCGCTGCTTTGGAGAGCTCGCCGAGCAGGTCCTGCAACATCTGCAGCCGCCACCGTCCGTTGTCAGGGTTGTGATAGCCGATGGCCCGTTGCGCGGGCGACAGATCCGCCAGGTTCGCCGCCGGCTCGAACGCCGTCCCCTCGTGCCACTCGTTGAACGAATTGATGTAGGTCGCGAAGAACCCGCGCTTCCCATTGGCCAGTGCCGGATCGAGCTGCAGGGTCAGGGTCGTCCGCAGCGAGTCCAGAATCCGGCCGCTACTGGCATTGAGGGCCTCCTCGCGCGCTGCCGCGTCCCATCCGGTGGCGGCGATCGGCGGCTCGAACCGCGACGGCGAGTAGCACTCCCCGAACGGCGGCCGCTCGGGATAGCGATCGAACCCGGCGTTGATGTTGAACGAGAAGAGCAGCTCCGCGGACGAAAACGCGGTCGCCGCGGACGGCTAGTTCGCGGGACCGTAAAAGGGGTCGTAGATGGCCATGCCGTCGAAGCCTCCGGCCGTCGTGCGCGGGACGTTCAGCGAATCGGCGAGCACGATCGGCTGGAAATCCGCGACGAGCGCGGTCCGCACCGCATCGATCTGACGGCGCCACACCGTATCCTCGGTGTAGTCCGGGACCGGGAACACCCGCCCGCGGCAGTCGGTGGTCGTCTGCGGGACGATCGTGCGAAACGTCTTGAAGATGGGCCGGGCGGCGCCTTTGGCATCCTCCAGCAGCAGGAACGCGTCCCAGCGGCGCTTCTCGCCGTACTCGCGGAGAAGATACCGCAGGTCGTCCGCCAGGCGGGTCGCGCGGTCGTCGGCGTAGGGCTCCAGATGAAAGGTGACGTGGATGTCGTGTGCCCGCAGGACGTCCATGATGAGGGGCACTGCGCGATCCTCCGGGCTGCCCGGTCCCCACCAGCTGAGATTGACGGCCCCAACACCCGCATCGGCCATCCATCTCGCATGCTGCTCGATCGTTTTCGCGTCCCGGGAATCGTAGGCGCCGAGCCCCGGCACGGCGAACGCGGCGATGTCAAGCGGTGGATTTCGTCCGCTCTGGTCCCAGTGCCGCCACGGATCGTTCTGATACCACGGGTAATACTCCAGGATGAAGTGCCGGCGGAGGTCTGGGAACACGGCGAGTTGCGCGGCGAACCGCTGCCATTCCGACGAGGCGGGACTGGCGGGATCGGACGGCGGCCGCCGTGGACGTGGACGCTCGCGCTCGTCGGGGAGGAACCTGGGGTCGGCCCGAGCCGCGGCACCGACCGACGAGTCGCCGTGCCAGCCTTCCTCCGGCACGGGGAAGCCAAGCGAGCGGCGGCTTGGCGTATCCCACCCATGCCAGGGCGCGCCGGCTCCCACGCCGGCCGGTCCCCGGACATGAACCGCCGGCGCGATACGCGGGGTGGTCGCCTCGAACGGACCATCGGCGCCTCCAGTCCAGAAATACGCGATCCCGCCGCGGTTGTCGAGCGCGAAGTTTCGTGTGGCTCAGCGTCACGACCGGTTGGAGTACACTGCGGGCCGCGATGGAGCAGGATGAGCTGCGAGCCAGCGTGATCGCCATGTGGCGCCGCAACAATGACATCCTGTTGCGCCTGCTTGCGCAGATCCCGCCGCACGACATGGCCGCGTTGCCCGCCGGGTCGAGGGGCCGCGACGTCACGGCGCAATTCGCCCACCTCGATCGTGTGCGCCGCGGGTGGGTCGAGTACTTCGCCACGGGGAAGCACCCGCGCGTTCCGCGGTATGACAAGACCAGGCCGCCGACGAAGGTCCAGCTCCGGCAAGCGCTGACGGTCTCGGGCCGTCAGGTGGAGGAGTTCCTCGAGAAAGCGCTCGCTGGAGATCTCAAGCCGCGGATGTTCGGCCGGGACCCGGTGCGATGGTGCGGCTATTTAATTGCCCACGACTCGCACCACAGAGGACAGATCCTGCTCGCGCTCAAGCAGTCCGGCCGCCGGCTTCCGGAGCGCATCGCGCTCGAGGGCGTGTGGGGCACCTGGATCTACGGCAAATGAATCCGATCGAGTGTCGTACACTGCGCGGATGAGCGTCGAGCCCCGCTGGGCGTCGGGCGTCTGCGCGGGCCTCCACGCCGCCGGCAGCCGCCACGTCGTCTACGTTCCTGACAATCCGCTGGCACACGTGCTGAGGATTCTGCGCGAGGGATTCCCGGACGTCCGCACCACGCTGGCGACGCGGGAAGAGGAGGCATTCGGGATCGCGGCCGGCCTCTACCTCGGCGGGGCCAGGCCCACGCTGATGCTGCAGTCGAGCGGGCTCGGCAACTCGCTGAACGCGTTGACGTCGCTGCTGCTGCCGTACAAGATTCCCGCGTTGATCGTCATCAGCATGCGCGGCGACGCCGGCGAGTGGAACGACGCGCAGGTGCCGATGGGCCGCGCGGTGCGCCCGATCTGCGACGCGATCGGCGTGCCGCACGCGACCGCCGAGACGCCCGAGTCCACGATGGAGACCATCCGGCTGGTGGGACAGACGGCGTTCGGCACCAGGCAGCCCGGGATGTGCCTCTTGCCTCGCCGCCTGACCGTCCCGTCGCCGACGCCGGCCGGTCCCCGGACATGAACCGCCTCGACGCGACCCGCCTGTTGACCGCGGCGCTGACCGGCGAGCCGATCATCGCGAGCCTCGGTCATCCCGCCTACGACCTCTATGCCGCCGGCGATCGCCCGGCCAGTTTCTACACCTGGGGCAGCATGGGGCTTGCCTCGTCGATCGGCCTCGGCCTCGCCCTGGCGCGCCCGGATCTTCGTGTCTTCGTTCTCGACGGCGACGGATCGCTGCTGATGAATCTGGGTTCGCTCGCGACGATTGGATGGACCCGTCCGCCCAACCTGATCCTGATCGTCTGGGACAACGAGGAGTACGGGACGACCGGAGGGCAGGAGACCGCGACGGCGCACGGCGCCGATCTCGAGGCGGCGGCGCGTGCGATGGGCTTGCACGCGACCGCGACGGTCCGGGACGCCGAAACGTTCGCCGCGGCCATCGCCAGGGCGCGAGTGGAGCCGGGACCGTGGGTGATCGTCGCCAAGGTCTCGGAATCGGCGCCGGCCGTGAAGCCTCCGCTCGACTGCGTCTTCATCAAGCAGCGGTTCATGGCGGCGATCGGTCAGGCGGAAGCCGCGACCCGCGGAGGAGGCGCGTGACGGGGACCGCGGCCGCCGCGGTCCGGCTGGGAGACTTCGCCGCCGGCGCGGCGCCGCCGGCCGCGGCGCGCACGCGCGCCGCCGCGGCGCTGCTCGACACCGTCGGCGTGACGCTCGCCGGAGCGCCTGAACCGGCAAGCCGAATCGTCCGCGAGATGGTCGCCGCCGACGGTGGAAACGCCTGCGCGGTGTTCGGGACGCCGGTCCGCGCGAGCGCGGCCGGCGCCGCGCTCGCGAATGGCACGGCGGCGCACGCGCTCGATTACGACGACATGTGCTTCGTGTCGCTCGCGCATCCGAGCGCGCCCCTGGTGCCCGCGATCCTCGCGGCGGCGGAGCTGGCGGGCGCCACGGGACGCGCCGTGCTCGACGCCTACGTGGTCGGGTTCGAGATCGAAGCGCGGCTCGGCGCGCTCATGAATCCGCGTCACTACCAGCGCGGGTGGCACTGCACGTCGACGCTGGGCACGATCGGCGCCGCGGCCGCGGTGAGCCGGCTCCTCGGGCTCGGCGCGACCGCCACCGGCCACGCGCTGGCGATCGCGGCGTCGGAGGCGTCGGGTCTGAAGGAGAACTTCGGGACGATGGTGAAGCCCCTCCACGCGGGCCTGGCCGCGCGCAACGGCGTGACGGCGGCCCTGCTGGCCCGGGGCGGCATGAC
>WNFM01009569.1_pt1 | contig 10263 bp, 13 predicted proteins | sample 5400271 | NCBI WGS metagenome assembly WNFM01 (sample SAMN13153352, study PRJNA577476) | soil metagenome | isolation source: 60 cm saprolite on Douglas fir-dominated hillslope | place: USA:California | collected 2013-09-17
TCGGAGCGCCCGCTCGTTTAGGCGTCGATATTCGAGGTGGAATTGCGCTTCGCCGATCTCCAGCAGGGCGACTCCCTTGCGCCAAACGTCGTCAACCTTAGGCGCGTCATTCGGGATTTGCAAATCGCCAGCTACTTACCTCATTGTCCGATTGCTCTCGTGGGGCATACCATGCACGAATCGACGCGCTCCCACAAAACCCGCAAGTGAGTAGCTGGCGCTGCGAGAAATGGGTTTTGCTCGAATTATTGGGATCATCCCTTGGCCTTCCGTCCTACGCCTGAACAGCAACGGATTCTCAACCACGAGATCGCTCGCCACGCTCGAGTGCTGGCAGGTCCTGGAACCGGCAAGAGCGCGACCATCGTTGCGCTTATCGACGATGTACTAAGCCGCGAGCCGGCGCCCCGGCTTCGCCTGCTCACGTTTACGCGCGCTGCGACCGGCGAGTTGGCGAAAAAAGTATCCGAACATCCAGCTGCAGCAGCCGAGCGGCCGAGCACGGTCCATTCCTTCGCAATCTCAGTCTTGGTGAGAAATCCGGGCGCCGCGCATTTGCCATCGCCGCTCCGCATCGCTGACGATTGGGAGTACCAGAGGCTTGTGCGGCCGAGTCTCGCACGAAGAGTCGGCGTCGACGTTCGGACGCTTGATGACCTCGTACGCGAAATGGCAGCAAATTGGGAATCACTGCAAGAAGAGCAGAACCCGGCCATCGCGGCGGACCTCAGAGCGCGATTTCTTGGCGCCTGGAACGAGCACCGCCGGATTTACGGCTACACGCTGCTGCACGAATTGCCTTATGGTCTGCGGAATGCCCTTCGCGATCATCCAGATCTCGAGGGCGTCGATTACAACTTGATGGTTGTCGACGAATACCAGGACCTCAATGCCTGCGACCTGGACGTCATTAAACGCATCGCCGACCGTGGCTGCACGGTCATCGCAGCCGGCGACGACGATCAATCGATTTACGGCTTCCGCAAGGCTGCACCCGAAGGGATTCGCCGGTTCGTCGGCGACTATGCGCGGGCATCCGACTACACCCTTTCGATAACACAGCGATGTGGGGCGCGCATCATTGACTGGGCCAACCATGTGATCGAGGGCGATCCGGATCGGCCGCGGAAACCGCGCCTTACACCGGCAGAGGGTTCTCCCGCCGGTGAGGTTGCATTGCTGGCCTTCGATACGAACGAGGCTGAAGCGCAGGGCATAGTGGCGCTCGTCGATAAGCTCGTCAACGCGGAGCGGCTTCCGCCGAGCGAGATCCTCATCCTTCTTCGAAGTGACCACAATGGGTCCTTCAGCAATCCGATCAAGGAGCGTCTGGACAGGCTTCGCATTCCCTACACCGACCCAGAAGTCATCAACGCAATCTTGACGGACCCGGCCAACAGGAGCTTGATCGCCAGCTTTCGCTTGTTGATAAATCGTGAAGACTCCTTGGCATGGGCTACGCTTCTCGAGCTAGAGCCCGGCGTCGGTGATCGATTCCGCGACACGGTATACACGCGAGCGCGGGAGGCGAACATCCAGTTCGGCCCCGCGCTGCTCGCTGCCCATGCGGAGGACTTCCCAGGCGCACCGCCGGCCGGCGCGAATAGGGCTAAGGCTCTCGTTCGATCCGTTCTCGCTTGGATCGACGCAACCGACGAATTGCCGGAGGGTGACGTAGCGTGGGGCGAATGGATCGCAGCTCACGCCGGGAATGGCCCTGTGCCGCCGCCATCCGACGGGTTGCGAGCGCTGCTGGTCGCGTTGGACGGATTGGCAGAGACGCATGAAGGCCTCGGCCGGTTCCTCGGTCAAATTTCACCACTCGGCAAAGATCTCCAGGCGAACACGACGGCCGGCGTGCGAATCATGACGATGGCGGGCGCCAAAGGGCTGACGGTCGAAGCGACGATCATCGGCGGCCTTGAGGAAGGCTTGATTCCTAGGCCGAATGCGAAGGTCCAGGAGGAGCGCCGCCTGCTCTACGTAGCGATGACGCGCGCAAAGAAGTTCCTGTTCGGCACATGGGCGCGCCGCCGGACAGGCCCTACGGCGCGCGCGGGGGACCCTCGCGTGCAAGGTCGCCGCACCCATTCGAGCTTTCTAGACGGCGGGCCGGTCGTTTCCGAAGACGGTATCGGGTACATTGCTCGTCGGTGGCGCCGATAGGCATGGGATTGATGGCCGCTCACGCAGTAACGCCCCTCGTTGCAATAGTCGCGTTGGCTTTCATGCTGCCCGTCGACGCCGCGACGGCGCGCGACAAAAAGCAGCGTTCGCTATTCATGCAGTCGCATCCCTGCCCAGCCAATGGTCACATCCGTGGCAGGTGTCCCGGCTATGTCGTCGACCACATCACGCCGCTATGCGCCGGCGGCGCCGATCGCTGGAGCAACATGCAATGGCAGGCCATCGAAGAAGCGAAGGTGAAGGACCGCGAGGAGCGGAAACTGTGCCGCAAGCAGGCGAAATGAAAGTCGAGGTACTCGGTCTTGCTGGTTTGCTCGCGACAACGATCACCTCCGCAGCGCCAGACAAGGTGCAATATGAATTGCAGGAGCGGTGCGGTAAACAAGCTGCAGAGACATTCAAGCGCGAATGGAAATCGAACGTCGTCACCCAGAAGGATGGCCAGTTTGTCGCGAGCTACAGGAATCACTACAGCGCCAAGTTGAATAAGTGCTTCTATGTGGAAATGAGCAATTTCTATCCAAAAGGGAAACCCGGCTCCGCATCCCACGAATCGCTGCGCTTGTTCGATCTCCATGAGAACAAGGAATACGGCACCTTTTATGACATGCGAAGCACTGACGTCCTAATGGACTGTCGCGTGCTAGAGAAACGCTGCGCTTCGAAGGCAGAGTGGGAATCGCTGATAAAACCCTACATGGAAGACTAGCTGCGAGCTCGCGGGTTGTGATGGGGGGTTGAGGTGGGCGAGTCGAAGAAGGTAAGCGAGGAACACGAAGAGCTTTATCACTATACGACCGCTGTGGGGCTAGAAGGCATCCTGCGCACCCAGCAGCTGTGGGCTACCAACATGGCGTACCTTAACGATGCGGAGGAGCACACCGGGTTTTTCGTGCGTCGTCTGCCGAAGCTGCTCGATGCTCCCACCCGTGAGGCCGTGGCGGAGCTGATGCGAACGCCGGAAGCGCGCAAAGCGATCGACAGCGTTGAAGTTGGAGGGCCTGAGCGGGCAATCGAGGACTTTAAGCGCGAGCTATCAGAGTTGACCCATAAGGTCACATTCAATCTCAATGAGCCGTACGTCGCCTCGTTTTGCAGCGGAAACGCGCATCGGACGTCGAGCGATGGTCTTCTCAGTCAATGGCGTGGATATGGTACGGACGGCGGCTACGCGATTGTTTTTGAGGCTGGCGATCTTGAAACGTTGATGGAGCGCGAAAGTCGAGCGTTTGAGTATCAGTTCGCCAATTTCTGCGACGTCGACTACGACCATCCGGAGGGAAGCGGAAAGCCTGCGCACCCTGAGCGCGAAGAGTGGGAAGCGGACCTTCAACGCGCATTCAAGGAGTTCATCCTGAGCCGGGGAGCGAATCATATTCACTTACATACAGAAATTTCCGCTCTGTCGTCCCGATACAAGCATCACGGGTTTAGCGAAGAGGCGGAAGTCCGGATAGTTCTGATGCCTATCCATGATGAGGTCTATAAGGTGGCCGTCGATCTGGCAGAGCGTAAGGGGCAGTCCCTTAAACCGCGGAAGCCGATTAAATTTCGGGAGCGCCATGGCGTTCTGATCCCCTATCTGGAATTGTTTGGCGGAGGAGTCATGGCCTCCAACGCCAAGTTGCCGATTCGTCGGATTCTCGTCGGCCCCCACCCAGAGAGAGAGAAGCGCGCGGCTGCCGCCCGATTGCTCGTGAAACAGTGCGGGATCGCTGCTTCTGTCGAGGTGTCCGCGATTCCCTACCTCGGTCGCTGAAGCCTGATCGTCTCCAGGACAGCGTGATAAGCCGTCAAGGCCCACATCGGCGTAGGCTAACGCGGGGCATGGTCATCAAATTGGGGGGCAGCCATGGGTACCATCCGATCGCTAATAGCTACAGTTGTTGTTGCTGCGTTCTTGAGCGTTGGTTGTGCGACCAACTATCAAAGCAAGGGATTTAAGGGCGGCTTCCAAGACACGCAACTAGCGCCTGACGTTTACCGCGTTTCTTTTTCGGGTAATGGGTTTACGTCCGCCGACCGGGTGCAGGACTTCGCTTTGCTCCGTGCTGCAGAGCTCACGCTCGCAAACAACGGTCGTTACTTCGCCGTGATTTCTACTGTGGATCAATCCCGGACGCAAACCCATTTCACGCCCGGTTCTGCTTACACAACGGGAACCGTCTCGTCCTTCGGCAATTCCGCCTCGTACTCTGGAACAACAACGTACACAGCACCGCAAGTGCATACTTACTACAACCCCGGCGTTGGCATGATGATTCGAACCTTCGAGAGCAAGCCTAACGATGTCATGACGTTCGATGCAGCCTTCCTCGCCGCATCCATCCGAGCAAAATACCGCATCAACGAGAGGTAGCGATGAAGCAAATGATCGAATATCCGCTCGCCGTCAGGGTACGCCGAAGCGCACTTGCCATAGCACCACGCACTCCGGGGCACATTCAGGGCCGCCGTCGTTCACTCCGAACGGTTGTGCCATACGCAATTACGCAGGTTGCTCTCCCGCCGCCATCGAAGTCCCGGTGATCATCCAGCCAAAGTATTCTTGCGGCCGGCCGAGCGCACGGGGCGCGACGAGCTACAACTCATCAACGAAAAGACCATCGCGTTTCCGAGGTGTTTATGTTTAAGCTTCTCGACACCGTCGTACTAAAACGTGATTTTCCAGAGGCCGGCCTCCGCGTCGGTGATCTAGGCGCAATCGTCGAGGTCCTTGACGCGGACCACTTTGAAGTTGAATTCGTCGCAGCATCAGGGAGAACTCAGGCGCTCATTACGCTGCGCTCGGATGATGTCCGGCACGTCAACGATCGGGACTTGATCGCCGTCCGCTGCTTGCAGCAGGCAGGCGGCTAACTTGTAGGTGAACGGACGGGCCGCCAGCGTAGTGCTGTCTCGGCCGGCACAGTCAATATCCTGCCTTGCGGTCGACTACTTCCTTGAGCGGTTTACCGTCGAGGAAGCGGCCTAAATTGTCCGCGAACAGGCGGGCGACGAACCTGTCGCGCTGCTGCCTTCGATGCTCGACGCTGACCGAGACTGCGCCGCGTTCGAGCATGCTTCCCAGTTGATGGAGGGTCAGGTGTTCCACGGTGGCCATGCTCCATATTGTGGATCAGGGAGCACGACCTTTAGAACGGGCTTCGCACCCATCCGGGTGCGGTATATTGAGACTAGCTATGGCTGATTCGCACTGGGCATCATACGTCGGGATGGCCACTGGCATCGCCGGTGCCGTCATGGGCTTTCTCGCCTATCGGAGAAGTACCCAAATCAAAGCGCTGGATTTAAGGCTGGAGCTACGTAAGGCTGACGATGATCTGATTGCGACATTTGAGAACCTCGACAAGCTGCTCTCCTATGCGAACAAGTCTCGTGAACGCGTAGCGGCTGCCACCGGGGGTCTGGATTCAGGTGCGATGGTGCTGTGGAAGCAAGAACTAGTCGCTGATACCAAGAAATTGGACGAGTTGAAGGCTAAACATGAAGACCTGGAGTCAAAACTGGTCGATGTTCATCGAATGCAAGGCGCAGCCGACGCCCTCTTGGGCAAGTACAAAAGCGCGCTCGCGTCGGACGATGAGCGACGCAAGGAGCTTCGAGAGGGCATGCTCAACATGCAGCGTCGGAGTAGTTAGACCGAATCAGCGGAAAGCGATTCCGCCACCAAGCTAGCTATCGCTAATAAGGGAGGCCAGCCCAACCATGGAAACCGTAGCTGTAAGGGTTTTCTATCGTCCAGTGCGCGTTGGCTGGTGCTTGTTGACCGGAGACCACCAGGGCCTGCGAGAAGCATGGCGAATTAGCCACGCGCTTTGGGGCGGGCGGTTCAACCCAATCATTCCAGTCGATCAACCAAACCTAGCGGACCGATTGGTTAAGGCTTTTCGCGTCGATGTGCTATGGCCCGTGTCCAAAGGCGAGCAAATGGAGCGCTTCATATCCGAGCGGAAACACCTGCCCAATCCTTTCTATCACGAGGAGCTTTTCGCCAAGGACGGAGACGGTGAGGGTCGGCCTTTACTGCTCGATCTCCGCCATCCGATTAGACGGTTTCACACGGAATACATCAAAAGCTCGTCTACGCCGAAGTTCAAGGTGATCGACTTTGAATGGCCAGCGGACGATGCTTTGTCCGACATCTTCTTGGCCGTCTTGGGCGACGTACCGGCGGTGGCGACAACCGGAATTAACTACAAGGAACACCTGAGAACTTCACTTGGCGCGGAGAAGCAAACCTTAGCCATGGATGCTGACTTCCCTGTTATCTCAGAACAAGCGTTCACGCTAAGCGCGTTAGGGAGGTTCGATATTGGATCGCATTATTTCGTTCGGAATAACTGGAACTATTCGGGGTTTTTCTATGGAGACGTTTCTAACTATGACGACCTCGTAGCATTCTGGAATCTAAGAGCAGCGGCGCTATTGGTGATGTTCTATGACCCGAAGCACGCAAAGCGCTTCGCTGGTATCAAAGAAAAGTGGACTGAAGTACTCCGCTCCCGCCCGCAAGGACGCTGGGGGGACGCCAACAGAGTCGCCGTCTGGGCAAGAACAAGAGATGAAGCACGAGACCTGTCCGCATTTGGTAAAGACTTGACTATCCCCACCTGCGACGAACACGTTTGGGGCGGGCTCAACCTCGTCGCGCCTTACATGTACATATCGGAAGGATCGTCGCTGGCTGCGATTGGCACATCATCAACAGGCAGGCCGCGAATCTCCTTCCAATTGCCCTCCAAGCCCGTCGAGGATGATCCCGACAACTACATGCAGCATATGGTAGTTGCTGTCGATCCCGGCATTGGCCTGTTCGGGGATGACCAAAACACGCTACACACGCCCTTCATCCCAGAGTTAAACGAGTACTACGGCAGAGAAAGCGTTTTCCATTGGAACACCGCGCGCGCCGAACCGGAAACACTGGGCGTGGTAGTGAGCGCCAGCACGAACGACCTATCCTTGACCGCGTTGAGTGTTAGCGAGCTGATACAGAAAATCTTCGCTTTAGCCGGAATAGTGGCAACGCCGAGCAAGCCGGGATTGATCGCCACACGTTTGATACGTCAGATGGGGGACTTGTCTGATTGCCGAGCATTCAAGATAAAAGGGGTTCGCAATCTGATTGAGGAATACGGGCCGGACCAACCTTTCACGCGAAGCGCCGCTGTTCAGCTTATAAGAGATGTAGACCAAACGACTAAGAGAGTTGGGTTCTCCGAGTACGAAACTCTTTATATTGAGCCTCGCTCGTCAGGCGCGGCGCTGACGCCAGACATGGTGCTTTCTTTTCTATTGAAGAAAGGGCTGTTTCGTGCAGGTCTCCAGTTCCGTTGCCCAACGTGCCAGTTGGATTTCTGGCGGGTCTTGGATGAAGTATCTACGGTTACGAGTTGCGAGTATTGCGGTGTTCCCTTCAACGTCACTCCTTTCCTGCGAGACCGAGATTGGGCATATCGCAGGTCCGGCCTTTTTGGCCGTTCGGACAATCAAGAGGGAGCAATCCCTGTCGTCCTGACGCTTCAGCAACTGGCGCGCAATTCGATTAGCGACGAAATCCTCTATACAACCGGGATGGAGTTGAAGCCCCAGAATTCTGAAATCGTCCCCTGCGAAACCGATTTCATAGCTATTCGTTCGAGTAACAATCGTGAGGACCCCATAAGCATCGTCATAGGTGAAGCCAAGAATCGGATGCCAATAACTAATGACGACGTCCAAAAGCTTAGGAAGGTGGCGAACGCGCTAGAGAAGGTTGGCTTCAAGGTGTACATCGTGCTGGCAAAGCTGGCCCCGTTTACCAAGTCAGAAGTTGAAAGCGCCGCTCATTTGAATGAGAAGTACCGTCGGCGGGCCATCTTATGGACTGACCGAGAACTGGAGCCGTACTTCATTTACGAGCGGACCGAAAAGGAATTCAACATCAAGAAACACGGCTCATCGCTAGATGACATGGTGCAGGTTACGGCGCAGCTTTACTTCGATAAGGATGCGCCCTTGGCTGGAGGACCCGTTGCTGCAGCCTGAGAGCACGTTTGTTTGGGCCAGCGTTCTAATATGACCGAGACAGAAAAAGATCAGCCATATCGAAATAAGTATTTGCTGGTGTTGGCGTTGCTGTTTGGTCTGCTTTCGGTGGCTTGGTTTTTCTATCTTGGGGACGAGGTGGTAGTGACGCATCTCAAGAACAACTGGGTGAAGTGGTACGGGGTCAAGTGGTTTGAGGCTCCCCGATTGCACACAATGTCGCTGTTCTTCGTCGTTGCCTTTGTTCCGGCGATCCTGTTCGGAGTGATCGCGGGGCTATTAGGCAGGAGCTTCTACTACGCGAACTTTGCTTCAGTTCATGAAGCGAATCTAAGAGAACTAAGTAGGGCAAAGATTGCCCTGCAGCAGAGCCTTTCAAGCATTGATGCGATTGAAAACGACTACCGGAGTAAGGTAGTTGTCTTTGAACGTCTTCGCGCCGACTTGGAAGCCCTGCACTCAGCGAAGGAGATGGATACTGAGGAGTTGAGGAAGAAGCTATCGGCAATTGCAATTGCGAGTAGCAAATCAGTCTGGTTGGAGCGGAGTATCGGCTTCGCGACCGGGGTTGTGTCCTCCATCCTGGCTAGCTACATCTGGGAGCGGCTGCTAAGGTAGCTGAAGGCTTGTGTCTCTATGCGACGCGAACTCGACCGGTCGAGCCGATGTCCCGTCGTGTTGTCAGCGAAGCGCGATTCCGCCGCCGCGCATCCAGCGATCTAACCACCGTTGCAGTCCTGGCTCGGTAACTCCCAGAGCGCTATATCGATTGAGGTACTGTGCGAGCGCCGACGCTGAAATAGGATTGCCTGTGCCTGATCCCGAGGGACCGGACGTGGCAGATGGACTCATAAAATAGATTGAGCTCACCAAACGGCCTTCGAACCGCTGCCAAATCCTATCGACGGTTCCTTAGCCAAATACTTCTTGGCGGTATAAGCGTCTGTCTGCCATGCACTTCCGGCATTGAGTGCTTTCCAATCTGTTGAGAAGTTTTTTTGGTCCTGAAAGCTGAGAACTACTTTTTCTGCAGTTCGAGCTCAACCTAAGCATGCAGCGCACGCAGAAGCAGTGTGCGTCGAGTCCGCGAGCTAGACGAGCGTCACTGTGCGGTGAATGACGCGCCGCTCGCCGGCGGCGTCGTAAGGCGTGGCGCAGTGCATGGTGCAGCGGTTGTCCCACATCACCACATCGCGCGGTCCCCAGCGGTGCCGGAACACGAAGCGTTCCTGCGTTGCGTGCGCCATCAACGCCTCCAGCAATGCATCGCTCGTCGGCTGCTTCATGTTGGCGATGTGCGAGACATGCCGGCTGATGTAGAGAATCTTGCGGCCGGTGCGCGGGTGCGTGCGGATCACGGGGTGTTCCACCGGCGGCGCCGCGACGCGCTGCTTCTCGGTCATGGGCGGTTCACCCGCTCGACGGCGCGAGGCATCGAGGTCGTGCACGGCGCGCAGGCTCTCCAAGTGGCTCTTCGTTTCCTCGTCCAAGGCATCGTAGGCCGCGCACATGTTGGCGTAGAGCGTGTCGCCGCCGGCGCGCGGCACTTCCAGCCCATAGAGGATCGTCGCGCGTGCCCTTGTCGGGATGCTCGCCGGTCGTCTTCCCGCCTTTGAGGTTCGAGAGCAAATAAATCTCGGGATAGCGCGGGTGGCGGTATTGGTCGAGCACGTGCACCTGCAGCTCGCCGAACTGCCGGCTGAAGGCGATGTGCTGGGATTCATCGATGCGCTGAGCGGGAAAGACCAGCAGCAGGTGCCGGTCGAACGCCTGCTGGATCGCCTCGCGCTCTATCGTCGATAGCGGCGCTGAAAGATCGACGCCGTGCACCGCGGCGCCCATCACCGGGCTGAGCGGCCTTACTTCCATACGTCGCGCACGACGTCCATGACCAGCTCGAGCTTGCGCTTGGTGTCGTCCTGCGTCACGGTCTGGCCCGAGCCGCCACCGCTCGAGAAGCCGCACTGCGGCGAAAGGCCGAGCCGCTCGAGCGGCACGTACTTCGCCGCCTCGTCGATGCGGCGCTTGAGCGCATCTTTGCTTTCG
>WNFM01187133.1_pt1 | contig 10263 bp, 9 predicted proteins | sample 5400271 | NCBI WGS metagenome assembly WNFM01 (sample SAMN13153352, study PRJNA577476) | soil metagenome | isolation source: 60 cm saprolite on Douglas fir-dominated hillslope | place: USA:California | collected 2013-09-17
AAGGGGCTGAGGTGATTTCTTCCCCCCGGCCCTGAAACCTCTGGCTTTTACGTGCCCTACACGTGCCCACATTGGCTGATTTCACGAATTCTGCTGGTTCTATTACCACTGAAAACAAACAACTTGTTTGTTTGCAACACGCGTCGAAGTCCGACTCCCACCCCGGGCACCAGTTCGTTTTCTCGCCCGACAATCACACCGTCAAACTGCTCACCTCAGCCCAAAGAATTATTAGTCCAGCCCAACTCGCTGCAAAATCTCTTTGAACCTTGGATCACTACGCAACGGATCGTAAATCGGCTCGACCTTGAGCGTCATCAGCACGCTCGAATGTACCTGTACCGCTTTATTCAGCCAGTTAAATGCTCGGTCTTTTTCATTCATTCCCGCAAAAGCGATGACATACATCGCCGTTGGATCCAGTTGTGCCTTCGGGGCCGATTCCTCTAATCTTGCCAGCGCCTCTTGCGCCTCTTTTGGCTTCCCGGAGTGGCCATAGGTAAACGCTTCGACCGCCCACGTGTACGGCGTTGGATCGTTCTTGCGCCATTTCTCGATTTCTGCCAGCGCATCCGCCAGTCGTCCGCTTTCGGCATAGGCATAAATAATCATTCGAGCCCGCGGAAAATCGGGATCCATATCCTGCGTCGTGCGCAATCGTTCGATCGCTCGATCGTATTGCCTTGAAAAATAGAGAATGGCGCCGTCGTCCGCGGCAATAATCAGTGACAACGGATCCAGCTTTCGCGCGCGATCGATTTCCGAAAACGCCTCTTCGAATCGGCCTCGATACGCCAGATGTTCGGCATACCAGTGGTGCGCCGTTGCGTAGTTTGGATCCAGCTCAATCGCTCGTTTAAATTCCTTCTCCGCTTGTTGCCAGTCCCAGTCGTAGTTTTCGCTGATCAGTGCCAGCGAGGTGTGTGCCTCGGCGAGCTGGTCATCCAGTTGCAGCGCTTTCAGCGCCGCTGCACGGGCCTTGGGCATGTATTCGTTTTCTGGACCAATGTTGTAATTGCTCATCAGTGCGTAGGAATCGGCCAGTCCCGCGTAGCCCCTCGCGTATTTTACATCCTTCTCGACCGCCTGCTGAAAACATTGCACCGCTCGTTCGAATCCTTGCGGTGTGCGCTTATTCCAGAAATAGCGGCCTTTGAGGTACAGGTCGTACGCTTCAAACGTCTCGCGCGAAAGCGGCGCTCCATTCGTTGATGCGCTCCGTCGTCGGTCGCCGATCGTCAGTTCGATTTGATCCGCAATCTCCCGCGCGATCTGGCCCTGCAACGCCAGCATCCCGGTCACTTCGCGGTCATACTGTTGCGACCATACGCGACTCTGGTCTTTTACTTGTATCAGTTGCGCCGACACCCGCACTTTTTCTGCTTCGCGCCGCACGCTTCCTTCCAGCACGTATTGCACGCCCAACTCCCGGCCGATCTGTTCCAGCGGTTTTTGCGATTTGCGATAATGCATCACCGAAGTTCGCGCAATCACTCCGAGCCTTTGCGGATCTAATCCTCCCAGTTGCGAAATCATCTCCTCCGTCAACCCGTCGCTGAAATAGTCCTGCTCCGCATCCCCGGCAAGGTTCTCGAACGGCAGCACCGCTAACATCAGTCGGCCGCTAGAGCGAGGTTGGCGCCCTTTTGTCCGCGACCATTGCGCAAACCCAGCCACAACCATAACCAGGATCCCGAAAGTGCCAACCAGCATCGCCCAGCGTCTCATACGCCTCGCTGGAACAGTCCACCCTTTCTTCCTCAGTGCGGCTCTCGTGCCCCTCGTAACCCCCCTTGTCCCAAACCGTTTCCTCCACTGCCACCGGAGCAATCATTCGGTAGCCGAGCTTCGGCAGCGTTTCTACATAACGCGGCTTGCTGGCTGAATCGCTCAACACTCCCCGTAACTCTTTGATCGACGCATTTAGCCCATGCTCAAAGTCCACGTGGGTCCCGGCAAGCCACACCTTGGCACGCAGCTCCTCGCGAGTCACCAACTCCCCGGGATGTTCCAACAGAATCTCCAGAATCTGGAAGGGCTGCGGGCGCAGTTTAAGCTTTGTTTTGCCCTTAAATAGTTCTCTGGTCCGTGGCCGCATTTCGAACGGGCCAAAGCGAACGAGTGTGGGCTGCTTTTTCAATCAAACTCCTGGCCGGGGCAGCGCCGGAATTTTGGCTTCTAGCGGTCTAAAGTACAAGTTAAATTTCCTGAAATGAGGCGTTTGGACATTTACCCTAGTTTCATCGAGATTGCATTCGCCTTCCATTGCCTCACCGGGCCCCCTCCGCGTATAGCGGTCACACTGAACCCCCAACTATCCGCTTAATTGGAAGGCACACCATGAGCTCTCAATCCGCCCCTATTTTCAGACTCTCGAACAGACTCCATTTTCGGATCTACTTCTCCGCCGCCTGCCTAATTCTCCTTTTGCTGCTTGGATCACCCTCCTTACGCGCCCAAGCTCCAAATTACATCCCGGCAACCGACGCCTTCGCAGACCCTGCTTGCAGCGCCGAAGACCTAGGAGGCGTCTCGCTGCTTGGTTTCACCACCGTTCCCAGTCCCGAGCGTGGGAATCCTGAATGGAAGGCCATTATTCTGGATTCCGGCAAAGCACCCCACCTGCAGCCGCCGGTGGTTTTGGAGGGTTTCGTCTCGCCTCAGCCGAACGATCAGACTTCCAGCTCCCAATCGACTTCCGAGGTCGCCGAAGAAGATCTACCTTGGACCCACTTCACCCACGACTTCACCTTCAAAGTTCTCCCCGATCCCAACTATCAGCAGCTGCTCTCTTCGTGGGTGAGATTCACTGGCGGAACAATTCCCGGTTTGGTCGAACCGTATTGCTCCCTGGTCGGAGGCTCCTTTGACGGCACAGATTGCATCATCGCCGCGGAAGTCTGCCCTGACGGAACCACTGGACAGACTTGCGTCCACTCCGATATGGAAGTCGAGTGGGATAGCGCCAGCTTGATGGATGAGAAGGAAGGTTTTCAACGCATCTGGGGTGCAGTTCCCGAGTTTGTTTGGCCCGGCGTTGGCGATCGTGTTTGGGTCGCCGGCCGCTGGATTTTTGACTGTGGTCACCCCGGTAGATCCGACCGGCAGTTGGTCAGGTTTTCAACCGAGATCCATCCTCCACGTGCGCTCGTTACCTTCCGTTTGAACCATGTGGCGCTGGACTCATTTCCTCGTCCACGTGTTTCTGCTCCCAATTTCCCGGCCCCGCAAAGCTATCTTCCGGTCACCGGTCAGCCGGTCACCCTGCCGCCCGACGCGCCGAATAGCGGCCCCACCAATGTGCCAGTTACCGAAGCCGACATTTTTGTCAGCGTGAATGGCGGCGCAGCTGCCGACATCTGTTCCATCGTCCCCGTGCCCTGTTCCAATTTCGGCGGTCACACCGGCTCAATCATTCCCGTCAATGATCGCAACTACGTGTTCGATATCTATCCGCCAGGCACCGAGTACGGCGCGCTTTTTGGCTTTGGCGACCCTCTCATCAATGGCACCATTCCCGTAGGCCCGCCAGTTCCTGACGCCTCTCTGCAATATCGCGTCGTGGACCATTTCTCCGAACTTCCGGCCCACGCCTGCGGCGGTGTCGACAACAGTGTGTGCGTTACCGTGGATCCCATCATCTGCCTGGTTGATTCCTCAACTCCGCCTGCAACCCAATCTGAAACCGGCTGCCCCGCCCTTCCGGCTCATCCCACCCGCCTACGCGTCATTCTCCCTTTTGCCGGGTCGCAGGCTAACTTCTTTGCCCAAAGCATTCTCGTCGGCTGGGACGACGTTCCCAACAAAGCCAACGGCACCACTGCCGCGCCAGTGCGCACTTTTCAGATCAAACTGCACCAGCTCACCGTCAAGGATAATGGCTCCGGAGCCTTCAACGACTCCGACTGGCGCGTCTTCGTGAATATAGGCGGCCAGTATCGCTACATCTCTCCGTTCTTCGACGCGAAGCCCGACGGCACCAGCATCTGCAATGGCGCCGATCCGCTCACCGAAAACGGCAATGACGACTGCTACTTTTTTGAAGGCATTCCCTGGACCGTCAGCGTACAGGACGGCAATCCGATTCACGTTGCCGTCGGCGGTTTTGTGGCCAGAGGCGTCGAGGATTCCGATAGCTCCTTGTTTCCCTGCCGCGCCAACTTCACCACTGGCTGCGACGCGCCGGGATTCTCGATCCTGGACACCCCGTGGCGCGCCTTCCCGTTCGACAATGACGACCGCATCGGCACCTACGAATTCGATCTCAACGGTCCAGACTACGCTGCTCCGGCCGCCTTCACCACCGCCCAGTTCGGTTGCACAGTGCAATCGCTCACAGGCTGCTCGCTGCGCTACCAGACTCAATTCAACGTTACGGAGATCACCCAAGCCGCGCCGCCTTCCAGCAACCCGCTGGCTATTGGCACACCGAAGTTCGGTCAGTTCATCTCTTCAGCCACTCCGCTGACTATCGGTTCGGCTTCGCCTGATGCCGAGGGTTTTCAATACCGGTTCGAACCGGTTGGCGGTCCATTACCGACATACACCTTCACGCCGACGCAACCTTTCCCAGTGCACTGGGCGCACGTTGACCTGCCATCCGGTTCGCAATCGGTCGCGCTCAATCTTAGTGGCACAGACGGCGCATATGGAGACCCGCCAAACGCAGGCTGTAGTTCTGGACAACACGCCTCCGGTCAACAGCATCACTCAGCCGCTGGCTATGGCGTATCCGCATAGCGCCGCGCTCACGCTCGGCTATTCCATCAGCGATGGCACCGGCTCGGGTGTTGCCTCCTCCACAGCGACCATCGACGGCGCAACCTCATTACCGGGCGTTCCCAGCTTGCAGAACAACCAGCAAATTCCGCTGCTGACCGCGCTAGCGCTTGGTTCGCATACCTTCAAGCTGGTCTCCACCGATAACTTGAATAATTCAGGATCTACGTCGGTGACCTTCACGATTGTGGTCACGCCCGCAAGTATTGAAGCTGACGTCACTCAGTTCCTGCAGTTGGGCGCGATCAAGAATGCCGGCTTGGCTTCGACCATCATGTCCAACCTGGTTGCCGCCGCCGCAGCGCGCCAGCGAGGACAATGCAACACCGCGAACAATGACTACAACGCCTTCATCAACGCGGTGATGGCGCAAAGCGGAAAAGGAATCACAGTGAGCGCGGCCAATATCATGATCGCTGATGCGCGCTATCTGATCTCCCATTGCCCCTGAGTTGACGGAGTCATGCGTAGCCGCGGCGAGTCACCAGGTCTTTGGCGGTGACCTCTCTAACCGCCAAATCGCCGCGGCCCGCGCATGATTAAAAAATACCCGCTGCTTACGCGAAGATAATGGTCTTGTTGCCGTAAAGCAGGATGCGGTTTTCGATGTGCCAGCGGACCGCGCGCGACAGCACCACTTTTTCCAGGTCGCGCCCTTTTTCCAGCAAATCTTCCGGCGAATCACGATGCGAAATTCGAGTCACGCCCTGCTCGATGATTGGCCCGTCGTCCAGCACTTCAGTGACGTAGTGAGCCGTCGCGCCGATTAACTTCACTCCGCGTTCGTAGGCTTGATGATATGGCTTGGCGCCGATGAATGCCGGCAAAAACGAGTGGTGAATATTGATGATCGTCTGCGGATATTGCACGATGAAATCCGTCGAGAGCACTTGCATATAGCGCGCCAGCACTACCAGATCGATTTGGTTCGCGGCGAGCAGCTCCAGCTGCTGCGCTTCCGCTTCGGATTTATTTTCCTTGCTCATCGGAATGTGCTGGAACGGCACCCCGAAGAAATCGGCATGGCGCTTGGCATCGGTATGATTGCTGATCATTAAGGGAAAATCGCAAGCCAGTTCGCCGTTGCGCTGCCGATGCAGCAAATCCACCAGGCAGTGATCGTACTTGGAAACAAAAATGGCCACACGCGGCCGGCGGTCGCCCAGCGCCAACGCCCAGTTCATGCCGAATTTGTGGGCAATCGGTCCAAATGCTCCATCGAAATCGCTTAGTGCCAGCCGAAATCCGTTTAAATCCCATTCCACACGCGCCAGGTAGTAGCGCTCTTCGCCGGCCTGATGCTGCTCGAAATGCAGAATGTTGCCGTCGTAGCGATAAATAAATTCGGCAATGGTGGCGTCCAGCCCCTTACGGTCGGGACATTGCGCCAGCAGGATCGCAGTGTTTTTCACGAGAGGTCTCCCGAAAGCAGAGACCATTGTAAAGAACCGGCGTGCTCCCTGCCCAGCCGCTGTGGAGGACACGAACGAGCGAAACGGCTTGCGCGGGGTTGCTTGGCGCGAATATCTTCTAGGCTGTTGCGGTGCAGCGACGGATGGATGAAGAGCGCCGGAGCGGTGGAGGGAATTGTGGCGGAGAGCGAAAAGTTTGATTTGGTGGTGATTGGGTGCGGCCCGGCGGGCGAGAAGGCTGGGGCGCAAGCCGCGTACTTCGGCAAACGCGTGGCGGTGATCGAGCGGGCGGGAGTTCCGGGCGGGAGCTGCATCAATACCGGAACGGTGCCCAGCAAAACGCTGCGCGAATCGGCTTTGTATTTTTCCGGGCTGGGGCAGCGCGGGCTGTATGGAATTGATTATTCGCTGAAGGAAAATTTGACGGTGCATGACTTCATGCACCACGAACGGGAAGTGGTGGAGATGGAGCGGCGACGGATTTTGAAAAATCTGGAGCTGCACAAGATTGAGTATGTGCAGGGGCAAGCGGCGTTTGAGGACGCGCATACGGTTGTCGTTACCAATGGACAGACGACGAATGCCGGCAGCACGCGGCGATTGCGCGGGGAAGTGATTTTGATTGCGACGGGATCGAAGCCGCATCGTCCGACGGAAATTTCTTTCGACGATGTGCACACATTTGATTCCGACACGTTTTTGCAGATGGACCGGATTCCGAAATCGCTGGCGGTGATTGGCGGCGGAGTGATTGGGTGCGAGTACGCTTCGATTTTTATGGCGCTGGGAGTGAAGGTGACGCTGGTGGACGGACGCGACAAATTGCTGCCGTTTCTGGATACGGAAATTTCCGAGCGGCTGCGCGACCGGTTGAAGGAATTGGGGATGGAGTTCTGGTTTAACGAGCGTCCGGTGAAGGTGGAGAATTCGGCGAGCGGCGCGACGCTGCACATGAAGAGCGGAAAGAAACTGGAGACCGAAGCGGCACTGTTTGCGGCGGGAAGGCGTGCGGCGGTGGATGGACTGGCACTGGAAAGAACGGGGTTGGCTCTGAATGATCGCGGATATATTCCGGTGGACGAAAATTACCGGACTGGCGTGGAAAATGTTTACGCCGCGGGCGATGTGATCGGATTTCCGGCGCTGGCGTCGACTTCGATGGAGCAGGGGCGGGTTGCGGTGTGCCACGCATTCGGATTTGCGTACAAGCAGCGGGTGGCTTCGATGCTGCCGATGGGGATCTACACGATTCCGGAAATTTCCGCGGCGGGAGAGACGGAAGATTCGTGCAAGGAAAAAAAGTTCGAGTACTGCGTGGGGCGCGCGCGGTATGAAAACAATGCGCGCGGACACATCACTGGAGACACGGCGGGTCTGCTGAAGATTGTGTTTGCGCCCGGCGACAAGAAATTGCTGGGCGTGAGCATCATTGGCGAGAGCGCGACGGAGCTGATACATATCGGAATGATGGCGCTGGATAACGGGCTGACGATCAATGAATTCATCGAGCAGGTTTTTAATTATCCGACGCTGAGCGAAATGTATAAGTACGCGGCGTACGACGGGCTGGGGAATCTGGCAGGGCATAAGTTGAGAGAGGGATGAGGGCCGTCAAGCGGGCCCCGGCTAGACTCAGAGATTCAAGGCGAGACGAGGTACGACCCATTCCGTACTCCTGAACCTTGACTTGAAGTCCGCGAGTCCGAAGACCGGTCGGTACGAAAGACTACGAGAAGCGGGATTCGGTGCGTGGAGCGACTAGGGGGCGGGTGCGCGGAGCTTTTTGAGCTGGTCGGCGGCGTTCGAGTTTTTGGGGTCGAGGGAGAGGGATTTTTCGTAGAACTGAATGGCGAGGGATTTGTCGCCGGAGTCCATGTAGGCTTCGGCGAGGCTGTCGTAGGTGTTGGCGGATTGCGGGTGGAGGTCGACATTGAGTTGGAAGATGCGGACGGCGTCGGCGGAGCGTTTTTGGTGGAGCAGGCGATAGCCGAGAGAGTTGACGGCGGATTCGCGGATAAATCGTGCGCGGTTTTGGCGAAGCGGAAGGCGTCGGAGTTGTAGGCGTCGTACTTGACCCAGGTAAAGGCGAGCGGAGTGCTGCCGGTGGCGTCGCGGAAGACCACCGGGGCGATGGCCAGGCCGTTTTCGCTATTGGTGAACATGACGACGGCGGATTTGCGAGAAGGATCGGCGACGACAAAACACTTGAACGCGCCGTTGTCGCCCCAGTGCCAGAGTGTTTTCGATTTGCCGTTCTGCTCGATGCCCCAACCCAGTCCCCAGAAAATATTTTTGGAGAGTGTTTTCGGAGTTCGATCGGTGCAATTGGTGCATTCGGGGTCGACGGCGATTTGGGGAGTTTCCATTTCGTGAAGAGTGGCGGGCGTGAGGCCGGTGCCACGAAGAATTGCGGAGGTGATCGGGCTTCCAGAGATCGGTGGGATGGGCGTCGGGGTCATGGCCGGTGGCAGTGAGTGCGTCGAACGCAGGTCGCCAGACGTAGCTGCTGCTGGTCATGCCGAAAGGGGTGAAGACCAATTCGTTCATTACGTCGTTGAGAGGCTTGCCGGTGATTTGCTCGACGACGGTTTGCAGGTAGATGTAGCCTTCGCCGGAATAGCTGAAGCGTTCGCCAGGAGTGAAATAGATTTTGAGGGGCTCGTCATTGCGCCAGTTGCGGAAGCCAGTGCGATGGCTGAGGACGAAGCGTGCCGTGATTTTGGTCAGGCGGGAGTCATTTTCTTCGATGTAAGGTTTAGTGAGATAGGTGGACAGAGGGGCGTCGAGGGCGAGTTTGCCTTGATCGACGAGCTTTAGGACAGCGTAGGCAAAGACGGGCTTGCTGAGGGAAGCAGCTTCGAATATGGTTTCGTCGGTGGCCGGTTCGTTGGTTTTGGCGTTTTTGACTCCGAAGTTGTGTTGCCAATAGGGCTTGCCATGGCGGATGACGGCGATGGCGAGGCCGGGGACGTCGGCCTGGCGCATGAAGTCGGGGAGGGCTTTTTCGAGCCGCGCGACGGCGGGATCGGAGGCGAGGGGCTGTGGGTTGAGCGAAGCGGACAGGAACAACGAGCAGCAGAGCACAGCGAGCGATCGTGTGGAGAGGCCTAGTTTCATGGCAATTCGTCCTTTGCGCAGCTGAGGACGCGTGTGCAGTGATTCGAGTATAGTCCCCGCCAGCACACGGAATGTACGCTGCTGTTAGACGAAAGGTTCCGAGAAACGGTCTTTGAGCAAATTGATGCTGAAGGAGGAGTTTCGATGAGCACGCGAAAACAGTGGTTCTGGACCTTGGCGATGGCGGTAAGCCTTGCGTTGATGGGTGGGTGTAGCAAATCGGATACCGAAAAGCTGGAACGAGACGCGAAGGCTACCGGTAAAGATCTTCAGAAGACCGCGTCGGATGCGGCGGACGCCACGAACAAGGCAGCAAACGAAGCCGCTGAGAAAGCCAAAAAAGCCGCGGATGATGCGAAGAAGGCTGCGGATAAGGCAAAAACCGCGGTGAAGGACGCGACGAAGAAGACGAATTGATGAGCGCCGACTACGAGCACTGATTTGATAGAGTGAGTTCGTGAGTCTACTGCTGCAAATACTGGTTTTGTGGATTTCGGCATTGTCCGGAGGTGTGGCCGGCGGGCAGGGCGGGGCAGCGCACGGGTATCTGGGATTTGACCGGAATGATTATCCCGGGGATGCCGGGATGTCGGAGTTGCGGAAGGAGTTTGCGTTTGCGGGATATTGGTTGACGCCGGCGCCGGGAGAGAAAACGAATTCGTGGGCGGGGAAACGCATAGTGATGGAAGCGCAGGGATATGGATTTTTGTTACTGGCGCGGGGAAGAGCGGTGGGGGCGGTTCGAACGGCGGCGAGCGCGAAACAACGGGGAATTGCGGACGCGCAGGAAGCGGCGCGCCGAGCGAAGGCGGAGGGATTTGTAGTCGGCGCGATTATTTTTTTGGATGTGGAAGATGGCGGGCGGCTGCCGGCGACGTATCACGCGTATTTGCGGGCGTGGGCGGATGAGTTGATGAGATTGGGATTTCGGCCGGGAGTGTACTGCTCGGGGATA
>WNFM01133644.1_pt2 | contig 10261 bp, 5 predicted proteins | sample 5400271 | NCBI WGS metagenome assembly WNFM01 (sample SAMN13153352, study PRJNA577476) | soil metagenome | isolation source: 60 cm saprolite on Douglas fir-dominated hillslope | place: USA:California | collected 2013-09-17
TTCGACGCGGACTCGCTGTCGGACCCGCCGAGCAGGTTTCCCTGTCCGCTGTCCTTCGAGCGCTGCATCCGCGCGCCGTGCTCGCAGGCGGCGTCGATGGCGGCGAGCAGGCGGGGGCGCAGCGCCAAGGACGGGAGCGCGTCGAGCGCCGTGTCGCCCATGGCAAGCGAATCGCACGCGCCCGCCTTGACGAGACTTTCGAACACGCGCTTGTTGACGAGGCGCAGGTCCAGGTCCTCACAGAGCGCGTGGAGCGACGAGATGCGTCCCTGTGCCTTCCGCACGTCGAGCAGCGACTGGATCGCGCCCTCGCCGACGTTCTTGATCGCCGTCAGGCCAAACCGGACGCCCTGGCCCGGCTCCACGGTGAAACGCATCTGGCTCTGGTTGAGATCGGGCGGGAGCATCGGCACGCCGCGCTCACGGCTCTCGCCGAGGTACATCGCGAGCTTCTCCGTGTTCTGCGCCTCGATCGTCAGCAGCGCCGCCGCGAAATGCCACGGGTAGTTCGCCTTCAGATAGGCCGTCTGGTAGGCCAGGAGCGCGTACGCCGTCGAGTGCGACTTGTTGAAGCCGTAGCCCGCGAAGTGTTCCATCAGATCGAAGATGTGCGTCGCCTTCTTGTCGCTCACGCCGCGCTTCTTCGCGCCCTCGACGAACTTCGCCCGCTGCTTCTGCATGACCTCGGCGTTCTTCTTCCCCATCGCCTTGCGGAGAATGTCCGCTTCGCCCAGCGAGAAGCCCGCCAGGACATTCGAGATCCGCATCACCTGCTCTTGATACGCGATGACGCCGTAGGTTTCGGCGAGGATCGGCTCGAGTTCCGGCAGCTCGTATTTCACCTCCGTCTTGCCCTGTTTGCGCGCGATGAAATCGTCGACCATCCCGCTGCGCAGCGGGCCGGGGAGCCGCTGCGGCTTGGCCTTGCGCAGAATCTCGCGCATGCCGCTGCTTTCGAACTGGAAGATGCCGAACGTCTGGGCGTCCTGGAAGATTTGGTAGGTCTTCGCGTCGTCCAGCGCGACGCGGGCGATGTCGATGCGCTCGCCCGTCGTGCGCTCGATTTCCTTCACGCAGTCGTCGATGAGCGTCAGCGTGCTGAGCCCCAGGAAGTCCATCTTGAGCAGCCCGACGCGCTCGATGTCCTTCATCGACCATTGCGTGACGATTTCGTCGTGCGCCCCTCGGTACAACGGCGCGTACTCGGTGATGGCGTTGGGGGCGATGACGACGCCGGCGGCGTGGACCGACGCGTGACGGGTCATGCCTTCGAGCCGCCTCGCGACGTTGAGCAGTTCCTTCACCTTCGGGTCCGACTGCTCCATCTGCCGCAGCGGCTCGCTCTCCTCGAGCGCTTTGTCCAGCGTCATGTCGAGCGCCGCTGGAATCTGCTTCGCGACCTTGTCCACGTCCGCGAACGGCATCTCCAGCACGCGCCCCACGTCGCGCACCACCGCGCGCGCCTTCATCGTGCCGAACGTGATGATCTGCGCGACGTTCTCGCGCCCGTATTTGCGCGTCACGTATTCGATGACTTCACCGCGTCGCCGCTCGCAGAAGTCGATGTCGATATCGGGCAGCGACACGCGCTCCGGGTTCAGGAACCGCTCGAAGATGAGATCGAAGTCCAGCGGATCGACGTCCGTGATCCGCAGACAGTAGGCGACGAGGCTGCCGGCGGCCGATCCGCGGCCCGGGCCCACGGGAATGTGCTGTTCGCGCGCGTAGCGGATGAAATCCCAGACGATCAGGAAGTACCCCGGGTACTTCATCTGCTTGATCATCGCGATCTCGTACGCAAGACGGCGCTCGTACTCGTCGACCGTATGACGCAGCGCGCCCATCCCGGCCAGCTGCTTCAGCCGCGCGAGTCGATCGGCGAAGCCGTCGCGCACCACCTTCTCGAAGTAGTCGTCGAGCGTGTACGGCGCCGGCACGTCGAAGTTCGGCAGGAAGTTCTCGCCTTCACTCAGGGTGACGTTGCACCGCTCGCCGATGCGCACCGTATTGGCGAGCGCGTCCGGAAAATCCTTGAAGGCCTCCGCCATCTCCTCGGGCGTCTTCAGGAAGAACTGTTTCGCGTCGTACCGGAGGCGCTTCGGATCGCTGAACGCCTTGCCGGTGCCGATGCACAGCAGCACGTCGTGCGGGTGTGCGTCGGTCTCGCGCAGGTAATGGACGTCGTTCGTGCACACCAGCGGCAGACCGAGGTTCCGTGCCATTCCGGGCAGCCCGGTGTTGACGATGCGCTGCTCCTCGATGCCGTGCCACTGCATTTCGAGAAAGAAATTGCCGGCGCCGAGTATGTCGCGGTACGCCGCAGCCGCCTCGAGTGCCTTTCGCTCCTGCTGGTGCGAGAGCCCTTCGGCGACCTCGCCCTTGAGGCAGCTGCTGAGGCCGATCAGCCCCTTCGAGTGCTGCGCGAGCAGATCCTTGTCGATGCGCGGCTTGTAGTAGAAACCTTCGGTGTAGCCGGACGACACCAGCTTAATAAGGTTGTGATAACCCTCGTTGTTTTCGGCCAGCAGGATCAGGTGATTCGCCGTCTCGCCCGGGTTGCCGCTCTTGGTCAGGCGGCTCCCCGGCGCCACGTAGACCTCACATCCGAGAATCGGCTTCAGCCCGCGCTGACGCGCGTGGTCGTGAAAGATCACCGACGAAAACATGTTGCCGTGCTCGGTGACGCCGATGGCCGGCATCTTCAGGCGCGCAGCCTGATCCAGCAGCTCGTCGATCCGGCATGCGCCGTCGAGCAGCGAGAACTCCGTGTGGAGATGCAGATGGACGAACTCAGACATTCTGCCGCCCTGCCTTCTTCCTTCTTCCTTCTGCCTTCCTGCTTCTCATTACTCCCACTCGATGGTCGACGGCGGCTTCGAGCTGATGTCGTAGACCACGCGATTGATGCCTTTCACTTCGTTGACGATGCGCGACGAGATCTTGGCGAGAAGCTCGTGCGGCAGGCGCGCCCAGTCGGCGGTCATGCCGTCACGACTCTCCACCGCGCGAATCGCGCACGTGTATTCGTACGTCCGCTCGTCGCCCATCACGCCGACGCTTTGCACGGGCAACAGCACGGCGAAGCTCTGCCACAACTTCGTGTACCAGCCGTCGCGGCGTACCTCGTCCGCGACGATGGCATCGGCGGAGCGCAGTAGCGTCAGCCGCGCCGGCGTCACCTCGCCGAGAATCCGCACGGCGAGGCCTGGGCCGGGAAACGGCTGCCGGACTACGAACTCCTCTTCCAATCCGAGCTGCCGCCCGACGACGCGCACTTCGTCCTTGAAGAGCTCGCGCAGCGGCTCGACCAGCTTCATACGCATGCGCTCGGGCAATCCGCCGACGTTGTGATGGCTCTTGATCATCGACGCCTGGCCGACGATCGACACCGATTCGATCACGTCCGGATAGAGCGTGCCCTGGGCGAGAAAATCCACCTGACCCAGCTTCGCCGCTTCCGTTTCGAACACGTCGATGAACGTGGCGCCGATGATCTTGCGCTTCTTTTCCGGATCGATCGCCCCGGCCAGCCGATCCAGAAAGAGCGACGAGGCATCGACGAATACCAGCGGCAGCTTCAACCGCTCGTATCGCTTTCGAATCTGGAAGGCCTCGTCTTTCCGCAGCACGCCGTTGTCCACGAAGATGCACGTCAGTCTGTCGCCGACGGCCCGATGGATGATCAACGCGGCCACAGTCGAGTCGACGCCGCCGCTCAGCGCGCAGACGACGCGACCGTCGCCCACTTGCGCGCGGATGCGAGAGGTCGCCTCCTCCACGAACGACGCCATCGTCCAGTCGCCGACGCAACCGCAGATGCCGAACGCGAAATTGCGCAGGATCTCGAGTCCGCGCTCGGTGTGCGCGACTTCCGGATGGAAGAGAATCGCATACAGTCCACGGCTCGGGTCCGACATCGCGGCCACTGGGGCATTTGCGCTCGTGGCCACGACCGAGAATCCGGAGGGCGCGGCAGCCACGAAGTCGCCATGGCTCGCCCACACGCGAATCGCCGACGGCACGCCCACGAACAACGTGGCCTGACGGATTCGGCCGGCTCGTCACCGTGACCTGCGCGTGTCCGAACTCGCGCTGCGGCGCAGGCGCCACCGTCCCGCCGAGGTTGGCGGCCATCAGCTGCATGCCGTAGCAAATGCCCAGCACCGGACGCCCGGCCTCGTAGACCGCAGGATCGCATTTCGGCGCCGTCGCTTCAGACACGCTCTTCGGGCCGCCCGACAGGATGATGCCCACGGGGTTGCGCGCCCGGATCTTCTCGATCGGTGTGTCCGGCGGCCATACCTCGGAGTGCACCGACAGCTCTCGCAGGCGTCGCGCGATCAATTGGGTGAACTGCGACCCGAAATCGAGAACGATGATGGTTTGATGGGTCACTGGTCGAAGGGTCGGGCTACGGATAAAACGCTATTATAGCGGTGTGGGTCGCACACGGACCACAAGATGTTGTAGTGCAGTTGCCCTGATCGCGTGCGCCGCGGTGTCGATCTCCGCGCAAACGCCACGCGTTTCTCCGCTCACGAAGTACGATCACGCGCCGGTCGCGCTCGTTCCGGTCGAGCCCGTCTGGACTCTCGCGCTGAACGCGCGCGCCGCCGCCGATCCCGCCTTTGACAACAGCCGCGCGTATTTCGCCCTGGAAGGCGACCGCATCGTCGCGTACGACATTTGGTCTGGCGACCAGGCGTGGCTGATCTCGGCGCCGGCACGATCCGCGTTGACGGCGGGCGACGGTTTGCTGTTCTTCGCCGGCGCGAACGCATTCGTCGCCAGGCGCGCCGACGATGGATCGCCGGCCTGGAGCGTGCCGATGACGGAAACGATCATCGGACGCGCGGCGTGGGCCGCTGACACGCTCGTCGTCGGGACGCAGAGCGGTGCGATCATCGCCGCCCGGGCGATCGATGGACAGATCCTGTGGCGTCGCGACCTGTCGTCACCCGTGCACGCGACGCCGGCGATCGCGAATGGACACGTGTACGTCTCGACGACGGACGGTCGCATCGTCGCGCTCGACGGCCAAACGGGCACGCCAATCTGGGAACGCACCATCGGTGGATCGCCGAACGAGATTCTCGTTCTCGGCGACCGGTTGTTCGCCGGGTCGACCGATCGGGTCATCTACTGTCTGATGACGAAGGACGGCCGCGTCGATTGGCACTGGCAGACCGGCGGCAACGTGATCGGCGTGCCGGCCGCCGACGAAGGCCACGTGTACTTCGTTTCGCTCGACAACGTTCTGCGCGCGATGCACCCGGTGACCGGCGCGCAACTCTGGTTCCGGCCATTGCCGTTCCGGCCGGCGTGGGGCCCCGCGCGCGCGGGGGCGACGGTTGTCGTGGCGGGCCAGACGTCAGGCGTGCGGGCGTTTGCGGTCAAGGACGGCGTGGCATCGGGCAACATCGACACGGCGAAGTCGCGGCGCCGCTGCACGTGCTTCAAGATCCCGCGAGCGAATTGCCGATGCTGCTCGTCGTGACGCGCGATATCTCGAAAGGCGCGACGACCCGGCTCGTGACCCGCGGCATCGAACCGGCGCTCTCGCCGGTCTCGCCGCTGCCCAACCTCGTCACGCTGTCGCCAGGGCCTCCGCGACAGCCTTAGGCGAGCGCGCGATGTGACCCTGATACAGCGTCACGTACGCGCCGAGCGCCGTAAGACCCAGGTACTCGAAGACGAGACCGCGCAGGAGCAGCGCGGCGATCTGCAGCGGAAACACGGCGAGGCCGACGAGCGGCACGAACGCAATCAAGCCGACGCCCGACCACGCCAGCGCTGACGCCAGCGTGGCTGCTCACGGAATTCCGCGCGAATGAAGCGCGCGGCCGCGCGGCAGGCCTCAGCAAGCCCGACTCCCTCGATGGCCATCGCGACCTGCAGCAGCAGGTAGATCAGATTGACGAGGGTGATCCACACCACCAGGCCGGCGGCGGCGATCGCCGCGATAAAAGTCCAGCCGATGAGGAGCGCGCGTCCTTCGAGCGCGCGATAGCCGTACACGACGAACACGAGATAGCCGCCGACCGACAGGCCGTAGACGATCATCAGGACGAACCCAAGCGCGAGGTACGGCTTGAAGAGGCGCGCGCAGCCCGCGGTGAACCGATCGAGCGTGAAGCGCGAGGCGGTGCGGAACGTTTCGAACGTCAGAGGCTCGCGCTCGATCGGCCCCGCCGACGTGTTCGCGGCGATGAGGACCTCGACGGTGCCGCCCTTGACCGCGAACGTCAGCACCGAGCCCCCGAGCAGCACGAGCAGGAGCGACGTAATGAACGCGGACAACGCGACCGGTTCCGCGAGCAGCGCGCTGGTGATGCTCGTGAACATCTCGCGAGGGGTGCCGTGCAGCAGATCCGTCAGGTTGCCGCCGAGCAGCACGGCGACCAGGATCGCCGCGCCGAGAATGGGCACGACCAGCAGCACCTGGAACGTCGTCTCGGCGACAAATTGAATGGCGACGATCTGCCAGTTGGCGGCGGCGAGCAGCGCGCCGCGCTTGAGGAGGTGCTTCAGGTCCAATCGATTTCATGTTACCACCCGTGTATCCTCTCTTCAGGGTGACTTCCCTTCTCCGCGTCCTGCGGACCGGCATCGTGGCGGCGGTGGCGGTCGGCGCGGCCGGATGGGGCGCCGAGCAGTTCCGGTTCGGATCGACCGACGTGGCGGCGGCCCGCCGGGTCGAGCGCGAACTGCGGCAGCGGCTGGACGCCAGCGCGGATACGCTGGGAGCGATTGCCGCCCGGGCGACCGCGGAGCGGGACCGGATTCGCGCCGCGCCGCGCGACCAGGCCGAGCAGCGCCGCCTTTTTGAAGCCATGAACGCCTCGCTGCCGCGCAGCGACGGCGACCGGACTGGCGTCACCGTGTTCGACGCGTCGGGCGTGCCGCTCGCGTGGGCGGGCCGGGTCTCCGAATTCCCCAAAGAACGCATCGACGGCGCCGACGCCGTCTTCGTCGCGCCGAGCGCGCTCGGTCCCCGTCTGGTCCGAATTACACATCTCGCGGACACGGTCGGCCGATCGACCGGGCAGCGCCTGGCGACCGTGATCGCCGAACAGGTCCTCGGCCGTCCCGAAGATGCCCCGGCGCTGGCAGATACGTTCGGGCTCGCGACCTCGCTGGCCCCCGTCGCCCTCCGTCCGTGGATCCGTGGCGCGCCCCCAGCCGGCGAACCGTTCACCTTCGTGATCGCGGGCCAGGACGGCGCGCCGCTCGCGCAAGCAGGCGTCATGCCGGAGGACCTCTCCGCCGCCCGGGCCGGCTGGCGGCGGGAAACGTGGGCGGCGGTGCTCGGCGTGCTGGGTATCACGATCCTCTTCTGTACGAGCCCGGCAATCGAGCGGCGGCGCCTGCGGCGCGACCCCAGCGGCTTCATCGTCGCCACCTGCGGCGTCGGAGGGTTGCTTCTCGTCGCGTTCGCCCTCCTGTCAGTCGCCGTGCGCTGGGCGACGCCGATCCCATCGTCACCATGGTGGTCGTCGCCGTCGTTCCTGTTGCTGACGGCGCTGACTGCAGCGGCCTTTGTTTGGCTGTTGCTGGATCTCGTAGAGCGCCGTCGATCCAGCCGCCCGCGGCCGCGATTGCGGCTGATGGACGACAACGGCGCGACGGGCCGCCTGGCAGTCGGGGCCGTGTACGTCGCCGCCGGCCTCCTGACGACCGGGCTCCTGGGCGCCTATCAAGACGTTCTCAAGCGCCTCGTCGCCCACACGTCCCTGGATGTTTTGCATTTCTCACTGCATCCGATGAGCGCCACCCGGCTGGCTGTGGCCTTCGCGCTCGTTCTGCTGCACGCCGCAGTCGTGTGGTCGGCGGCCGTGGTCATCCGGGCGGCGGGATTGCTGGCACGGACGCCCCGGACTGTGAGGGCGCGCGCGTGGATCGCCGGCAGTTCCATGGCCGGGGTGACCGTCGGGGCCGTTCTCGTTAATGCCTCGGCGCCGGCGATCCCGCTCGCGACTCTGGCCGCCGCGCTCATCGCGACAACTGCCTGTGCCGTCGCCCTCGGCCGTGTGAGCGGCCGCATCCGCCGGGTTTCGCAGACGCAACGGCTCGGTGTGCTCTTTCTCGCATTGCTCGCGCCGGCCATCGCGATGTATCCGTCACTGTTCGCCGACGCGCGCAGCGCGAAGGAGCAGCTGGTCGGCTCCGTGTACGGTCCGCAGGCGGCGAGCCAGCGCGAGGACCTGCAGCGCCGGCTGCAGCGCGCCGTCGATCAGATCGATGCGCTCCCGTCGCTCTCGGACTTCGTCGTCGGCGGCGACGACTCGACGCCGACGACCGATCGGGCGTTTCTTGTCTGGTCGCGGACGGATCTCGCGGCGTTCCGCGTCACGTCGGCGGTCGAGCTGTATCGTGCCGATGGGCGGCTCGTCAGTCGATTCGCGCTGCTCCCGGAGTACGCCACGACGGCATACCGCGCGGCCAGTTGCTCATGGGAACAGCCGATCGACGAGGGGTCGACGCTTGGATCGAGCGAGCGGCACGTCCTCCGCACGGGCCGCGGCATCTGCGACGGCGGGCGCCTTGTCGGCAGCGTCCTCGTCCGCGTGATGCTCGACTATCAGACGCTGCCGTTCATCTCATCGCAGAGCCCGTACCTCGAGTCCTTGCGATCCAACCGCGAGGCGCCGCCTGAAGGCATCTCCGGGCGCGACGTCGAGTTCGTCGTGTACGGCTGGAGCCGCGCGCCAGTCTTCGAGTCCGGCACCAGCGTGTGGGCGCTGCCTGACTCCCTCTTCGATCGCCTCGTCGCGTCTCGCGAGCCGTTCTGGGCGAACATCGACCGCGACGGTCAGACGTTTCGCGTCTACCTGCAGAGCGATCGCGGGGGCATTTACGCGCTTGGGTATCCGGTCCTCACATGGCTCGGCCTCTCGATCAATTTGACTGAACTGGTTCTGCTCGTTGGCGCCTTGTACGTCGTCCTGCTCGCCGGCGCGTCCGTCTACCGCGTCGTGTCGCCGCGGCGGCTCGTCAGCGGGCACACGCTGCTCCACGAGATCCGATCCAGTTTCTACCGGAAGCTCTCCCTCTTCTTTGTCGCGGGCGCAATTGTCCCGGTTCTCGTCCTTGCGGTCGCCACGCGGACCTACTTCATCAACCAGCTCCTCGCCGGCTCGGAGGATACCGCGGTGAAGACGGTCACGACCGCGCAGCGCCTCGTGGAGGATTACGCCACATTGCAGCAGCGCGGTCCGGGCGCGCTCGGCGCTATCGATGATCAGATCATGGTCCTCGTCCGGCGCGCGATCGACGAGGACGTGAGCCTCTTCGATCGGCAGCGCCTTCAGGCGACGAGCGTCCGGCCGCTCTTCGCCGAGGGACTGCTCTCGGTCCGCACGCCCGCCGACGTGTTCCGGACGCTGCTGCTCGAACGGCGCCCGACGTTTGTCGGCGATGAACGCGTCGGCACGAACCCGTACCGCCTCGCCGCCGCGCCCGTGCGCGCCGGCGGCCGCGAAGCCATCGTCGCGGTGCCGCTCACGAACCGGCAGCAGGAAATCGAACAGCAGATCGATGAGCTCGACCGCGAGGTGCTCTTCGCGATCGTGTTGTTCAGCCTGCTGGGCGCCGCCCTGGGTTACTGGCTGGCCGAACGCATCGCGGATCCCGTCAATCGACTCACGCGGGCGACGCGCCGCATCGCGCGCGGCGATCTCGACGCGCGCATCGCCGCCACGTCGTCCGACGAGCTCCGGCGCCTGGTCGACGACTTCAACCAGATGGCCGCTGATCTGAAGCGCCAGCGCAGCGAACTCGAGCACACGCAGCGGCTCCAGGCGTGGGCCGACATGCTTGATCGCGGAAAGCCGCTGTCGCCCGTCCTCGACGACTGCGTGAATGCGATTCTCACGCAAGTGAAGCTCCTGCGCCGGATTTCCGCGGAGTTCTCGAGCTTTGCGTCGTCGCCGACTCCACGCCCGGAGCCGACCGCGCTTCCTGCGCTGATAGAAGAGGTCGTCGAGCCATACCGCGCGGGACTCACCGGCCGCATCGCCATACGCGTAGAAGCGCTCGCGGAACTTCCAGCCGTCTCGGTGGATCGCACGCTGTTCGCGCGTGCGTTGACCAACGTCATCGAGAACGCGCTGCACGCGATGCCGGGAAAGGGGACGCTTGCCATCACCAGCCACCGGCCACCAGCCACCAGTCACCTGGTCGTCGAGGTCACCGACACTGGTGTTGGAATGGATCAGGACGCGCTGAATAGAATCTTCGAGCCGTATTTCTCGACCAGGAC
>WNFM01307267.1_pt2 | contig 10260 bp, 9 predicted proteins | sample 5400271 | NCBI WGS metagenome assembly WNFM01 (sample SAMN13153352, study PRJNA577476) | soil metagenome | isolation source: 60 cm saprolite on Douglas fir-dominated hillslope | place: USA:California | collected 2013-09-17
CCGCCACTATCCCATCTCCTCATCGAGCACGACACCATCGGCTTCAACTCCGCCTCCGACTTTGACCTCGATCTGAACACCCTGCAAGCTGCCTGGACATTGGCTCGCACCTCTCCAGGGCAGGCAGTGCATGAGGAAGCGGTACAGCACAACGTCCTCACCCGGCTTCAGCAGGCTGTTAACGTCTATCGCGGGGATTTTCTGGAAGGTTTCTACGTGGGTGACGCTCCCGACTTTGAAGAGTGGATCGGCACAGAGCGCGCATACTGGCATCGTCGGATGGATGCCATCTTCCATCGCCTGTCGCAACTTCAATATGAGCGTGGGGAGACGAGCCTCGCCATCGAGACAACCACGCGCTGGATCAGCCATGATCCTTTCAACGAGATGGTCTACCGGCGCCTGATGCAGGTGCATTTCGTGGCCGGAGATCGAACAGCCGCCTTCCAGACCTACGAAACCTGCCGGGCGATGCTGGCCAGGGAGTTCAACGCCAGGCCAGCGCCAGAAACCGAAGCTCTGGCCGAGCGCATTCGCGTGAAGGACGCTCCACGCAAAAGGCTCCCTCCACAGTCGCGAGAGCCGGTCTCCTCACTGCTGGCTGTTGAGCCTCCTCTCATCGGCAAAGGAGACGAGCATAGCACACTGGTCACGCTCTATCATACAGTACGCAGTGCCGGACCCCAGGTCGCGGCGCTTCTCGGTGAAGCAGGGATTGGCAAGACACGCTTAGCCACGGAGTTCCTGGGCTGGGCGTCGGCGCAAGGAGCAGATGTGCTCCAGGGCCGAGCATTTGAGGCGGGGCACTGCGTGGTCGCTTGGCACGCGAAGACGCGCCAGGTGATTTGCTCACCGCCCCCTGGTTGGCTGAACTCTGCCAGCTCCTCCCCGAATTGCGCGAGCGCTCTCCTGATCTGCCCTTCCCATCTCATGATGAAGCTACGGCGCAAACGCGCCTGTTTGAGTCCGTCGCTCGCCTGGGTCAAGCCCTGGCCAGGCGAGCACCGCTGGTCGTATTCATCGACGATCTGCAATGGGCTGATGCCTCCTCGCTCGACCTGCTGCATTATGTCTGCCGCAGTTGTGCCCAGAGCAAGTCGCCCGTCTTCCTGCTCCTCAACGTGCGCTCAGAAGCGCTGGCGATCACGCCGGAACTCGCTGATTGGCTGTCTGGCCTGGAACGTGACCTGTCCGTCACACGACTGGCACTGGACCCGCTCACTCCCGAAGAGACGGTGCAACTGATCCGCTCGCTGACTTCCGAAGAGCTAACCAGACAAGCGAAAAGCCTCGACATTGAGCGATTTGGCCGCTGGCTCTATACCGAAACAGGTGGACAGCCCTTTTTTCTCCTGGAAACGCTCAAAACGTTGTTGGAGCGCGGGATACTTGCCGTTCACACCACAGAGGACGGAGCACCAGCCATCGATATCGCACCTGCCCTACGTAATGAGCACCTGTTACGAGGGATACTCCCGCCTGGAGTACGGGAGGTGATTCGTGCGCGGCTGGCTCGCCTGCCTTCCCATGCCCAGAGCCTGCTAACTGCTGGCGCTGTCCTGGGCAAGAGCTTTCCCTTTGAACAGCTGTGCCAGGTAACGGGTCTTCACGAAAACGAAGGACTGCCTGCACTCGAAGCGTTGCTCGCCAGCCGCCTGCTCTCTGAGGATAGAAAAGAGGGAAGATATCCCGGTGAAGAACGCTTTGTGTTTGCCCATGACAAAATTCGCGACGTGGTGTATACGGAGGCAGGCAGTACCCGTCGCCGCCTCTTCCACCGCCGGGCGTTGGAGACCCTGCAAGCATCCGCTGCCTCTCCTGCCGAACTCGCTCATCATGCCCTGGCGGCAGGACTTGCTGAGGCTGCCGTTCGTTTGAGTATCGCTGCCGGTGACGAGGCGATGCGCCTGTTTGCGGTGCGGGATGCCCTCGCGTATTACGAACAGGCTCAACGACTCATGCCCCTCTGCACGTGGCGTCGGCAAGCACCGCCATTGCGCCTTCTGATCTTTTCCACCTCTCGCTCCAATTGGGATGGGCGTATGAACTGAGCAGCCAGTTCGCACAGGCGACAAGAATCTACCAGGAGATGCTTACCCTGGCACAAGAAATGGGTGAGTCAGAAATGGAATGCATGGCTCTCAACCGCCTGGCTAATCTGGCCGCCCGGTACGACACGGACTTAGCGCGAGCGGAGGAACTCCTCCACCAGGCGCTCATTGTGGCTGAGAGCAGTCAGCATACCGCAAGTGTGGCAGAAACCTCCTGGAATCTCGCTCAAACGGGGTTTTACGCTGGGAAGATGGCGGCCTCGCTCCCACATGCAGAGCGGGCGTTGGCACTTGCGCGAGAACTGAACCTGCAAGAACTCATCGCACGAAGTCTGCACGCGCTCGCTGCCCTTGAATCAGCGTTGGGGAAATGTGAGGAAGGCATCGCCCATGCTGAGGAGGCGCGAACACGTTACGTGGCGTTGGGCAACCGGGCCATGGAAGTAGGTTGCCTGGATATCATCGCTGAGGCCAGCATCAACAACGGTCAGCTCCGCAAAGGAATCGAGGCCGGGCGGACGGCTCTCGCTCTCAGTATGGAGATTGAGGACGCCTGGGGACAGGTCAGTACCGCTTTTCAGATGGCCCCAGGGTTGCTCGACAATGGCGCATACAGCGGGGCACTTTCGGTGATCCAGCAGGGCATCGCCCTGGCACAGGCACATGAATTCATCCCTTTACAGATCCTTCTGCTGACTGGGCGGGGCAATGTCTACCGGGCGATGCTTGCGCTGGATGCCGCTCACAGCACCCATAGCGAGGCACTCGCACGCTGCGAAAGCTTCATGCCAGAGCCTTACCTCGGATGGATTGCTGGCGAGCTCTGTGCCGATTGTGCCCTGGCCGGACAATGGCAGGAAGCCTATGGGTATGCTCTCAAAGCTGGAGCATTGAGGGACGAGACGATCATCTACGGAGGACTCACCCGCTGGCATGAAATCGAGGCTCTGCTACGGGGAGGGAAAGCCGACCAGGCCCGAGAGGAGGTACGTCGCTTTGGAGAGCGCGTCGGCAACAAGCGGCGCTATCGCATTCCCTACCTGCGAGCCGAAGCCGTGCTGGCGCAATGGGAGAACGAGATCGACCAGGCTATCACGCACCTGGAAGCAGCCCAAGATCTCGCTGAGCAGCTTGACTTACCTGGAGAGCTCTGGCAAATACTGGCAGTCCTGGGTGAGTTGTATCAATTGTGCAAGAACGAGAGCCAGGCGCAGCAAGCATTTGCGCGCGCCGCCCAGGTCGTGCAGTCACTTGCCGACGGGATTGAGAACGAGCAACAACGTAGCACCTTTCTCTCAGCACAGCAAGTCCGAGTTGTGTTAGAACATGGCGCAACAGAGCAATAGGGAAATGACGCAATGAACTGGCAAGATGACACTCATTGCTCGACAGACGCATCTAAAGCCAGAGGAAGCGTGAACCAGAAAGTAGAGCCCTCGCCAGGAATGCTCTTGATGCCGACCTGTCCCTGATGGTGTTTGACAATAGTGCGACAGATATGCAGTCCAGGCCCCAGTCCTCCACTAGAACCACTCTGCACCGTGATCCTCTCGACCTGGTGAAAGCGTTCCCAGATCTGCTGCTGCTCTTCGACCGACAACCCTGGCCCTTCATCGCACACCGAGACCCGCGCTATCATATGCTTGGTTGGGTAGGCAGGGGTGGTATGGGAGCCGTCTATAAGGCGGAAGACACTCTATTTAGCAATCAATTGGTGGCCGTCAAGGAGATGAGTCATAGTGGTCTAGACTTGCAAGAGATGGTCGAAGTAACTGAAGCCTTCAAAAGCGAGGCACACATGCTCGCGGGCTTGGTTCATCCCAGTCTTCCCAAGATTCACGACTACTTTTCCGATGTCGGACGCTGGTACCTGGTGATGGATTTCATTGCAGGTGAAACTCTGGAGACCTATCTCACCGACGCACATAGTGGGTATCTTCCAGTGAAGGAAGTGCTTGAAATTGGCATGCAGCTGTGTACTGTGCTGGATTACCTGCACACGCGCCAGCCACCCATCATCTTCCGTGATCTCAAACCTGGGAATGTGATGCGCACGCCCGATGGACAGCTCTATCTGATCGACTTCGGCATTGCTCGCCACTTTAAGCCAGGACAGAGCAAGGACACAGCCGCTTTTGGTTCGGCTGGCTATGCCGCTCCAGAGCAATATGGTAAGACACAGACAACTCCCCGCTCTGACATCTACAGTCTGGGTGCCACGCTCCATCAGTTGCTGTCGGGGGATGACCCTTCGCAGACGCCTTTCCAGTTTTCACCGTTGAAACTGCATGGTCAGACCGCTCCTGCTGGACTTGAGACGCTGATTATGCAGATGCTAGAGATGAATGCAGGCAAAAGACCGGCAAGTATGACTGAAGTCAAGCAGGAACTGCAGCGTCTTGCTGCCGAGCAGACCGCAACAGAGATGGAAGCCGTGCAAGCTCGTGTCTCTCGTCAACCCTCTCCGCCACAGGCAACGAAGCCTCCACGACCAGTAACCCCAAAGCCATCTGTCCTATCATCACAGCCTGCGGGAACCGTTCACACTGCCCTTATCGGCCATACCGGCCCCGTGACGGCTCTCGCATGGTCGCCTGATGGTATGCACATCTCCTCTGCAAGCAATGATACAACCGTGCAGGTGTGGTCGAGGGTGAGTGCAAATAGCTTGTACATCTATCGCGGTCATTCGAACGCGGTAACTGCTCTGGCCTGGTCGCCCGATGGTGAATACATCGCTTCGGCAGACTTTGAAGGCAAGTTGCAGGTGTGGTATGCAGCGGATGGAAAACACGTCTACACTTATCAAAGTCTCTACACAGTAACCTCCGTCACCTGGTCGCCCGATAGTAGGCGCACCGCTTTTGCGGACAATCATGGTCGGGTGCAGGTGCGAGATGCTGTAGATGGAGGCCATGCCTACACGTATTCCGGCCATTCCGGTGCTGTACATGCGGTGGCATGGTCGCCCGATGGCACGCGCATCGCATCTGGAGGCGATGATAGCACCGTGCAGGTGTGGGATGCTACCAGAGGGGACAAGATCTTTACTTGTCGAGGCAACGATCATTGGTCAGTTTGGATAAATGCAGTATCGTGGTCACCTGATGGGAAGTCTGTCGCCTCAGGAGGTGCTAATGGCATGGTTCAGATATGGGATGCTGTTACTGGGAACAAGCTCGTCACATGTCACGATCATTCTGGAGCTGTACTGGCCGTGGCCTGGTCACCTGATGGGAAGTCTATCGCCTCGGGAAGTGCAGATGGTACAGTGCAGGTATGCGATGCTGTTACAGGGAGCAATAGTTTCATTTATCGTAGCCATACGAGCAATGTGAATGCAGTTGCATGGTCACCTGATGGCACACGCATTGCTTCAGCGAGCGATGATATGACGGTGCAGGTGTGGGAGGTCCGGGGCATGTGAATAAAGAGGTGAGTCAAGAGAATACGGCCAACTGTAGACCTCTACCTGGAACAGATTGGCATGCTGGACCCAGCATTATGCCAGTACGTTTATAATCTCACGTACGGCCATGCCCTCTGTGTTTCGATTGTCAGCCTGCTCTAACCAGAGCAGGGAGAGCATCCATTCACCAGGGCAGATCTGCACAAACTCCAGGCATAGTTCAATGAGCGAGCGTTGCTCGAACTGATACGAGAGCGACACGACTTTGTGAGACTGTGCTGAAAACAGATGGGTACGACTTTATGAGACTCGACAGAGGAATTCTACGAGCCACCCCTTGACCACCCCGCTCATTTCTTCAGATACTTGGTTCAATAGAACGCAGATGTGCCCTGGTTATCAGCCATCTCAGATCATCGACTATCTCTGCTACCCGGCAGACAAGGGTCGCTCAGGCGTGACCAGGCGCGAAAATTGGCAACGTTCCGCGAGTATTGCCAGTTCCTGGTAGATGAAAGCAGACTCCTTTCTTCCCCTGTGGCCACCATCGCCATGCCCATAATGGAACGCAAGAGCCACGTGTTCTTGCACGTGGATGAATTGGAGTGCCCCAGAGAGCCATACCACAGAAGTTGACAAGTGACAACTCTGTTTGCGATGAACCGTGAACAAGGGTGAAAAGCTTGCAGATGAGAGGAGATGTACAACGCCAAACGCCTCCATTCGTCTTTGGACTACGTGCCTCCCGATGAGTTTGAAGTAGAATATCTCAGGTGTTCATGGAGCGATGGTATGGATTCTTTGGGGGCACTCCAACTGTTTAGCTGTCAGTTTGACTGTCAACTGACGGTAGAAGGCCGGTTGGCAGCAGGTAGAACGGCTTTACAGGGGGAACGAAGGGAGAGAGAAGGGGGCGGGTGAGGGCATATACAGAGTATATCACATCCAGAGCGTCAATGTGCAGGGTTGCACCCGCTGTTTCAGGGTATACTCTTTAGAGAAAGCAACCATGACTTTACATTGACAATGAGGAGGTTATCATGGCGCTCATCGACAGCCGGTTGGTGCGCCTGGCACAGGTACTGGTGCATTACTCTTTGCATGTTCAGCCCGGCAACCTTGTCGCTATCCATGGCGGCATAGAGGCTCTTCCCCTGCTGCGTGAGGTATATCGCGAGGTCTTGCGCGCCGGTGGATACCCCCAGTTCAACCTGGAGGTCGAGGAGGCACGCGAAATTTACTTGAAAGAAGCCAGCGACAAACAGCTTGATTTTGTCTCACCGGTCACGCAACTGATCAATGAACGCTACGACTGCCTGCTCTATGTTGACGCCGCAAGCAATACTCACCGACTCTCGCGCGTAGATCCCGCACGGGCCGCGAGGCGCCGCAAAGCCCATGATGCAGTGGACACCGTGTGGTCACAACGGGCTGCACAAGGGCTGATGCGCTGGTGCTATACGCAATATCCCACACAGGCTTATGCTCAAGACGCGCACATGTCATTGGATGACTACTGTGAATTCGTTTTCAACGCCGGTATGTTGAACGACTCCGATCCCGTGGCACGCTGGCAGGAGATGGCCGCCCGGCAGCAGACGCTGGTGACCTGGCTTAAGGGACGCAAGCAGGCGCACATTTTAGGCGAAGATACCGACCTTATGCTTTCCATAGAAGGTCGTCCCTTCCTGGCCTGTGATGGGCATGTCAACTTTCCCGACGGCGAGATCTATACCGGCCCAATTGAAGACAGCGCCCGGGGAAGCATTCGTTTCACCCTGCCAACCAGCTACGAGGGACGCGCTGTCGATGACGTCCGCCTGCGTTTTGAAGATGGCCGTGTTGTCGAGGCCTATGCTGGTACCGGAGAGGATTATCTATTAAGCATGCTCGACATCGACGCGGGAGCAAGGCGTATCGGTGAGTTCGCCTTCGGCATGAACTATGGCATACGTGAAGCCACGCGCAACATTCTCTATGACGAAAAGATCGGGGGTACCATACACCTTGCACTCGGTCGCAGCTACCCCGAGTCTGGTGGGCTCAACGTCTCCGCGCTCCACTGGGATATGATCTGCGACTTGCGCCAGCAGGGAGAGGTGTGGATCGATGGCGAGCTATTTTTGCAGAATGGTAGGTATATTCTGCTCGAATAGAGGGAGTATCATAGGTCAGGCCGCCCCCTCCCCAGCACAACGCTACCATCGCCCCATCGCCGGAATCCTCAATCCGCGCGGCGAATCTGACAGAGGTAGGCGCGGTGGGGGACCGAGCCGCTGACCGGGTCGATCGCCTCGTTGCCGATAATAAGGTTTAGGTTTGCTCCGTCCGGACCGAACGGGTCATAGCCGGGCATGCCAATGTCCGAGCATGCTTGCCACCAGCCGTGCTGGCCGCAGACGACATTCGGCTCAAGGGTGTCATTCATCTTGGCACGCGCCCGCACGCTCCCTCCAGGTGTCTCAATGTGTACCCAGTCGCCAGGGCCGATACCGCGCTCGCCGGCAGCCGACGGGTGCAACTCGACCTGCGGATCGAGAGCGTGTCGCCGCAAACTCGGCAGCGCCCGATGCTGGCTCTCGCAAAATAGGGTGTGCTTGGCGCAGGTGAGGATCAGCGGGAAACGCTCGACCAAGTCCGGTCGCGATGACGGACCGATCAGCGGCTCTTCATACTCGGGTAGGGGCGGATAGCCATGTTCCAACAATGTCTCGGAATACAATTCGATCTTCCGTGTCGGCGTGGCGAAACCTCGGGGTATGCCGTCCTTCTGCTCAGCGAACTTGCGGTAGCGTGTCTGCAGCGGCACCCGCACCCCGCTCGCGTTCTCGCGCAGCGCCACGAGCGAAACGCCGGATGGGTGCAGTTGATAGCGGTAAGCGGCCTCGATGTCACCGTCCCAAAAGTGGGCACCGAGACCAAGGCGGCACGCCAGGTCAAAGACGATCTTGGTATCGGAACGGGCCTCACCACGAGGCTCGACCACCCGCGGCCGCAATTGCACCAGCGATTGCGCCTCCGCACTCACCTCGAAGCCAATCTTTAGCGCCTCGCGCTCGAAGGCGCTGGCAACCGGGAGCACGATGTCGGCCAACTCGGCTGTTGGGTTCATGAAAAGGTCGGCATGGACATAGAAGTCGAGCGCCGCCAAGGCCTCGCGCCCTCGGCGGCCGTCAGCGTGGGCGATGAGCAGGTTGGCGCCGAACCCGACGAGTCCTCGCACGGGGTAGGGCCGCTGCTCCAGGATCGCCCGGTATACCTCGTCCGTGGTGACAAACTGCCACCGGGACGGACCCAACGGCCGCTCGAGCAGGCCAAGTGTGCGCGCATGCTGCTCTGCCGGCAGCAGCGCTTCGCCGACGACATTCCCACTTGGCACGGCTGGGAACAGCACATTGCCTCCCGGGCCGTCGAAGCTACCAGTCAGCGCGTAGAGCTGGGCAATCGCCCGGGCGATCTGGGTGGAATTCGTCTGCATCTCGACGCCACTCCAGGCATAGTAGGCGACAGGCCGCGCTTCCCAGAGCATCCAGGCAGCGCCTTCTATCTGGTTGCGGTCGATGCCACAGATCGCCTCCACCCTCTCTGGGGCATAACGCCGACAGAGGTCGGCCGTGAGGTCGAACGCGGGTCGACAAACGACCCTGCCCTGCACCGTCTCAACCGTGAACGTGCCGACAAGGGCCGGCTCAGGATTGTCTCCTTCATAGCCGCCAGTGACCGGGTCATAGGTGATAGGACGGCCCATCGCCTCGCTCCAGGCCAAATATTGTTGGGCGCTGCCATTCGCAGAAAGATCGCTCTGGGTCAGAAAACGGCCGCTGTCCGTGCGCACCAGCAGTGGGCCGTTCGTCCAGTCACGGATGAAGTCGCGATCATACCAGCCGCGCTCGGGCGATGCCGAGCGCCAGCGCGCCGTCGGTACCAGGTCGCACTCGCAGCCAGAGATCCGCCCTGTTAGCGGGCCCAGCGCGGCGGGGATCGACAACTATCAGACGCGCTCCTCTTTTGAGCGCCGCTGTGGTGGCAACCGCGTGGGCAAGCCGGGCAATATTCGGGTTGTAGCCCCAAAACAGGATGCAGCCGGCATGCTCCAGGTCAGGCATATAGACGCCGGGAACAGCAGCGCCGAAGGTATACTGCGTGGCCAGAAACCGCCCCCACCCGCACAGTTCCATCGCCGCGCACAGGTTCGGACTTCCGAACGCATTCATCAGGCGCTGAATCCAGATCACTGAATCGTCCGATGCCGAGGTAGAGGGGGAGACCACGCTGAAAACGACGCTCTCCGGACCATGCTCTTCGGCGATCGTGCGCAGCCTGGCAGCAGTCAGGTCAAGTGCTTCGTCCCAACTAATACGCTGCCACCCCGGGTCGGGATCGTCCTTTGGCCGGGTACGTTTCAGCGGATAGAGCAACCGGTCCGAGTGATAGACGAGTTCCGGCGCCGCCCGCCCCTTAGCGCAGAGCGCCTTTCCAGTCGGGGGTGATGGATCCGGTTCCAAGGCGACGAAGCGGCCATTCTCAACGACGGCGATCGAGCCACAGCGGGAGACGCACAGAGCGCAGTACCCTGGAATCCGCTGGCCAGATGGCTTGTCTGCTACCATGGTGTTGCCTCCTTACGAGACTATCGATGCGAGATGTTCCGCTTACCTCGTCGGAGCCTCGGTAGACGGACTCTGATCGATCGGAGGGTAGTCAGCATGACGGTGAACGATCTTCCACTCACCGTTCTCACGGCAGTAGACGTGGGTGACGCGCAAGGTGAACGGCTCGACCGGAACGCCGTCCATGGAC
>WNFM01349389.1_pt1 | contig 10260 bp, 6 predicted proteins | sample 5400271 | NCBI WGS metagenome assembly WNFM01 (sample SAMN13153352, study PRJNA577476) | soil metagenome | isolation source: 60 cm saprolite on Douglas fir-dominated hillslope | place: USA:California | collected 2013-09-17
TTTTATAATTGTCTTCCGGTTGTTAGCTAAATAAGCGGTCAGCAATATTTTCGGATTCCTTTTATCTTTCACCGCTTCAATGGCATTTACAACAAGATTGATCAATACCTGCTCAATTAAATTAGTATCTGCTTCCAGCATAAGATCGGTTTCTTTCAATATTGTTTCCAGTTCAATGTTTTTTTGTTCTACCGTAGGCTGCATCAACCGAAGCAGGTTTTCAAAAATATCTCTTACATATACCTTTTTTAAATTTAGTGTAGTAATCTTATTCAGGTTGCGATAGGTTTCAGCAAACTTCAGCAACCCTTCGCTTCTTCTTTTAATGGTTTCAATACCTATTTCAAGATCATCAACCGAACCGGAATCATTATTTAATGTTGTTACTGATTGTTGCAGGCGGTGCTTTAATGTGTCAGCCAATGAAGAGATGGGGGCAACAGAATTCATAATCTCATGAGTGAGTACACTAAGCAGTTTTTGCCAGGCTTTTGATTCTGTTTCATCAAGAGCCTCATTCACATTTTGAAAAGCAATCAGCTTATAAAGCTTTCCATCTGTTTGAAATGCTGTTGCTGATAATAAAACTTTGAAAGAAGATTTTTCCAGATGAGCCGTTGCTATTTTATTATCACCCGGATTTAATGCAAGAATATCTTTGCATAGCTCATCATCTCTTTTGCTTAATGAATGAATCGTTTTTAAATAGGGTAATTGCAACATTTTTTTTAATGATTCATTCATCCAGACAACTTCCCCGTTTTTTTCTTCATAAGAAAGGATGCCGGTATCAACGAGCTCAAGAATTTTTTGAAGATACTGGTACTGTGTTTCTTTTTCTTTACTTATTACTTTGAAAGTAGTATTAATCTCATTGAAGCCTTTGCGAAGAGGCTGCAATTCAACAGGAGCATGTTTTACATCAAAATACCGGGAGAAATCACGATAATGAACAGATTCTACAAACTGGTCCAGTTCGCGGTGAGCTTTTTGCTGGAAGCGGTAAAATTCTACTACCTGGTAAATAATAACAGGAATAGCAATCAAAAGATATACATACCATTGCTTTACCAAAAGAAACGATGCAGCGCTGAGTGTAATAAATAACAGTAACACCCTGGATAATATTCTCCACTCAAAATTTTTTAGTTTCATACCCCTGTCCCCTGAAGGGGAACTTAGATTTAATTTTAATAAAATAAAAGCAAAAACCTTTAATAGAAACTTATTAATACTGTTTCTATTAATAAACACTATAATTTTCAAACAAAGAGATAGTTCAAAAAATAAAATTTAAGGCTCCGGATGCTCACATGTATCAACAAATAAAGTCTCCATGACCTAAGTTCTCCCTTTAGGGAGACAGAGGGTTTTTATATATCATACTTGCTTAATCTTCTATATAATGCTGTTCTTGTTAATCCCAGTTCTTTTGCAGCCTTGGTGATATTGCCATTGTGTTTTTCTATTACTTTAAGAATCGTATTTTTTTCCACTGCGCTTAATTTCATTTCGGCTGTTCCTGTTTCAACGGCAGCTGCTGATTCAATTGGCGAGAAGATAAGATCTTTTGGCTCCAGTATATCAGTGTCGGCCATTATTACAGCCCTTTCAATGATATATTGAAGTTCACGTACGTTGCCAGGGTAATGATGGTTCATGAGTTTTTCCAAAGCCCTTGTATCAAATTCCGGCACCGGCTTCATGTATTTATTGCTGTATAATTTGCCGAAATATTTTGCCAGTTGAATGATATCATTACCCCGTTTGCGGAGCGGCGGAACGGTAATCTCTACGGTATTGATACGATAAATAAGATCTTTACGAAAGCGATTTTCATTGGCCAACTCGGCAAGAGGAACATTCGTTGCACATATTAAACGGATATCAATAGGAACAGGTTCATTACTTCCTAATCGTATTACCTGGCGGTTTTGCAATACACTTAAAAGATTTGCCTGCAGGTGCAATGGTATATTGCCGATTTCATCAAGAAAAAGAGTGCCTTCGTTGGCCGCTTCAAATCTCCCGGTTCGATCTTCCCTCGCATCGGTATAAGCTCCTTTTTTGTGACCAAACAATTCGCTTTCGAATAAATTTTCTGTCAATGCTCCTACATCTACTTTTATAAAAGGTTTTGTTGCCCGTATAGATTGCTGGTGAATAGCATAGGCAATCAGATCCTTGCCGGTTCCGTTTTCACCTAATATCAAAATATTTGCATCGGTGGGGGCCACTTTTTCAATTTTTAAAAAAACATCTTTCATCACTTCTGAATCTCCGAGCAATTCTTTTCCAATAATCGAATTGGCCTTGGTAAAACCAGCAGCTGTTTTATTTTCTTTCCTTTTCAATAATTCTTTGATGGTGGAAATAAGTCTTTCATTATGCCAGGGCTTTACTACAAAATCGGCAGCGCCTTCTTTTAATGAACGTACTGCAAGGTCAATATCACCGTAAGCCGTAATCATTACAACCTGTGCATCCGAACCTGTTTTTTTAATTTCATTCAGCCAGAATATGCCTTCATTACCTGTATTGATGGTGCTGGAAAAATTCATGTCAAGAAGAATCACATCAAAATTATCTTTCGATAACAGCCATTTGATATTTTCGGGATTCTTTTCCGTCACAATATCTTTTACTTCTGTTTTCAATAATAATCTCACTGCCGTCAGCACATCGGGATCATCATCTACTATTAATATGGAGGCGTTTTTCAGGTTCATGCTTGAATAAATTGGCAATTGGCAATATGCAATAGACAAGCTGGTTGAGCCCTGATAGTTTCATGTTATCAATTGCTTATTGTCTATTGCTCATTGTTCATTGCTGCAATTATACCATAATTACAAAGTGATGGCAACTAATTTTTTACTAAAGGAGAACTAAAAACGATTGTATCAAAAACGGACAGTTAGTGTATCAAAAACGAACGTCTTCGTAGTTCTGCACGAATGTAAAAACCTGCTAATCAGTTAGCTTATATTCTGGCATGTTCTTCCGTTTGCAGTTATAAGTTTTGTCATGTGTAAAACGGCCCGTAACCTTATTGTTTACGGGTCGTTTAATAAAAAGTTCTAAGAACTAAACTAATATGGATAGAGTCATTGCTAAAAAATTCTGGAGTAAGAAAAGAATATTAACCATTACTGCTATTGTTGGCGTGGTATCATTGGCTGCCGCCAGTTATTATTTTACCTCCGGTAAAAGAAAATTAAATGTAGATAGCGAACGTATTACCGTAAGTGAAGTTAAAAAAGGACCATTCCAGGAAACTATCCCGGTAAATGGAGTGGTTATGCCTCTTACTACTATATATCTCGACGCTGTTGAGGGCGGACGGGTGGAGGATAAATATGTAGAGGATGGAGCGATGGTAAAAAAAGATCAGCCTATTCTCCGGCTTTCCAATACTGATATTGAACTGAGCCTGGTAAATCAGCAAACTTCTGTTTACAATCTTTTAACTCAAATGCAGATTGCCCGGAATGCTGCGCAGCAAAATACAACTACCAAGCTGAATCAAATGACAGATGTAGAGAGCCAGTTGAAGGAAGCTGAACGTATTTATAAATTGGATAAAGGATTGTATGAACAAAAAGCCATCGGTCTGCAGGAATATAAAAAAGCAGAGAATGATTACAATTATTATCTGCAAAAGAAAAGGCTTACTGATCAGATAATGCAACAGGATTCTCTTTCCAACCAACAGCAATTAAACCAGGCAAGACAATCTTACGAAGGCTCTCAAACGGCATTGAACGTAATGCGCAAAAAAGTTGGCGATCTTATTGTAAGAGCTCCTATTGACGGACAGCTTACTTCACTTGATGCAGAAATTGGACAGAATAAACCCAAAGGAGAGCGGCTGGGGCAAATTGATGTATTAAGTGGGTTTAAAGTACGGGCCGATATTGATGAGCATTATATTTCAAGAATCATAACTGGATTATACGGCAGTTTCACTTTTGCTAACAAAGATTATAAGCTGGTAGTAAAAAAAGTTTATACACAGGTTACTAACGGACGCTTCCAGGTAGATATGGAATTTGTAGGCGAAGTGCCGAAAGGTATTCGCAGGGGGCAAACCTTACAAATACTCATAGCATTTAGCGATGAAGTAGAAGCTGTCCAGGTTGCTAAAGGAGGCTTTTATCAGCAAACAGGTGGTAACTGGATTTTTAAAGTAAGTGATAATGGAAAAACGGCGTATAAAGTGGATATACAACTTGGGCGTCAGAATCCGAATTATTATGAAGTATTAAGCGGATTAAACCCCGGTGATAAAGTTGTTACCTCCAGCTATGAAAACTATGGGGACATGCAGGAACTGGTATTGAAAAAGTAGCAATCATATTCATTTAAAACTTTTTGCCATGAAACAAAAAATAATTTACATGCTTGCAATTGTTTGCTGCATGAGTTTTTTTTCAGCTGCAAAACAAAATGATAGCAAGTGTAATCTTCGCTGTTGCAAAACTGCAATCAAAGCAAAGCCTGTAAACCAGGCGGAACAAGAGACAGGATTCAACTTTTCGCCTTTGCGGGTTTTCATCTTCTAACCTGATTTTTCAAATATTCACCTTAAATAAAATACCATGATCAAAATTTCTAATCTTGAAAAGATTTACCGGACCGAAGAGGTAGAAACAGTGGCCTTAAACAAATTGTCATTTGAAGTAAAGGAAGGAGAATTTGTAGCCGTGATGGGACCGTCTGGCTGCGGCAAATCCACTTTATTAAATATTGTGGGGTTACTCGATGATCCTGATTCAGGCAGTTTTGTTTTTAATGGAATAGAGGTAGCTAAGTTCAATGAAAGAAAAAGAGCTGATCTGCGCAAACGGAATATTGGTTTTGTATTCCAGAGTTTTAATCTCATTGATGAGCTTACTGTTTTTGAAAATGTGGAATTACCGTTGATTTATACCGGTGTTAAATCAGCTGATAGAAAACAACGTGTAGAAAAGGTATTGGATAAGATGCAGATCATGCACCGGCGAAATCATTATCCACAGCAACTTTCCGGTGGCCAGCAGCAAAGAGTGGCTGTTGCAAGAGCTGTTGTTAATAATCCAAAATTAATTCTTGCCGATGAGCCTACGGGTAATCTTGATTCAAGCAATGGCAATGAAGTAATGCAATTGCTTACCGATTTGAATGAACAGGGTACCACCATTATCATGGTAACACACAGCGAGCATGATGCCCGTTACAGCCACCGCATCATTCGTATGCTGGACGGACAAACTGTGCTGGAAAATATTATGGTGTAGTAGTCAAAGACAATTCTAACATCCTGAAAAACTTTAATGATCCACCCGGGATAAGTTGAAACTGAATTCATGATCAATTAAAGTATAGCTATGATAAAAAATTATTTCAAAATTGCTTGGAGAAATTTAATAAAGAATAAGGTTTTTTCTTTCATCAATATTATTGGACTGGCCATCGGTCTTTCATGCTTTCTTTTAATTGCTTTATATGTAATAGATGAGTTAAGCTTTGATAAGTATAATACTAAAGCCAGCAGTATTTACCGTATTAATTCTGATATACGTTTTGGTGGCGCTGATCTGCACATGCCTGTAACAAGTGATATGATGGGACAGTTGCTGAAGAAAGATTATCCGCAAGTAGAAGACTATACCCGCATCTATACTTTCAATGGGAATAAACTAATAAAGAAAGGAAATGAATATATTGATGAAGAACGTGTAGCCAATGCTGATTCCACATTCTTTGATGTATTTACATTGCCTGCGATAGAGGGCGATACAAAAACCGCCCTGGATGAACCAAACACAGTTGTCATTACTGAGTCAATGGCAAAAAAATATTTCGCTTCAACGCATGTCCTGGGAAAAACAATTGAAACAAAAGATGATAAGAACCCTGTTTATAAAATCACTGCTGTAATTAAAGACATTCCTGAGAATTCTCATTTTCATTTCGATTTTATTTTTTCAATGAAGAATGTTGATTACAACTGGGGACAGCTTACGAGTCATAACTTCTACACATATATCCGTTTAAAAAAAGGAACAGACTATAAAGCTTTTGAAAAGAAGTTCCCTCAATACATTGATAAATATGTTCTGCCCCAGGCAAAACAATTCATGAATATTAACAGCATGGAAGAGTTTGAAAAAGCGGGAAATAAGATTGTTTATTCATTAATGCCCTTAACACAAATTCATTTACATTCTGATCGTTCATTCGAATTGAGTCCGGGTGGTAACATTCAGTACATCTATATTTTTTCAGCCGTGGCCTTATTCATTTTAATTATTGCCTGCATCAATTTTATGAATCTTACAACGGCACGGTCTGCTAACAGGGCAAGAGAAGTTGGCATACGAAAGGTATTAGGCACGGAAAAAAAGGAATTAATAACACAATTTCTTTTTGAATCTACAATGATGGTCATGTTATCCTTATTGATAGCTATTTCTGTTGTTTTTTTCGTGCTTCCATTATTCAATGATGTGTCCGGCAAGCAAATGACATTAGGCAGCTTGTTCACTCCTTATATATTGCCATTACTTATTACACTTCCTTTTGTAGTAGGGCTTATGTCGGGTAGTTACCCGGCTTTTTATCTGTCAGCGTTTCGTCCCATCGAAGTATTAAAGGGAAAATTAAAACTGGGCAACAAAAGTGGTGATTTAAGAAGTGTGCTGGTCGTGTTCCAGTTTGCTACATCTATTATTCTTATCATCGGGACTGTTGTTGTATATCGCCAACTCCATTATATTCAAAATAAAAATCTTGGCTTTAATAAAGACCAGGTATTGATTATAAATGGTGTGTCTGCATTGAATAATAATGCCTCAGCATTTAAGAATGAGGTACTGCAAATGCCCGGTGTTACCAATGGTACTTTAAGTGCTTATTTGCCTGTGTCGAATTCTTCGAGGAGTGATAATACTTACTCGACAGAAACAGTAATGACTACAAAAAATGGATTTGATATGCAGAATTGGTGGGTAGATTATGACTATCTGAAAACAATGGGCATGCAACTTATAAAGGGCAGAAATTTCTCCCGTGAGTTCGGAAGTGATTCAAGCGCTATTATAATCAATGAAACAACCGCGAAGATTTTAGGATATAATGACCCGATCGGTAAAAAAATATACAGAAGTATTGACGATCAAGGTCATGCTGCAGCCTTCTCCATAATAGGTGTGGTGAAGAACTTCAATTTCGAAACGCTTCATCATGATGTCGCCCCGCTGGCCCTATTATTAGGGGGAGGAGGTCTTGCATCATTCAAAGTGAATACAGCTAACATTACAAATTTAATTGCGCAAATTCAAAATAAATGGAAAACAATGGTGCCGGGAATTCCATTCAGCTACCGGTTTCTCAATGAATCATTCAATGAAATGTACCGGGCAGAATTGCGTGTAGGAAAAATTGCATTGATATTTTCTGTGCTTGCAATCTTTATTGCATGCCTTGGTTTATTTGGTCTTGCCACATTTATAGCAGAACAGCGTACAAAAGAAATCGGCATCAGGAAAGTATTAGGTGCCAGTGTTCAGGGCATTGTACAAATGCTTTCAAAGGATTTCATGAAGCTCGTTGCCATTTCATTTGTTATAGCGACGCCCCTTGCCTGGTATTTTATGCATAAATGGTTGCAGGATTTTGCTTATCGTATTGATATAAGCTGGTGGATATTTATTGTTGCAGGTTTGACTGCGTTGCTTATTGCATTGATTACAGTAAGTTTTCAGGCAATCAAAGCAGCTATCTCCAATCCTGTGAAGAGTTTGAGAACAGAATAAAATATATAGCCATGATTCGAAACTATTTAAAAATTGCTTTTCGTAATCTTACAAAGTATAAGTTCATTTCTTTTATTAACCTCTTTGGATTAACGATTGGGTTAACCTGTTGCTTACTCATCTTCACATTTATCCTGCATGAGTTAAGCTATGATAAATACCAGCCTAATGCTGATCGTATTTATCGGATTACCCGGACTTTTAATAATCCGCAAACGGGTGCTGTATCTCTTATTCTTAGTACTATTTCTCCACCATTTGGTCCGCTGTTGCAAAACGATTTTAAAGAAATTGAGGACATGACCAGTACCTTATCTAATGGAACTACTGCAACCCGCTACAATGATAAAATGTTCAACGAGCAAAATGTATTTATTGCTGATGACAAGTTGTTTGATTTTTTTGAAGTGAAAACGGTGGATGGAAATCCTAAAAAAGCGCTTAGTGAACCTTACAGCGTAATGCTTACGGATGATATTGCAAAAAAATATTTTGGTGACGAAGATCCAATGAATAAGATTATCAAAATCAGCCCTAATGGAAGCTATCTGAATTTTAAAGTAACCGGCATTTATAAACCATTTCCCTCTAACACACATTTTCATCCTGATATGCTGCTATCATTCAGTACGCTGAATGATACATTGGTTTATGGTGCAGAGAATTTAAGGACGAATTGGGGCAATAATTCTTTTTTCACTTATATACGTTTGCCAAAGAATTATGACCCTAAAAAACTGGAGGCTCAGTTTCCTGCATTCCTGGATCGTAATATGATCGGCGAATACACTACAACCAAGCCATCAAAAGCAACCTCTATTGCATTGCAAAAACTTACTGATATTCATCTTCGTTCTCACACAGATTATGAGGCAGAAGCAAATGGTGATATAAAACGTGTTTGGATATTCTCAGCCATAGCGTTATTTATTTTATTAATAGCATGTATAAACTACATGAATCTTTCAACTGCAAGATCAACCTTAAGAGCACGGGAAATAGGAATTAGAAAAGTTTCCGGCGCCCAGAGAAAAGAAATCATTACGCAATTTTTAAGTGAATCTGTTTTGATTTCATGGATAGCAATGCTGCTTGCTTTCGGCCTGACATTATTAGCACTTCCCTGGTTAAATGAATTATCAGGACAAAAGTTAAACATAAACATTCTATTAAAATGGCAGATAATCATTCCTGTTTTAATTGTTCCTTTTTTTGTAGGGTTATGTCGTCTTTTCAGCCTGTAAAAGTGCTGAAGGGTTTTTTAAAAGTTGGCGGCGGAAATATTTCGTTCAGGAAAGTGCTGGTTACAATTCAATTTGCTATTTCAATTATACTTATTATATGTACTGCAATAGTATTTGCTCAAATGCGGTACATGCAAAATAAATCTTTGGGCTTCGATAAGGAACATATTGTGACAATACCATACACCTCTGATTTAAGTGATAAGTATGAAGCTTTCCGCACAGAACTTTTGTCAAATTCAAACATAAAAAATGCCGGGCGTTCCTCAAGAATTCCTACAGGAAGATTGCTTGATGAAATGGGCACAAAAATATCTTCCGGAGATACGCTGGCCCCGGTTATGACAGATATTAAATTTGTTACATCAGACTATGATTTTATACCTACTTATGGTGTCAAAGTACTTGCCGGTCGCGGGTTTTCAAGAGATTTTGGGGTAGATACTTCTTCGTTTATAATAAATGAAGCCGCTGCAAAAATTTTAGGATTTAAAAATAATAATGATGCAATAGGGAAAAATTTAGGTTATGGCAATATAACCGGGAAGTTAGTAGGTGTGATCAATGATTTTCATTTTGAATCTATGCACCAAAAAATTGTTCCGCTGTTATTGTTTAAACCAAAGAACCCAAACTTCTTTGGAAGAATTTCCATAAAAATTGGGGGCAATAATATACCGGCAGCTTTATCACATATTGAAAATACCTGGAAGAAATTTTTACCGGAAACTCCATACCAATACACATTCCTTGATGAAAATTTTGAGAAGCTATACAAAGCCGAAGAAAAGCAAAAAACAATACTTACCATTTTTGCATGCATCGCCATATTTATTGCATGTCTTGGATTGTTTGGACTCTCAGCATTTGCAATTACGCAACGTATAAAAGAAATAGGAATAAGAAAAGTACTTGGAGCAAGCATAGGTAGTATTGTGCAATTACTTTCAAAAGATTTTTTAATACTTGTTGCAATATCAGCCGTCATAGCTTTTCCTATTGCATGGTACACAATGAACAACTGGCTTCAGGACTTTGCTTATCGCATCAGCATGCCCTGGTGGATATTTATTATCGCCGGAATTGTTGCAGCATTCATTGCGCTGGTCACTATTAGTTTCCAGGCTATCAAAGCCGCCATCTCCAATCCTGTTAAATCTTTACGCACAGAGTAAGTAAAGATTTAATTCCGGCAAATGCCGGGTGAAAAGTTTGAA
>WNFM01213443.1_pt2 | contig 10259 bp, 9 predicted proteins | sample 5400271 | NCBI WGS metagenome assembly WNFM01 (sample SAMN13153352, study PRJNA577476) | soil metagenome | isolation source: 60 cm saprolite on Douglas fir-dominated hillslope | place: USA:California | collected 2013-09-17
ATCAATTTCATGGGCATTTCATTTGGCCTACTGATGCTTGTCATGCTGTTCTTACTGCAACCCGCAGGGACCGCGATGATTGCAAGTATGGCTTCAACTCCCGCAGCCACTTCTGACGGCCTATCGAATTTATATCCCGTCCGTGTCAACGGCAAATATGGCTACATAAACCAGACCGGCAAACTCGTAATCGATCCCCAATATCAGATCGCCGCTGATTTCAGCGAGGGATTGGCAAGGGTACTCCCAGGTGATAAGGGTGCAACCAGCAAATGGGGCTATATCGACAACACTGGCAAACTCATCGTCCAGCCAAAGTATAATTTTTCACTTGATTTTCAAGAAGGATTGGCACTGGTTCAGGTTAACGGCAAATTAGGCTTTATCGATAAAACTGGCAGGCAGGCAATCAAACCCCTCTATGACGATGCTTATTCTTTCAGCGACGGTCTGGCGATGGTTCAAGTGGGCAATAAATGGGGATATATCGACAAGACGGGAAAACTCGCCATTCGGCTTCAATTTGAAGACGCTTATCCTTTTAGCGAAGGGTTGGCGTTAGTCCAGCTTAACGGCAAATTGGGTTTTATTGACGGCAAGGGCAAGGCCGTCATTCAACCGCAGTATGATCTGGCCTATTCTTTCAGCGACGGTCTGGCAATGGCCCGCGTTGACGGTAGACGTGGTTACATTGATAAGACCGGCAAGACCGTCATCACGCCTAAATATCTTGGTGCAGGTTCTTTCAGAGAAGGATTGGCAATCGTTCTTGTGGGCAACAAATGGGGTTACATTGATCATACCGGCACACTGATTATCCAGCCACAATACGACGATGCGTTACCCGCGAGTGATTTTCAGGAAGGACGGGCAGCCGTTCTCATTGGGGGGAAATACGGCTACATTGACCATACAGGCACCCTTATCATCCAACCGCAATACGACGATGCCAGTCCATTTAACGACGGTCTGGCGATGGTCACAGTCGATGGCAAAAACGGCTATATCGATACAACTGGCAAACGTGTCTGGGGCTTTGGCAAATGAAGTGTGCTAATGCCATTCGCGATGCGGTAAAATCTTCGCAGGGTGAATTCAAGTCAATCTCAGCTGAGTACGATACTCCATGACAACAATAGGACGAATTGTTCTTTTTGTGCTAGGCAGCAGCCTTATCGTTTATACGCTTTTGTCAGCGATCCGTACCTTTGTGCTGCCGCGTAGCGCGCGAGATCGCCTGACACGGGGCATCTTTGTAACATCCCGTCGATTGTTCAATCTTTGGAATTACCGCTCGAAAACCTATGAGGACCGGGACCGCATTATGGCGCTGTATGCCCCGGTGACACTGCTCATCATGCCCGCTGTATGGTTAGTTTTGGTAGCGCTTGGCTATACAGCGATCTTCATTGCGCTCGGCATCGATTCGTTCAAAACGGCTTTTACCATGAGCGGCTCGTCATTACTCACTCTCGGCACGGCTCCGCCTGATGGCTTTATATCGACCCTGCTCTCGTTCTCCGAAGCCGCGATTGGCCTGGCCCTTATTGCGTTGCTCATTTCGTATCTTCCAACCATCTATAACGCCTTCTCGCGCCGCGAAATGGCAGTCTCCTTGCTCGAAGTGCGAGCGGGATCGCCGCCCTCGGCAGTGGAACTGTTTGAACGCTTTCATCGTCTCAAGCGCATGGATAAGCTCAATGATTTGTGGGCGCAGTGGGAAAACGTCTTCGCGGATATCGAGGAGAGCCATACGTCGCTAGGGGCGCTGGCGTTTTTCAGATCGCCCCAATCTGACCGTTCCTGGATAACAGCAGCAGGTGCTGTGCTTGATGCTGCTGCCCTGGCAGTCTCGACAATCGACATCCCACACGATGTGCAAGCCGATCTGACGATCCGCGGCGGTTATATAGCACTACGTCGCATCTCGGATTTCCTGGGTATTCCTTACAACCTCACTCCTTCGCCGACTGATCCGATCAGTATCTCGCGGCTGGAGTTTGATCTCGCTTGCAATCGTTTGGCGGAGCAAGGTGTGCCACTTAAACCGGACCGTGATCAGGCGTGGCGCGACTATTCTGGTTGGCGGGTCAATTACGATACCACGTTGTTGTCACTCTGCGCCATGACGATGGCCCCTTACGCACCGTGGTCTTCAGATCGATCTGTTCGGCAGATGCACTGGCTTCAAGTAAAAAGGCAGCAAAAGAAAGCGTTCCTGCGTTTTCTCAGGCGGCAGCCCGTCGCAAGCCCATCTGAAAGCGAACTGCAATCCTGAAGTTTTGACATTCAACTTACCCTGTTAGCCACCTCGCGCGGAAGCTGCGCGACGGCGGCTTTTTGATTCTCAGGACGCGATGCGCATCCTTGCAATTTTTTAGGATATTGCAAGGTGAGCAATCCATTTTCGTTAGGTTTAATGCAAGGCTTAGCAACTATACTAAACTTCGATGCTTGGAAAAGGAAATGGAATTACGTCCTCACCAAGTTAAAAGTTCGACCTGCATCATTCACCACAAACCTGCACGAACTATAAAATGGTTGCAACTAAATGGAATTACAAATCAACAAACGTACACGCATCCCTGTCCCCGCAGACCACATGCGACGTATGCTTGGCTGGATGGTAATCGATGCCGTAGTTGTTTTGGCGGCTTACACCTTTGCTTTCTTTGCCCGCGCTATCCCCTCTCCACTGTACTTCTTCCAGAATTTCTGGTTTATCGTTTTGGCGACGGTCATTATTTCTGTCATGCTTGTGTCTTTCGGCGTTTACCGCCGAATCTGGTCGATGACCAGCGGACACGATGCCACAATTATCCTCAGCGCGTTCGTCGGCGCGACGCCACTGATCGCGTTGTTAGACGTTGCAATAGTGGCGCGGCCCATTCCGCTAAGCGTAACGCTCATCGGTAACTTTGTGGCAATGAGCAGCATTGTAGCGCTGCGGTACCGTTCCCGTCTGGTTACGGGCGCAGTATGGCGCTGGAAAGCGATCTGGGGAGAAGAATTCCCCGCCGTTGACACCCGCGTGCTGATTATCGGCGCTGGCGAAGACGGTCAGGCCCTCGCCTGGCGGTTGAAGCACCGCTTTCCGAAGGAAGATGCTTACAAGGTTGTCGGTTTCGTGGATGATGATCCGGAAAAACTACGGATGTATGTCGAGGGCTGCAAAATTCTGGGCAGTCGCAATGACATCCCACGTATAGCCGATAGCAACAACATTGATGTAATTGTTGTCGCTATCCACAATATTCAAGGACAAGCCTTCCGCGAGATACTTGAAATTTGCGAGAGCACGAATGCCCGCATCAAGATCGCACCAGATATGCGTGCATTCATGAGTGCGAAGCACAGCACGACCCTGCTACGCGACATCAAAGCGGAGGACTTGATCGGGCGCGGTCCAGTCACCCGCCACGAAGCCGTAAACCTGAACCTTGTCACCAACAAAGTTATCCTGGTGACAGGTGCGGCAGGCTCCATCGGCTCCGAACTAAGCCGCCAACTTTGCCGATATAATGCCAAGAACGTGATCATTCTCGACAACAACGAGAGTGGCTTACATGAATTACAAATTGAACTGAATGCGAAATTCCCGGACACCTGGATTGAGCCAGCGCTCGTGGACATCACTAACCGCGATATGATGCGCACAGTATTCGCAACTTACCGCCCCCAGATCGTTTTCCACGCAGCGGCTTACAAGCATGTCCCGATGATGGAGCGCTATCCGGGCGAGGCGCTGCGCGTCAATCTAGGCGGCACACGCAACCTGACTGAATTCGCCAGGGAATTCGGCGTCGAGCGTTTTGTTTTAATCTCGACGGACAAGGCCGTCAAGCCATCATCCGTCATGGGTGCCAGCAAGCGTGCCTGCGAATTGCTGCTGCGGTCACTGTCGGAGCAAGCGGGTAACAAGACATTGTTCACTTCGGTCCGCTTTGGCAATGTGTTTGGCAGCCGTGGCAGTGTGGTTCCGACCTTCAACAATCAGATTGAGAACGGCGGTCCAGTGACCATCACGGACCCCGAAATGTCGCGCTACTTCATGAGCATCGCCGAGGCAGTCAATCTGGTGATTCACGCAGCCTGCATGACGCGCGGCGGCGATAGCTTCCTGCTCAAGATGGGTGAAGAAGTACGCATTATGGACCTGGCCGAGCGCATGATCCGGCTGCGCGGAATGCGTCCTGGCGTGGACATCGAGATCAAAGTCACGGGGATGCGTCCTGGCGAGAAACTGCACGAAGAACTGCACAGCGAAACTGAAATACTGCTCGACACTATTCACCCCAATATCGTGCAATTGCGCAGCAAGTTTGAGGAATTTGATGCTAACAACTACCTGGACCGCATGAGCGATGTGCTGTCACGCGGTTTGGGTGCAACTACCGATGATCTTTACGACTTGATCGAAGAAAAACCTGTGACGAGCATAGCTGAAGAAACGCCAATACTGGAAATGGTTTTGTAGATGTGCGTAAGAAGTAATGTCCGTACCGCAGCATTCGTTGTAATATCATAGTGAGAATACATCGTGCAAACAGAGCAAACCCTAATGCAAATTGGAATAGCAAAACCCTTCATCGGCGATGAAGAAAAACAGGCTGTGTTGGCTGTACTTGACAGCGGACAACTGATCCAGGGCGCGAAAGTAGCTGAATTCGAGCAGGCCTTTGCTGCCTATCACGGCGCAAAGCATGGAATCGCGACCAGCAATGGCACAACCGCGCTTATGGCGGTAATGATGGCCCACGGCATCGGTGCCGGGGACGAAGTGATCATCCCGTCATTCAGCTTTTTTGCCACCGCATCCTGCATCTTCAGCGTAGGAGCGCGGCCCGTTTTCGCGGACATCGACCCTGAAACTTTCTGTCTCTCGCCGGAGGCAGCAGAAGCTGCCATCACGCCGCGTACCAAAGCAATTATGCCCGTTCATCTTTATGGGCACCCGGCGAACATGCCACGTTTCGATGCCATCTGCCGGAAATACGGCTTGCTGCTACTGGAAGATGCCGCTCAGGCCCACGGTGCAGCGATTGGAACTCGGCGTGTAGGAACCTGGGGAACGGCTTCCTTCAGCTTCTACCCAACCAAGAATATGACGACAACTGAAGGTGGCATGGTTCTGACCAATGACGACAAAATTGCCGAAAAGCTCCGTATGTCCCGCAATCAGGGGATGGATCATCAGTACATACATGAGATGATCGGCTACAACTTCCGCATGACCAATCTCCAGGCAGCTATTGGTGTTGTCCAGTTGGGACGGCTGGCTGGCTGGACAGAACAGCGAATCGAGAATGCAAACCTTTTCAATTCGCAGTTAACCAGCATCAAAGTGCCAGCCATTGCGCCGGACGCGACGCACGTTTTCCACCAGTATACGGTCCGCGTTCCAGACGGTGTTAGCCGCGACGCGGTGACAAAAAGACTTAATGAGCACGGGATCGGTGTACGTGTGTACTATCCGACTCCGATCCACAAGCAACCTGTTTTTCAGAAATTAGGCGGTTACGAAAAGGTCGCGCTGCCGGAGACTGACAAGGCTACCTTGCAAGTATTCAGCCTACCCATACATCCTGCCCTTACATCGGAAGAGCGCGAATATATAGTCCACGAGGTAAATACATCATGTTAAAAGCAGCAGTCATCGGCGTAGGTAGCATGGGTCATCACCATGCAAGAATTTACCGTGAAATGAGCAATGTTGAACTCGTCACGGTTGTGGATAAAAATCCTGAAACTGCGTCCAAAGTGGCGACCCGTTTTCAGGTTCCTTATTACACTGATATTGATGCAATGCTAAATGAGTGCAAGCCGGACCTTGTGTCTCTGGCTGTACCAACCAGCTTGCATTATTCCGTGGGTGTTAAGCTGATGGAACAGGGCATCCACGTGTTGATCGAGAAGCCTATCGCCAAGACTCTGGAAGAGGGCGCACGCCTGATTGAAGTGGCGGAACGCAACGGCGTGACGCTGGCTATTGGACATATCGAGCGCTTCAACCCGGCAGTTATGGAGCTTCAACGCCGTCTGGCAGCAGGTATGGCGGGACGCATTTACAAGATTCAGACTCAGCGCCTCAGCCCTTATCCACCACGCATCCAGGATGCCGGGGTAGTGATTGACCTGGCATCGCACGACATCGACTTGCTGCGCTACCTGATGCAGGATGAGATCGTGCGTGTCTACGGCGAGACTCACCAGAGCATCAACACCGAGCGCGAAGACATCTTCAATGGCCTGATGCGTTTCCGTAGTGGCGCGGTGGGCGTGTTGGATGTAAACTGGATTACGCCGACCAAAATGCGCACACTGACCGTTACGGGCGCACGCGGCATGTTTGTCTGCAATCTTCTCTCACAGGAACTCATGTTTTACGAAAATGGTGATGGTTCGGCACAGTGGGATACGTTGAGCATTTTGCACGGCGTTAGCGAGGGCAACGTCATTGGGATCAGGCTTCGCCGCCACGAGCCGCTGGCCGCTGAACTCGATGATTTCGTAGCGGCTGTCCGCGAAGGACGCCCGCCAACTGTTACCGGGCGCGATGGTCTCGAAACACTTTATCTGGCAACCGAATTTCTACGTTCGGGCCGCACTGCCGAGATAAGTGTCCAGGGGGAAGAGTTGGTTCGCGTGCGGTGAAAGTTATGACGATTGTGGGCGCGCGTCCTGAGTTCATCATGACCGCGCCCGTGAGTAAGGCCGTACGCGAACATAACACCGAAATCCTCGTCCACACCGGACAGCATTACGATGATAATATGTCCGATGTTTTTTTTTCAGAGCTGGATATTCCCCAACCAGACATTAATTTAGGAGTGGGCAGCGGCAGCCATGCTGAGCAGACTGCCCAGATGATGATCCGCCTTGAAGCCGTCATGCTTGCGGAAAAGCCAGACTGGGTGCTGGTCTACGGCGATACAAATTCCACAATTGCCGGTGGTCTGACTGCTGCTAAGCTAAACATCCCCGTGGCGCACGTCGAATCTGGACTGCGCAGCTATGACCGCACCATGCCTGAGGAAGTTAATCGCATCCTGACTGATCATCTAAGCACTATTCTGTTTGCGCCCACCCAAACTGCCGTTGAAAATCTCAAAAAAGAAGGCATCACCAGCAGTGTCCACATGGTTGGAGACGTGCGCGTCGATGTGCTGCCGGATACAGCGACGCGGATACGGACACTTGGCTATCAATTGCCCGCAGGCGTTGGCTCGCTGCAAGGAAAACCCTTCGCGCTAACGACTATCCACCGCGCTTCGAATACTGACAGCCGCGAACGCTTATCAAATATCGTTCACACACTGAGCACGCTGGAACTGCCAGTCGTCATACCCGTCCATCCTCGCCTCAGCAAAATGATGGGCGAGTTTGATCTGCGCTTCAGCGATAATGTGTGCGCGATTGGACCCGTTGGCTTCACTGACATGGTTGCACTGTTGGATGCGTGCCAAATCGTGATTACCGACAGCGGCGGTCTGCAAAAAGAATCGTATATGATGCGCCGTCCGACGGTAACGGTACGCGATACGACAGAATGGATCGAGACTGTAGAATCGGGTTGGAACAGGTTATGTGAACCCGATCCCGTTAGCTTCAAAGCCGCGATTTCCCAGGCCCAACAAACACCGCCGGATTCGCACCCCGCGTTCTACGGAACTTATGGTGTCAGTCAGCGAATCTGTGCGTTATTGGAGAAACATGCGAGAGCGTAATTACATCGGCTCAACTTCTTGTTGAAGCACATTTTCGAGTTTCTCATAGGCTTCGTCTAAGGTTTCGCATACAACAATCTTGTTGCTCATACTGAGCAGTACCGTTATTTCCCGGCTTGTGCTGACAAAATCCCCTGAAGCGACCAAAATCAGAAGACCAGTATTGGCACTCTGAAACTGGCTATTCGGGTGATTTAAGAAAGTATAGATGGCATGCATCGGCAGATTCGCGTGCGCTGGGGTAAAGATACTGTGGATTGGTCCACTAACTTGTTCGTAAGCCGCACCGATTGTATTGAAGGCATATTCGAAATCGACGAGTTTGACTGGATCGGTCCAGGTATAAAGCGCAACACGGTGGTTATGTGAGAATTGGATTTTGACGGGCATCGATGACTTCCTTGATGGGTGCTGCTGTGAGATAGTGCGAAGGTGCTAAGGCTGATTACCTGGCCCTTGAATACATAAACGTGATTTAATTCACCTCCCTTTCCTGGTAGGGATATACATTGTGATTTCATGCACATTATATGCGTAAACCTTGCATATTGTTCATGTAAACCCATTAAATTTTTATGAATTCGGGATGTCTGGGCAGCCACAATACCCCACTTTTCAATATTCTAGTATTTCGATTTTGGGTATACACTTTGGGGGTCTTTAGCTTCGCATGGAGGCTCCGTGAAACTTTCTCTGGTGATCCCAGCCTATAACGAAGCAGAGGGGGTCTCGCAAACCGCCCAGAAGCTGCGCCCGGTTTTGGACCAACTACGTAAAGCAAACGACCTTGAGGTCGTATTTGTCAATGATGGCAGCAAGGACGACACTGAGGCCCTGTTAAAACAGGAGTTTGACGCTGATCCCGGTGTCAAGGTTGTCTCGCATGATCAGAATCGCGGCCTGGGCGCGGCGATACGTACGGGTTTCAGTCATGTCAACGGCGATATGATCGTGACAACGGATTTCGACGGGACCTACTCATTTGACACAATCTCACAGCTACTGGCATTGATGGTTGACGGTGTTGATATTGTCACAGCTTCGCCATACCATCCGCAGGGGCACGTGGATGGCGTTCCACCCTATCGGCTCGTATTCAGCTATGGTGCGTCACTGTTGTACAGGATATTGGTCAAGTGGAATATCTACTGCTGGACGGCGCTGTTCCGTGCTTATCGACAACCCGTGATCAAAACAATTTCTTTTGAAAGCAATGATTTTTTGGCAGGTACGGAATTGTTGGTGAACGCCTTGAGAGCCGGGTACAAAGTCGTTGAGTACCCTACAACCCTGCGCGTGCGCACTTTTGGGCAATCAAGCCTTAAGATAGCTCGTGTCACCAAAACGCATTTACAGTTTCAGTTCGCAATCCTGAAAGCCAGACTCACGGGAAATAAATCGGGGCCTGTGCGGAGATTGTCATCATGAATTTCATCTACATCATCCTGAGCACTGTATTTACTGTGTTTGGACAACTATCGCTCAAGCAGGGTATGAACGTGATCGGCAGGACGCCCGGCGGGTCTGTGCCCATTCGCATGGCAACTTCGATCTGGGTTATTGGTGGGCTAGCCGTTTATGCGTTCGGTGTTATCTTCTGGACGCTGGCGCTTTCCGGCACTGAATTGAGCAAAGTCTACCCCTTCGCTAGCCTTGCCTACGTTGGCATTGTGGTTGGCTCATATTTTGCCTTTAAAGAGCCAGTCAACCGCTTGCGGCTGGTCGGCGTCGCGGTAATCATTCTCGGCCTGATTATTATTAGCCAGAGTTAAGCAATGATGAATACAGAAAACAACGGGAAAACCGTCGCCGTCATTGGCGGCGGAATTATGGGTGTGACGCTGGCTTTCCGGCTATCGCAGCAGGGCTTGCGGGTCACCATCTACGAGCGCGGCGATAACCTGGGCGGTCTGGCGAGTTTTCTGCCTTACGATGGCGTACGCATGGATCGTTTTTATCACACGATCCTTAGCAGCGACATCTCGATGCAAGCGCTCATCAAAGAAAGTGGTGTTGCCGACAAGCTGCATTTCACCGCCACCAAACAAGGCTTCTACGACAACGGCAAGTTGTATCCGTTTAATACGCCCATTGACCTGATGCCGCTGAACATATTCCAGCGCTTCCGGCTGGGCTTGCAGGTAATCTATGCGCAGTTCGAGAGTGATTGGCGCAAGATCGACCAGATTCCGGTCAGGGATTGGCTGCTTAAGGTAAGCGGCGAAGGGGTATGGCGCAAGGTCTGGAAGCCGCTGCTCAACGCCAAGTTTGATACGATGGCTACCGAGGTCCCGGCGACATACATCTGGTCGCGGTTGAAGCGAATGCTCGGTACGCGGCAGGGCGTCACCTCCAAAGAGATGATGTCCTACCTGGAAAATGGCTATTACACGCTGATCGAGGCATTGGCGAACAAAGCCCAGGAGCAGGGCGCGACGATTCGCCTGAATACCACCATTGAAGAGATCGTGATCGAAGATGGTCGGGCTATTGGCGTCCGCACGGCGGAAGGCGTCACGCCCTTTGACGCGA
>WNFM01331622.1_pt1 | contig 10259 bp, 3 predicted proteins | sample 5400271 | NCBI WGS metagenome assembly WNFM01 (sample SAMN13153352, study PRJNA577476) | soil metagenome | isolation source: 60 cm saprolite on Douglas fir-dominated hillslope | place: USA:California | collected 2013-09-17
CGGCGCCATGCTCGACCGCGTCCGCACGACGATGCCGATGGACAAGCCGGGGACGCTCAGCCGCCAGCAGACGGCGGATGCGCTGACCTACATCTTCAGCGTGAACAAGATCCCGGCCGGTACCGTGGAGCTTCCGCGGCAGGCCGAAATGCTGAACCTCATTCAGTTCAAGGCCTCCAAGCACTAAGCGCTTTCACGCCCGGTTCCAGCGACCTGGTGATGACGAAGCGTCATGGCACACGGCGGCGGTAGCCAGCTTCCGAAGTCTGTTGATTGGGAATCCATATTCGCCGAGAATGGCAGCATGAAAACTACCGTTCGGCGGTATGAGGCGCTGTCACCTGACTACGAAATCACAGCGGAAACCTGGGAGCGTGCGATTCGCCTTGCAGATCGCGGGCGGGCGACGGGTGTGACCGCGCCGCTCGCGGACCTCCTCATCTTCGCATGTGCGAAGCTCAACGATCTTGAGATCGCGCACGATGACGAGCACTTCGACGCCTTAGCGAAGCTCGAGGCGTAGAATCCTCCTCGCTTCGGCTTCGCCGGGGCCGAGCGGCCAGAACGACGGTCCCTCGTCCAGCTTTCACCGCGAGTCTGTTACCCAGCCGCGTCCCTCAATCCGAACGAACGGGTTCCGGTCGGCAGATCGACAAGGTTCTGAAAATGTGGAGTTATGGCGTTTGTGGGCGGCGTCCTTTCCACCCCGTCCCGAACCACTCTTGTTTATGGCACCCTTGAAGTTCACACGAAGGATACGCCCCCTTTGTCGTTAAGCGATCCACAACATTGGGTTATATTCGGGTTCACCCAAGACACTGCTGCACCAACCCATCACTTCACAATTCGTCACTTTCGCCGAATCGTGCTCGGGCAACGCATGTGCAGACACCTCCCTGCGCCGTTCGCGAACCCAAGCGAGGAAGAAGCCTTGCCACGTAGCTCGCCTGACTCGTTGACTGGAGGACTGATGCGCCTCATTGCTCGTTCTTCGATGCTTGCGGTCATCATCACCGTCACTGCGCTGGTCGCGAGGCCGTCGGGTGCCCAGGAGAGTCAGACGCCTCCGGAGGCCGTGAGCGCCGGCGAGGGTGGAGCGTTCTTCGACCAGGTCGATCCCCGTACGGGTGCGATGACCTATGTGTACCGCTTCGACCTTCCGGCCGCACGCGGTCTCTCCGGACCGGCGCTAGGGCTGCAGTACAACTCGTCCACACGCGACCGGGAAGCCGGGTACGGATGGGGGCTCGACGTGCCTTCAATCGAGCTTCGTCCGCTCGCCGGCCTGGCACGCTTCGACGTGGCCGGCGCGCCGCTTCCGAACGGACACGAACGTTACGCGTTCCAAGGTCAGTCGCTCGTCAAGATCTGCGATGTCGGCGCCGGCTGTCCTGCCGAACCATCTACCCAGGGTCACCCCGTGTGGGCGAACGGCTGGACGTACTACCGTCTTCGAGTCGAAGGCCTCTTTGCACGCTTCTACCGCAGCGCCAATCGCTCGACGTGGCGAGTGCAATTCAAAGGCGGGGAAATCGTCGAGTTCGGCACTCCGGTCGGTGAAACGCACGGAATGCCAAGCGCGGTCGAGTACGCGAACGGGGGTATCGTTCGCTGGCATCCTGTCGCCCGGCGCGATCTCCAGCATCCGAAGAACGTGGTGCTCTATCGGTGGCAACCGTACGGCACGCGCGGGATCCTCTACCTGACGGACATCTATGACACGCCGTCCCTGGCCACGCCCACTTCAATCAGCGCGTTTGCCCATCATACCCAGCTGAATTGGGACGGACTCGATTACGCAGCGGGGAATTATCAGAGCGCGGAACGCGCGGCGCCAGACTTCCGGCTCGCGCGCGTCGCGGTCGCGAGCAAGTCGTGGACCGCAAGCGGCGCCCGCGAAGTCTATCGGGTCTACGCTCTCGATTACTACGCTCAACGCCGTTCTGGAGCGTACGACCCGATTGCGCAGGGTCCCCTCTGGCACCACTCCTTCCTCCGGCAGATTCGTCTCTCCGGACACTGCGGTCAAACCGAGAAGCGCGACGGGACGATCGGGGAGTCACAGTGCGCGCGGCTTCCGGCCATGCAATTCGACTACGAGCCGGGAGTCCTCGGCGGTTTCATCGCGAACGTGTCGCAGATCCAGGCGGGTCCACCCGGAGCGGTGGAGGCCTATGGCGTGCTCCCGTTTCCCGAGAGCGCGGCGATCGTCGATTTCGACCGCGACGGGCTGCCTGACGTCATCCAGAGCTGGCAAGGTCCGCAATGCAGCATTGCGGACCCGCGCCGACGAGTGGCGGTGCGCCAATCGGGCGCGAGCGGCGGGCCGGAGTTGTATTGCATCCAGGGGGTGAATGATAACGGCGATACCTATGGTCCGTACGACAAGTCGCTACGCAGCGCGCGCCCGATCCTCGGATATCAGAACCGGGGCAAGGCCGCGTCGTTCACGGGCTCCTTTCGCTACCAGTGCATGGACGCGGGGGGAATGAACGATTCCAACAGCATCCTGCAAATTAACGCCGGCTCGGCCGCTACTCAACGGGATCACATCACCCAGTTCTTCAACGCCGGCTCGAACACGGTGCTCGGCGCATTCGGCATGGGTTTGGGTGTCTGGGGGCGAGATGAATATCTTCCGTTCTACGCCCGATCGCTGACGCTGCCTGCCTTTGGTGCAGGGCTGGAGCCCGCGAATTACGCACTCGGCGGTTGCTTCCTCGACGGACAGTTCGACAGCAATGCCTTCTTTCCGCGCTGGCGATGGGAGAGCCGGAAGATCGACTCATGGACAGAGCAGACGATACGGGCGGAGCCGATCGGCAAGACGGTCGAGTGGTTCGTCGACGTCGATGGCGACGGTTACGCGGACGTCCTCCGCCCGGAAGCGACCCTCGCCACGAGCGATTTCCAGCATGCTCGAGTCTCTTTCACGCGGAAGTACGGGACCGGCGAGCCCACGTTCACCTTGGACAACTCCGGGCAGCCGCGACTGGGGCCCGCGCTGATGCCGTTCGTTGAGTTCAGCGGGCCTGGGCCGACATCGTTGGCGCCGCTGCCTTGGGGCACATGGGATCCGGCGCCCAACGGGCGCAAGACGCAGGTGTTCTACGCCGATGTGAACGGCGACGGCCTTCCAGATCTGGTGACCTCCAACTTTAACGAGGGCGGAGGGATTCTGCGCGTCCGCCCGGGGGACGGGACAGGACGGTTTTCGTGCCGGCCGGGTGATTCCTGGACCTGCATCCAGGATACCGAGGACCCGAGCACATGGTTCTACGAAGTGACGATCGCCTCCGCGACCAAACCATGGTCGACGATCCACAACGGCTACACGGTCCTGACGTTCTTCGCTCTGCACGACGTCACGGGCGACGGTCTCGCGGATATCGTGAGGTACAACGCCACCGCCGACGGCACGGCTCCTGGTGGTCTGGAGGTCTGGGTCAATGTGGACGGTCATACCTTCGCCTGTGTGGGCATTGGCGGAAGTTGCCACGTGGGTACGACCTTCGACAGCGTGAACAACGCGATCAACAAGTATGGCCGCCTCGCATTCGCCGACATGAACGCCGACGGCGTCGACGACGTGGTCGTGCTCGCAAAGCAGGGAATCTTCTACGGCTCATTTTTCCTTCCTACATCGGAGACCGCCCCGGCGCGGGGCACTCGACCAGGCCAGCTCGTTCGTATTCACAACGGCTACGGCGCGACGACGGAGATCCAGTACGGGTCCATCCAGGAGCTCGACCTCGAGGCCAGCAAGACCGCCCAGCCATGGGAGCATCACTCGCCGATCGTCGAAGCGGTCGTGACGCGTGTGCGAACGCACGACGACGGAGCGCCAGGCGGGGGAGTGTTCCCCGCGCCCTACCCGTTCTTGAGGAAGGTCCACTACATGTACGCGGATCCCGCGTACGACGGGTGGCAGCGGAAGCTCGCAGGATTTCGACGAGTGGCAACTCAGGTCGGCGACGAAACTGCGGTCACCGAGACGACGTATTGGTTCGGGCCCTGTGAGGGTGCGGCGCCGCCCTCACAAGACGCGAGCGGCAATTCGTCGACGAACTACTGTTCGATGAGCAGCGACGACGAATTTGCGGCGCATCCCACGTTCGGGTCCTGGGTGGGTCGCCCGGTCCGCATTGACCGCTACATTCCGGCCAATGCAGGGCCCACCGGGCCGGCGCAGCTTCTCTGGAGCTGGTACTTTGGCGGTCCGGCACAGTTTCTGTGGAGCCGGTACCTTGAGTACGAAGCACCGATCACGCTCTTCTCGCCGGCGGGCGACCGCCACGTCACGTTCACGTACGCGAAGAGGACAGAGACGCACGTCTATCGTCCCGAACTGGCCGTCGCCCCTGGCGCCGGTTTCGTGCCGCTCGCCGGCGGTGACCGCGTCACGCATCCGCCTGTCCAATCAGGATCGAAAATCGTCGAGCAGCGGATCCTGATCGATACGAACGGAACCGTCGTCGAACAGCGTGAGGCGGGCGATGCCGCCGAGGGCGACCTGCCGCGAGTCGTACAGATGTCGGACAGCGCCTTCGTCGCTGGCGCGATTCCACAGGTCACCTGCGATCGGGACTGGAAGTGCCTGCCGGCCTACGTGACGATCGCGGAGGACTACTTCGGCCTGCTGCGTCCGATGCGGAGGACGCGACTGACCTATGAAACAGGAACGCGCGATCTCGCTCTGGTCGAAGGGTTGCTCACAGCCAACCACATCCTGAGCCGGTCACATGAAACTGGCGCGTCGTTCTCAACTGCCCCGCCCGGCCAGGCCATCGCCGGCTGGAAAGTCGTTGGGCAGTACGAGTACACGCCAGAGGGCTTCGTTGCGGTCGCGAAAGGGCCGGGGACGTCCGCCACGCCGTCTCGCGCGTGCACGCGGTTCGTTCCGGACGAGGCGTACGGACAGTTCCCGAAGGTGATTCAGGAGTTCAAGGGCGGATGCGATTCCGTGTCCAGGCTGGAGACTCGCCTCGTCTTCGACCGCGGCTTCGGCACGCCCGTTTCAACGACCGCGCCTGACCTCGGGATCACGCGCACGGTACTGGATCCGTTCGGTCGGCCACAGGACATCTTCGAGTCGCGCCCCGACCAGCCATCCCCGGGGATCACGAAGAGTGCGCACCTGTCGTACGGTGACCTCGCTCCGATCAGCTACATCGACGTGCAGCGATTCACCGTCGCCGGGGGCGCCGTGCCGATCCGTTCAGTGCAGCTCTTGAACGGCCTGCGCGAGACGGTCGTGCGCTACGACCAAGGCGATGGCGCCGCCTGGATCGCAGCCGCGTGGATGGAGCGAGACGCCGCCGGGCGCCCGCTATTCAGCCACCGTGACTTCACGGCGCCAGCGATGACGGATCCGGCGGCGGCCGCGATCACCGCGACGAGCGTCTCGCCTTTTGGGAGCGGTGACTTGACGTTCACCTACGATGGCTTCGGGCGCCAGCAGGCCGCATTCGAGAACAACCTGCAGGTGCTCCAGCGGACGTTCTCGCCGTTGGCCGTCCAGCTTCGCGATGCCGAGCAGTTGACGGGTGGTGGACATATCGGCGCGTTCACCAACGTCGAGTTCACGACGCGCGGACAGGTACGCCGAACGAGCACGCACACCAGCGTCGGCGTCGAGCTCACGACGTCGACGCTCTACGACGTGCTCGGCAATCCGCTGACGGTCTCGAGGGTCAGTCCGAAGGGGGAAACATACCAGCGCTCACAGTCCTGGGACTCGCTCGGCCGCCTGGTCGAAACCTACGAGCCCAACACCGTCGGTCGAACGACCGTGAGTGGATGGCGGTATTCGTGGGACGACACCAATCGGCTCGTCGGCACGAGTGACGGTCGGGGTTGTGGCAAAGATCTCTACTACGACGCGCTGGGACGGCTCGTCGGGGAGGACTATTCGCCCTGCCTCGCGTCGCAGGATGCGTACAGCGCAGCCGATCCCGCGAAGGGGACGGGCTTCGAGGTTCTTAACACCTACGATACGTACGAGGCGGGTCAAGTGGCGCCCGACGCCGCATTCGCGGACGATCCAGTCTTTGCCAACGGACACCTCGTTTCCCTTCGTGACCGGGGCGCGATCACCCGGCAGAACTACGACGTTCGCGGTCGGGTGCGGCGCGTCAGCCGGCGAGTGGCCAAACCCGCGTCTCAACAGGCGGCGGGCGGGGATCGGTATGCTCCGCATTGGTATCGCAGCCGCCGCGATTTCGACATCGCCGATCGCCTCACATTCCAGAGCACTGGTGCCGATCAGGGCCCGTTCGTCGCCAATTCCTGGGGTCTCAGCGCGGAGACCTATCATTATTCGGGGCGCGGTCTGCTCGACGCCATTCACACCGCTCACGGATCGATCGCCGAGAGCATCACGTACGATGCCGATGGTCAGCTCAACGCAGTCGCCTACAGCGATCTCGCCAAGACGAAGGCGGCGCTGACGTATGACGTTCGACGCCAGCTCAAGACGTACGGCGTCACCCGCGCCGCGCCCAGCCTCTGGTCCGCGCCTCCCACGGCGGCCTATTCGCAGCCCGATTCGCGAACGACGCAGACGAATCTGGCGAGCTTCGATTTCGTCGAGCGTGACCGGGTGGGCAACCCGACGGTGATTGACGACAACTCGCCGGCCAGCCAGTGGCCCGCCTCTGCATCTCCAGTACGGCAACGTCGAATCAGCTACGACGACGAGTACCGCATCATCTCGGCAGACTACGGGCCATGAGAGCGCTGTCGGGGATCGACGGCCGGTACCGCCGCAATCGCACTCGACCCGGGTCGCTCGCCAGACGTTCGCATACGATTTTCTCGGCAACGTCGCGGCGAGCGGTGACGATCAGAATGCCACGTACGATCGGTCTCTGGGGCCGATCACGAACGGTGACGGCTCTGGCGCGTCTGGCTGGGGACCCAACCAGCTGACTGCGGCAAGAGGAGTGAACGCGAGATACGACGGCGCGGGCAACCTCGTCGAGTTGAAAGTTCAGCGGCCGGGAGGGTGTATCGCCTCGGTTCCGCTCGCGACCAGCTACTGCGGCCAGTGGTTCATCTACGACTGGGACGAAGTCGGTCAACTCGCGCGCGCGCGTCGATGGGACTTCGTGTCATCGCTGCCCGCGACGCTTCCGGCGACGCCGCCTCTCTGGGACCTCACCTACGCCTACTCAGGCGGTCAGCGGGTCTTGAAAACCGCGAAGACCGCAACGGGCGTTGAGCACCACACACTCGAGGTGTTTGACACGCTTCGCATCGAGGGCGACACGTTCGACACGGTTGCCGGCGATTACGAGCGTCCGGCAGCGAGAGTCCACGTGTACCTCGCGGGCGGCATCGGCCACGCGTTCTACGACCCCGCCCGGCTGCCAACGCCCTCGATCACGCCCGCGGTCCGGTTGTTCCTGAACGTCGGCGACCATCTCGGCTCGACGACGGTGACGATCGATCATCGGACGAGCGAGGTCGTCGAGCGCTCGACGTTCCACCCCTACGGCGCCATCGAGAGCGACTACCGTCCGGAGCGGTGGTTCTCCGCGCGCGAACTGTACAAGTTCACGGGCAAGGAAGAAGACATCGAAGTCGGCGCGACGTACTTCGGTGCCAGGTACTACCAGCCCTACCTCGGCCGATTCCTGAGCGCCGATCCGCTGGCGATACACGGGCTCGGCGGGGACCTCAATCCCTATGCGTATGTGCGTGGCCGCGTCATGAGCGACGTGGATCCGCTCGGCCTCCAGGATCAGGCGACGAACGGCTCGTTCACCCAGCCAGATAGCGGCACCGAGGTGACCTGGACCTATCAGTGGTCGTTTGACACCCCATCCGGGTTTAGTAGCGAGAGCGTGACGACCGCGAGCGACTTTGCTTCAGCCGCTATGAATGCGGGCGCGACGCACGTGCCTCTTGGAAGCGGCGACTACTTCACCCCGAACGACGTCGCGAACGCCGGCCTGAACATGCTCAAGAGCGCGCTCATCGGGGCGGCCGACCCGCTCGGTTACCGCCATCTGGCGAAAATAGCCGGCCTGGACATCGAAGGCGCGGTGATGACTGCGGCGAGCGACGATCCGAAGAACAAGAGCGAGATCGTGGCGGCTGTCGTTGCGGTCGTTGTCTCCGGTGCCGTGGGAGCCGCTGCTGGAGCGGCGGAGAGCCGTGTGGCGGCCGTTGGCGGGGAGGCCCTGAGCGAGGCAGTCGGCGGCAGGCAAACGGCGAAAGTCGTCAATGACGTGCTCCGAGGCCGGGCACCATTGAACGCGTTGACTCCGGCTCAAAGATCGGCGGCGGCCAGGTTCTACTACGATTTCGCGGCGGGTCGCGTATCAGGCACGAAAGCCGAGGCTCTTCGTCTGTTCAACATAGAGCGTGCGCGGTTTCTGGAAGGCTTGACGGACACGCCTCCCGGGAGTTCGGTGGAGTTTGAGAAGCGCATGGGGATAAGGTGACGACTCAGTTTAGAAACACACTCGGAACTACGCCAGCGACTATATGGCGTCGCGGATCGCTGTCTCAGTTACCACCCTGTGCCGCCAGGCGTGGGGTCCAAGGATCGGTCGAGAGAGCAGGCCTGACGATCGGCGATCGCCAAGCCTTGATTACTCGTCAACGTTTACGTACGGCCGAGCATCACCTGAACCGGTCGGGTGGTGGGCGCACCTGGTGGGCGCACATCGAGTTCACCCGCATAAACATTGCGCCAACTGTCATCCGCAAAAAGATCGAGGATGTACGTGAGGCGCGTGTGTCAACGTCCTATACCGATGAACGGCCTGGGCGATGATCGACCCCGTCGTGAGGATTCGCGGCTAGAGCTCTAGAACCTGACTCTGACGTCTCCCCCTATCGCAGCACGCTGAGGATGTTCGAGAAATCGTCCGTCCACAGGGGCGTCGATGGCAGGACGACCGGCGGCTTCCACCGCGGGTCGCTGGCCAGGCCGCCGAGGTCACCGCGGTCGCGCGCGATGACCATCCATTCCGACGGAAACTTGCCGTCCGCGAACGAGCCCGCCGTGGCCGGCTCACGCTGCCAGAGCACCGCAAGACCCTCGGCCTCCGCGAGGCGCCCGAGCACCGGGCTCAGCGACAGGTGCAGGTTGGAGATGTGCAGGGCGATGACGCCGCCGGGGGCGAGGCGCGACAAGTAGAGCGACAGCGCCTCGCGGGTCAGGAGATGGACGGGGATCGCATCCGAGCTGAACGCGTCGAGGATGATCACGCCGAACTGCTCCGGGCGCGCCCGCCCGAGCGACACGCGCGCGTCGCCGATCACCACCTCGCATCGGGCGCCGCAGTCCTGCAGGTACGTGAAGTAGGCGGGATCGCGCGCGATACGCTCCACGACCGGATCGATCTCGTAGAAGACCCAGTGCTGCGACGGTCCCCCGTAGCTGGCCAGGGAACCCACGCCGAGGCCGACCACGCCGACCTCGCGCGCGCCCGGCGCGTGCGGCGCTTCGGCGAACACCTGCCCGATGGGCCCGGACTTGTGGAAGTAACTCAAGGACGCCGCCCGGCGCCCTTCGAGATAGCTCTGCATCCCGTGGAGCGTCGGGCCGTGAAACATGAACCGGTAGTGGAGCCGGTCGTCCACGCGCACCCGGTAGACCCCGAAGAACGTCCGCGCGGCGAAGACCGCACGGCCGAAGGGGCTCTCGACAAGCGAACCCGACAGCAGCAGCGCCGCCACGCATGCCGCGAAGCGCACCGGCCGCCGTTGCTGGCTGAACGCGAGCAGCGCGGGCAGCGCCCCGCCCAGGATCAGGAAGCGTGACGCGGATCCGGTGCGGCTGTTGATCACGACCGACAGCACGGCGGCCGCGCCGACCGCCGCCACCCAGCCGAGGTCCCGCGGCCACGAGGCCCGCCCCTCGCCGGGCGCCGCGCGGCGAACCAGGCACGCCACGACCAGCACGAGTGGATACTCGACGATGCTGGTAAAAATCACGGGCGCCAGCAGCGCGTTGAACAGCCCTCCGAGCATGCCGCCGAGCGAGATCCAGAAGTAGAACTCGGTCAGGCGCGAGGGCGACGGACGATCGTTGGCGAGCTCGCCGTGGCAGGCCAGCGCGATGACCGCGAACACGATAAGGTGCAGCGGAATGACCACCGGCGCCGGCTGGTTCATCTGCGCGATGAGCACGAGCGTCAACGCGATCACCGCGAGCGGCATGAATCTGGCGGCGATGCTCCGGGCGGGCGCGGCCGAGGGACTGAAAGCGGCGACGAACGTGCCGAGATACACGCAGAGCGGCA
>WNFM01106140.1_pt1 | contig 10258 bp, 9 predicted proteins | sample 5400271 | NCBI WGS metagenome assembly WNFM01 (sample SAMN13153352, study PRJNA577476) | soil metagenome | isolation source: 60 cm saprolite on Douglas fir-dominated hillslope | place: USA:California | collected 2013-09-17
GATCGGCAACCTGCCCCACGGTCTTGTTCGCGAACACTTCTGGATTTGCGTTGGCTTCCTCGACCGTTTCGGGATCGTCCGGCCAGCCCGGCGAAAGGGGCGCGTATCCAGCCTCTTCAAACAGGGCTGCCCATCGATCCCAGCTGCTCGGCAGCAGCCATAGTCCGTGGACGAAGACCACGGGTTGGTGGCTGCTGGCATTGGCCTTGTCGACTGCCTTCAATTCATGTTCCGTAATGCTGGTCATGGCTATCTCCTCGCTTGCGATGATAAAGGCCGGCTGACCGACAGGCCGTCCCTAGAATGCCCGCCGGCGTGCCGCCACGATCTGGCATCTTCCTCTGTCGAAACTACCATTCCAGCGCCGAACCCTGATGCTGAGGTCAATGCGATTGAGCCAATAATCGAAAATCGCATGGTCCCCAAAAGTGACCTCATCATTCGTGAACGTCGCGCGCATCGACTGGCTGCCGGTCTGATCAGAGATGGAAACCATCCCGGTGGCTTCGTCGGGCGCTAACTTGAATTGCGAAGTGCCACCGTTTCCCTGGGTCACGCACGACAGATATACGGGTTTGGCTGAAGCCTCTTCTGAAGTCAGGGCCCATGCTGCGAACGACGCAACAAGGACCAGTCGTGTGCACCTCATGATTACCTCCGTCGCCCGTGCATTCTAGGAATGCGAACATCCTACACGATTACGAAGGCTAAGCTGAAGTCGTTATTGTATGAGGCAAGATGCGTTTTCGAGCCATTGCAGAGAGTAGCTAGCTCGTGTCTCCGCACCACTCACGGACTGGTCTAAACGTCTGCTTTCCACCCATTGCGAACGCTGCGCCGGAGGTGAGACGCGGCATCTAGACCCGCGGCGTCAACGCCTGATCGCGCATGCCGCGCCAGATGCGCAAAGCCTGCACCGTTTCGAACACGTCGTGGACGCGGATGATTTGCGCCCCCTGCTCGACGGCCTTCATGGCGAAGGCGATGCTTCCGCCCAAGCGCTGATTGGCCGTGGCCTCGCCGGAAAGCGCGCCGATGGTCCGCTTGCGGCTCGCGCCGACGACCAGCGGGCAGCCGAGCGAGTGGAACAGGGCGAGGCCGTTCATCAGCTCGAGATTGTGGCCGACCTTCTTGCCGAAGCCGAAGCCGGGATCCACCAGGATATGCTCCCGGCGCACACCCGCCTCGACCGCAGCGGCGATCCGCTCCTCGAACCACAGGTAGATTTCGACCAGCACGTCGTCGTAGCGCGGGTCCTCCTGCATTACCTCGGGGGCACCGCGGTGGTGCATCAAAACGACCGGGACGCTGAGCGATGCGGCGACCTCGGCGGAACGTGCGTCGTAGGTCAGCGCCGATACGTCGTTGATCATCCGCGCGCCGGCCTCAACCGCTGCGGTCATGACGTCGGCCTTGCGCGTGTCGCACGACACGGCGGTGCCGCCGGCCGCGAGCTGGCGGATCACCGGCGCCACCCGTTCGATCTCGTCGCCCTCCCAGATCGACCGCGCGCCGGGCCGGGTCGATTCGCCGCCGACGTCGACGATCCCAGCGCCGGCGGCGGCCATCGCCGCTCCGGCCTCGGCAGCAGCAGCGGTATCGGCGAACTGGCCGCCATCGGAGAAGCTGTCGGGCGTCGCGTTGACGATCCCCATCACCTGCGGCTGGTCGAGGCGGATGGTGCGCTCGCCGAGCTGCAGCGAAGGGCGCGATGCGGTCAGCGCCCGCCATTGCGCCGCCATGTCGTCGTCGAAACGGGATTCGGCATACTCAACGGAGACGAGCTCGACCGACACGCGGCAGTGGCCCTCGATCCGGATCAGCTCGACGGCGGAGAACCAACTCATCCCGCCGGCCAGCCGCGCGACCTTCCCGTCATGGCCGAAGGGAGAGTCGACGAAGGCGGTCGGGCGAAGGAGCGTGCGGGTCATTCGACCGTCATTGCGAGGAGCAGGGCAACGAAGCAATCCAGCTGGATCGCTTCCCCCGGATCAAGCCCGGGGTCGCGATGATGAAATATGCTGCTGCCGCAAATCGTCGATCGGCTGCAGCGCACCGCCGCTTTGCTCGACGTGCCAGAAGGTCCAGCCGTTGCACGACGGCGCGCCCTGGAGCGCGGCGCCGACTTTGTGGATCGAGCCGGAATGCGCTTCGCAGGCGATCGAGCCGTCGGCGCGGACGCTCGCGGTCCAGCGGCGCTTGGCGTCGGTGAGACTCGCGCCCGCCGGGATCAGCCCGCTCTCGACCAAAAGGCCAAAGGCGACGCGCGGCTGCTCGCGCTTGTCGAGCATTGTCTTCATCGCGCTTTCGTCGAGCTGAAGCGTCGAATCGATCCGCTCGCGCGCGACCTTGATGTAGGCCGGCTCGCGTTCGATGCCGATCCAACGGCGGCCCAGCCGGCGAGCGACGGCGCCCGTCGTCCCTGTGCCGAAGAAGGGGTCGAGCACCACGTCGCCAGGTTTCGTGCAGGCAAGCAGGATGCGGTACAGCAATGACTCGGGCTTTTGGGTCGGATGAGCCTTCGCGCCATCGTCGCCCTTGACCCGCTCTCCACCCGAACAGATCGGCAGCAGCCAATCAGACCGCATCTGAAGATCGTCATTCAACGCCTTCATTGCGCGATAATTAAAGGTGTAACGCGCCTTCTCGCTCTTGGCGCACCAGATCAACGTCTCGTGCGCGTTGGTGAAGCGCGTGCCGCGGAAATTCGGCATCGGGTTCGACTTGCGCCACACGATGTCGTTCAAAATCCAGAAGTCGGCGTCCTGAAGCAACGAACCGACGCGGTAGATGTTGTGATAGCTGCCGATCACCCACAAAGTGCCGTCGTCCTTGAGGATGCGCCGCGCCTGATCGAGCCAGTCGCGGGTGAAATTGTCGTAGGTGGCGAGGCTCTCGAATTTGTCCCATGCATCGTCGACCGCGTCGACGCGGCCGCCCTCGGGCCGGAACAGGTCGCCGCCGAGCTGGAGATTGTAGGGCGGGTCGGCGAAGATCATGTCGACGCCCTTGTCCGGGAGGCGCGCCATCTGGGCGACGCAATCGCCCTCTATGATCCTGTCGAGCGGCAGCTCGCGCGGCGCGGGGCGCGCAAGCGCCACAGGCTCCGCAATGCGGGCGATGAGATTCATCTGACCTTGTGCCCCTCGTTCGTTGACGCGCGAGGGTGAGTCAGGCGGGACTCGCGGTCAAGCAATCAAGGGTTAACGCCCCCTTTCGGGACGCAAACTCTCAGGCCGCCGGGCGGACCGGCTCCACAACATGTTGAGTCACAACCTCGCGCGCGGACTCAACCTGTGGTGGGTGTGACTCGAAGGACTCGCTGGCGGAAATTTCGAACAGCAGCTCCGGCTGGGCGTCCCGATCGGCGATCGCGCGCACGGGGCCGAAGCTCCCGCGGTGCAGCGGGGTCAGGCCCAAATCGTTGATCGCGCGGCGGTGATCGGGGGTCGGATAGCCGCGGTTATGCTCCCAGCCATAACCCGGATAGTCGCGCGCATAATCCACCATCATCCGGTCGCGGGTGACCTTGGCGATGATCGAGGCGGCGGCGATCGAGCGGCATTTGGCGTCGCCGTCGACGATCGCCTTCGACGGCCGCTGCCAGCGCGGAGTCGCATTGCCGTCGACCAGCACCCAGGCCGGCTCCAGGCCCAGCGCCTCGACCGCGCGCGTCATCGCCAGCATCCGCGCCCAATAGATGTTGATCTGGTCGATCTCCTCGACGGTCGCGAGGCCAACGCCCCAGGCCGAGCATTTCACCAGCTTGGCGTAGATCGCCTCGCGTTTCTCCAGCGGCAGATTCTTGCTGTCGTCGATCCCGCGCGGAAATCTATCGCGGTCGAGGATGCAGGCGGCGGCAACGACCGGGCCCGCGAGCGGCGCGCAGCCCGCCTCGTCGACCCCGGCGAGCGGCTGCGGATAATCGAGCTCGAGCTTGAAGGAGCAACGGCGGGGCATGCGCCCTTATTCGTCATTCCCGCGCAAGCGGGAACCCAGATTTTCGCTCCTGGCTGGGTCCCCGCATGCGCGGGGATGACGAAATGTGTGGATTACTTCTCCACCCGCCAGGGCGGGAAGCGGCGGTTCTCGCCGGCCTTGTAGAAGAAGACGATGTTGCCGTCGGGGTCGCGGAGGCGCGCCTCGCGCCACATCCACGGTTGATTGCGCGGCCCGTGCTCGAACGCGATGCCACTGCGCGCCAGCTGCTCGACGCGTGTGTCGAGGTCGTCGCATTCGAGATAGATGGCGCTCGTCGCGATGATGGTAACTCCGCCGGCGGTCTCGAAGCGCGCGTAGCCCGTCTCGGGGCTATCGACGATCTGCACGAGCCCGATCCGCCGATAGAAGTCGACCGAGCGCTCGTAATTGGTGCCGGTGACCGTCACCTGGTTGAGCCGCGGCCCGGCGCCGACATCGAGCCGTACGCGCGAATGGCCCATCGGCCCCGCGCCCTGCCCCAGATGTGGCGCGTCGCGCAGCGCCACGCGCACGAACTCGCGCGCCCGCGACACGGCATCGGCGAGGCTCGCCCCCTCGGCGAGGAAGAAGGCAATGGCGCTGGCCAAAGTGCAGCCGGTGCCGTGGGTGCTGGTGGTATCGATCCGCTGGCCCTGCCAGCTGGTCATATTGTCGGTTTCGATCAATGCGTCGGCGAGCGCCTCGCCCTCCTCATGTCCGCCCTTGATCAGCACCGCGCAACCGTGGGCGCCGACCAGCGCCAAGGCCGCTGAAACCGGGTCCTCCTCAGACGTCAGGCGCTTGAGTTCGGGAAGATTGGGGGTGGTGATCGTCGCCACATCCATCAGCCGGCCGAAGGCGGCGATGGTCGCCTCGTCGGCAAGCGCCGAGCCGCTAGTCGCGACCATCACCGGGTCGAACACGATCGGAAGCCCCGGCTGCTCGGCGCGCAGGCGCTCGAGCCGGCTTGCGATCTGGTCGGCGGCAAAGGCGCCGCCGATCATCCCGATCTTTACCGCATCGACTCCGATATCGCCGATGATCGCTTCGATTTGCGCGAGAATCATCTCGGCGGGGACGGGGGGAACGGCGCTTACTTCGACCGTGTTCTGCGCGGTGATCGTGGTGACCGCGGTCATCGCGTGGCCGCCGAGCATGGTCACGGTCTTGATATCGGCCTGAATCCCGGCGCCGCCGCCCGAATCCGAGCCGGCGATGATCAAGATTCGAGCCGTCGGCGTCACGCTACGCGCCTTCGACCCCTTGGCCGGGGCGAAGTTGTCCATGTGCACGGCTTTGTCGTTAGGCAGGCAAATACCAAGAAATGGTTCACACCGCGGCCTGAACGGCCTCGCAAATGTCATCCACCAGGCGCTCGACCAGCGCGGGGTCGTCGCCCTCGGCCATCACGCGGATCAGGGGCTCGGTTCCCGACTTGCGAATGACCAGCCTGCCGCGTCCCTCGAGCTGGGCTTCGGCGGCGGCGATGCGCTTCCTGACGCTGTCGTTCTCGAGCGGCTCGGCGCGGCCGTTGAAGCGGACGTTCTTGAGCAGCTGCGGCAGCGGCTCGAACTGGCGCAACAGCTCACTTGCCGGGGCCTGGGCCTCGACCAATGCCGCAAGCACTTGCAAGCCCGCGACAAGCCCGTCGCCGGTCGTCGCATGATCCGCGAGAATGATGTGGCCGGACTGCTCCCCGCCGACGTTGCAGCCGCTCCTGCGCATCTCCTCGAGCACGTAGCGGTCGCCGACCTTGCTCCGAAGCAGCTTGAGGCCCGCGTCGGCCAATTTCCGCTCGAGCCCAAGGTTGGACATCACGGTGGCGACAACGGCGTCGCCTTTGAGCTCGCCGCGCGCCTGGAGCCCTAACGCGATCAGCGCCATCAATTGGTCGCCGTCGATGATGTCGCCTTTCTCGTCCGCGACGATCAGCCGGTCCGCATCACCGTCAAGCGCAATCCCGATATCGGCCCCGCTCGCGACAACGGTTTCCTGAAGCAGCTGCGGCTTGGTCGAGCCGCAATCCTCGTTGATATTGAGGCCGTTGGGCGTGACCCCGATCGGGATCACCTCGGCGCCAAGCTCCCACAAGGCTTCGGGCGCGACATGATAGGCGGCCCCGTTGGCGCAATCGAGCACCACCGTGAGGCCGTCGAGGCGCAGATGCTCGGGAAATGTCGACTTGGCGAAATGGATATAGCGGCCGCGCGCATCGTCGATCCGCCGGGCGCGCCCGATCAACTCCGGACTGGCGAGCTTCGGCGCCTTCTCCAACCGCCGCTCGATCGCTCGCTCGTCGTCGTCGCTGAGCTTGTACCCGTCGGGCCCGAACAGTTTGATGCCATTGTCGGCAAAAGCGTTGTGGGAGGCGGAAATCATCACGCCCAGATCGGCGCGCATTGAGCGAGTCAGCATCGCCACCGCAGGAGTCGGCATCGGCCCCAGCAGGACCACGTCCATTCCGACACTGGTGAAGCCGGCGACCATCGCCGATTCCATCATGTAGCCTGAGAGGCGGGTGTCCTTGCCGATAGGAAGTGCGCCCCGGCCGCCTGCCGCACGCGAAGCGCGGTCTCGGCCGTCATCGGCTCGAGATTGGTGGTGCCGCGAATGCCGTCAGTGCCGAAGAATTTGCGCGTCATGATCGCCACATAGTCGTCATTGCGACCCTTGCGAAGGCAAGGGGAAGCAATCCAGTCTGGATCGCTGCGTCGCGCACCCTATCCTCGGGCTGGCGTAGCCAGACCCGGGGGCTCCTCACAATGAAATTAACCGACCCAGCGCCAGATTCCTGCCGGAATGGGGTGAGCCCGGGTGGCAACCAGGAAGAGGATGGTGCCGCCAACGAGCGCGACCGTGCCGGGATAAGCGAGACCCCGCGTGAACGGAATGAACGCCGTCTCGGCGGTCCATTCGTGCCACGCTTCGCCCATCAGCCGCGCTTTCTTGCGGTCCTGGCCGAAGGCGCCGGCAAGCGCGAGGATGATAATCGTACCGTCAAACACGAGCGCCTTGGGCTGCCCGAGGATCGCCAGGTGGACGCCGGCCCAAATTGCGAAGCTCCACATCATCGGGTGCCGGGTGATGGCGAGGACTCCCCTCGGTCCGCCCTTCGGTCCGGGAGCGCCGACCAAAGCCGGGTTGCCGAGGAACGAGCCGACGAACAGTATCGACGCCAACCACATCAGGATCGTTCCAGCGATCCAGGCGGCTTCACCCGATTGCCACAGGTCGGGAGGCTCGCGCCCGTAGCGACGGTAGAAATAGATCATCGCCCCAAAGGTGATCAGAGCGACCAGCGAGTAGACGCCGCGGAATGCCCTCTCGCCGATCGCCCGCACCAGCGGCCCGCGCAGCGGGTGCGAAAGCAGGAAGTGCGTGCCAAGGAAGGCGATGCACGACAGCAGCAGGGCGGCCTGGACGGTCAATGCCGGTACGCCTTCGGCAAATCGCGCCTCGAGAGGTCGCGATAGCGCTCCATCAGCCGTGTCTGGTGCGTTTCGAGGGGCTGACGGACGCCATCGATATACACTTGCTCGGCCGCGCTCGACCCTTCCAGCGGATCGCCCGACCAGATCACGAGGTCTGCCCGCCGTCCGGGCGCGAGGCTGCCAATTTCGCCGCCCATGCCGATCGCTTCGGCCGGGCGCGAGGTGATCATTGCCAGCGCTTCGCCCCAGCCGACGCCGGTCGCGCCCGGGATCTTCTGCAGCGCGACGAGATTGCCGGCATACTGCCGCTCCATGAACAGGTTGCGGGTGTCGTTGTCGTCGATCATCCCGATCGACACCTTGACCCCGGCCGCGAGCATCCGGCCGACATTCGACTGAGTCGCGGCGATCTGCTCGAACGAGGCCGGAAGGTCGTTGACCGCCGAGGCGATCACGGGAATTCCGGCGCGGGCGATGCGGTCGGCGACCATCCAGCCCTCGCTCGCGCCGACAAGCACGATCTTCAGCGCCGGGAAGTCCCGCTTCAAGGCAAGCACCTGGAGGATGTCGCTGGCGCGCTCGACGTGGACGAGCAGATATTGCCGGCCCTGGAGAACTGGAACCAGCGCCGCCGCGTCGAAGCGCGTCAGCAGCACGTCCTGGCTGCGGCGCGTATCGGCGCTGTAGACCCGCGATTCATTGGGGTTGCGAATCACCGGCCGGTCGCGCTCGTCCGGCGCCTGCGTCCGCGATGCCGAGACCGCGGGCTCGTAGCGGCGAAGCTCCGCCGCCTCGCGGAGCGCGTTGCGGAACATGATGTGCGCCGACGCCCGCGAACCCCCGGCATTGCTTGCGCCAGCTTCGCCGAGCTCGACGAACTGGAATTTTCGCGGCGCGGTCACCGGGTCCATGTCGGCGCCGGTATCTATGACCGCGCCCTGTCCCGCGAAGATACTCTTGCCGGTACCGGGCGCCACGAGTGCCCGGGTCACGCCATCGGCGCGGTTTACGGCGATCGTCGTGTCGAGGGGATTGATCGCCGGGACGACGTCGATCGCTGCGTTGAACGGGCCACTCGAGCTGGTGTCGTCGGCGGCGCCCGACGTATCGGACTTGCCGCCACCGTCTTCCTTGCTCGCCGTCAGGTCGACCTCGGCGAGCCCGAGGCGCGAGAAGCCCGCGACGATTCCGGGCGTCACCCACTTGCCGGTGGCGTCGACCACCCGCGTTCCCGAGGGAAGCTTCATCCGCGCACCACCGGCGGCGACAATGCGTCCGTCACGGACGACGACCGTGCCGTTGGCGATCGGCTGCGAGCCGTCGCCGAGCGCGACCGTGCCGCCGATGACGGCGAAGGTCTCGGCCGCTGCACCGGCGGAAATCATCATCGTCATTCCCGCGAAAGCGGGAATCCACCTTCGCTTCAAACCGCGAAGCGCAGAAGAAAAGGCGGATCCCGGATCAAGCCCGGGAGGACGGGTTGATAGAGCCGTCATTTGGTGTCTCCCTCGCCCGGCTGGCCAAGCTCGAAGTCGCTCATCGGCCGCCGTTTGGGGTCATTGGCGTCGTACATCAGCGCGCCGTCGATCCAGACCAGTTGCGGCCGGGTATAATCGCTGAACGGATCGCCGTTCCACATCACGACATCGGCCATCTTGCCGATCGTAAGCGTCCCGGTCTTGTCGAGGATGCCCAGCGCCTTGGCCGGATTGCGGCTGAGCCATTCCCACGCGACCGCTTCGCTGAGGCCAGGGATGCCCGCGCGGATGCCGTCGGCGAGGGCCTTGGAAGCCTCCTGGTTCAGCCGCTGGATGTAATTGGGGTCGTCGGAATGGACGATCGCGCAGGCCCCGGCATTCTGGACCAGCGGGATATTCTCCTTGATCGCGTCGTAGCTTTCCATTTTGAAGCCGTACCAGTCGGCCCACATCACCGCGCAGACGTTATTGTCGCGCAGCAAATCGGCGATCTTGTAGGCTTCGACCGCGTGATGGAACGCGGTCACGTGATATCCAAACTCCTTGGCCATATCGATCATGATCGCCATTTCGTCGGCGCGGTAGCAATGGTTGTGGACGAGAATCTTGCCCTCGAGCACGCCCTTGAGCGTATCCATCGCAAGATCGCGGTCGGGGGCGTCGCCGCCCTCCTTCATATATTTGTCCCACTTGCGCTTGTACTCGACGGCCTTGATCCACGTCTGGGGGGTAAGCGCGATATTGCCCATTCGCGTCTGCGGCATGTTGCCCTTCGAGCCATAGACGCGCTTCGGGTTCTCGCCGCAGGCCATTTTGAGGCCGTAGGGCGCACCTGGGAACTTCATGCCCTGAGTAGTCGTGGCAGGTACATTTTTCAGCACCACCGACCGGCCGCCGAACAAATTGGCCGAACCGGGCAGGATCTGCAGCGTAGTGACGCCGCCGTTGACCAGAGCGCGGGAAAAACCGGGATCCTGCGGCCACACGCTATGTTCGGCCCACACTTCCGGCCTCACGGGGTCGGTCGCCTCATTGCCGTCGGACAGGGACGACACACCGGGCGATGGATAATCGCCGAGGTGGCTGTGGACGTCGATGATGCCAGGCGTCACGAACTTGCCGCGGCCGTCGATCTCGGTCGCGCCGGCTGGACTGGGCAGCTCGGGACCGCCGACCGCCTGCACGACGCCGCCGGCGAGGACGACGGTGCCGTCGTTGATCCGCCTGCCGTCGCCGTCGAGCACGGTCGCGTGGCGGATGACCGTCGGAACGCCGGGATAGCGGACATAGGTGGAGGGATAGGGGTCGTCGTTGATCGCGACCGGCGGCGTCTTGGGCTTCTCCCCGCCCGCGCAGCCGGCCAGCAGCAGGGCGGCGGTCACCGCCGCC
>WNFM01256265.1_pt1 | contig 10258 bp, 8 predicted proteins | sample 5400271 | NCBI WGS metagenome assembly WNFM01 (sample SAMN13153352, study PRJNA577476) | soil metagenome | isolation source: 60 cm saprolite on Douglas fir-dominated hillslope | place: USA:California | collected 2013-09-17
ATATGGCTTTCCATCTTGTTCGACGGGCACTTGATGAAGTAATAGGCCCACAGGATGAGGCTTGGTACACCGACAGACGTAAAGGCACAACCTTCATATTATTACGTTCGTAGGAACCGTAAAACTTGAATATGATTACACAGGCAAACGAGCTTACCCTTAATACTATATGTGCTTATAACACGATGTTCCCGTTGGACTTTCCATTGGGAATTCTCAGACGGCAAGGGCAAAAAGATCAATGGGTTATGGATCCTTTTTGCGGCAGAGGAACGACAAACTACGCGGCTCGTTTACAAGGATTAAATACGATTGGAATTGATAGTAGTCCAGTAGCCTCTGCTATTGCAAACTCTAAACTGGCAAATGTCCAGCCTCAAGACATTGTAAAGGTTGCCCTAGAGATTCTAGATGAAGTGCTCATCCCCAACGAAATACCTAACGGCGAATTTTGGGAGTGGGCATATCATCCACAAGTTTTAGATATTATTTGCCGAATTAGAGAGGGTCTACTTAGGCATTGTGATTCCGATGCACGAAAAGCCTTATCTGCAATAATGATGGGGGCTTTACATGGGCATTTAACTAAGACAAAGGAATCGCATTTTTCTAATCAATGCCAACGCACCTATTCTCCCAAGCCAGCGTATGCTGTGAGATTTTGGAAAAAGCGAGGAATGCGGCCTCCTCGTGTCGATGTTTTGGCAATTATCAAAGAGCGTGCAGCTCGCTATTATACGAAAATACCATTGTCAATAGAAGGAGAAGTTTATTGTGGTGATAGTCGTATTGTAAGTACATTTCAACAGATTAAAAGTGATTATTCAATGTGTTTTGACTGGATAATTACGTCACCACCTTACTACGGAATGCGTAGCTATCTCCCCGATCAATGGTTGCGATTATGGTTTGTAGGTGGCAGTGCCAGTGTTGACTATAGCCAGAATGGTCAAATACCTCATAAAGGTATCGACCTGTTCATAGATGAGTTACGAAAAGTCTGGATCAATCTACTTCCTGTTTGCAAATCTAATACTCGTATGGTAGTTCGTTTTGGCGGTTTACCTTCCGTAAAATCCGATCCATTAGACATAATGCGCCAATCATTCCAAAATACAGAATGGGAAATATATCATAGGCGCTCTGCTGGTTTTTCAACGCAGGGACAGCGACAGGCATATCAACAAGCGAAGAATCGCAATCCCCCTGTAGAAGAATATGATTTCTGGGTCCGAGCGCGAACCTGATAGGCTATAATGCAAAGAGGCAGGCGAATTCCACCTCGAAATACGTAACTGCCTCTTAATGTTAAGAATACGCGATCTACTTATCTAATCGCTAATTCAGATTCTCGAAAATCCCCGCCGCGCCCTGCCCGCCGCCAACGCACATCGTCACCATGCCATACCGCGCATTACGACGCTTCATCTCGTTGAGCAACTGGACGGTGAGCTTGCTGCCTGTGCAGCCGAGCGGATGGCCCAACGCAATCGCGCCGCCATTGACGTTCACCTTGTCGGGGTCCATCTCCAGCGTGCGGATCACAGCCAGCGATTGCGCCGCAAACGCCTCGTTGAGTTCGATCAGATCGATGTCATCCAATCTGAGGCCCGTCCGCTGAAGCACCTTCGGGATGGCCTGTATAGGACCAACACCCATTACTTCAGGGCGTACGCCCGTAACGCCGAAGCCCACGAAGCGGGCCAGCGGCTTGAGTCCCATCTGCTCCGCCAGTGACCGCTCCATGACCAGCAGCGCTGCCGCACCGTCGCTCAAGGGCGAGGAGTTCCCGGCTGTCACCGAGCCACCTTCCATGAACACAGGCTTAAGCTTTGCCAGCCCCTCTATCGTGGTGTCGCGGCGTAAATGCTCGTCCATCTCGAAGGTAACGACGGTTTCCAGCGCCTTGCCGTCGGGACCAACTGTTACTTCTTTGATCTCGACGGGCGTGATCTCGTCGCGGAAGATGCCTTTATCCTGCGCCGCTGCCGCCTTGCGATGGCTGTTGTAGGCGAATTCGTCCTGGTCCTCGCGGCTGACACCCCATTCCTGCGCCACTCGTTCTGCCGTCAAGCCCATGCCCATATAGACTTCAGGGTTGTTCTCCGCCATATACGGGTTCGGGCTAATGCGGAAACCGGTCATCGGAACCAGACTCATTGTCTCCGCGCCACCCGCGATAATCACGTCTGCACCGTCTGCGATGATTCGCTCGGCAGCACTCGCAATGGTCTGCAAGCCGCTGGAACAGAACCGGTTAACTGTTTGTGCAGGAATATCTACGGGCAGGCCAGCCCGCAGCGCTACGACACGCGCCATATTCAACCCCTGCGGCCCCTCTGGCATGGCACAGCCGAGGATCACGTCGTCAATCCGCGCGGGATCGAGCTTGCCCTCTGTCTGCCGCAAAATTTCCTGGATTACCGCAGCAGCCATCTCGTCTGAGCGCTCGTTCTGAGTGGTTCCCTTCTTTGCTTTGCCCACCGCAGTTCGTGTCCCTGCGACGATAACGGCTTCACGTCTCTGATTATTCATTTACCTTGCCTCTCATCTTTGGACTTGTATAAAGTAACTTCTGATTAATCACATGGCTCTACATTGACGCGTCACAATGCCTTGCTTTTACGTCACTTCTACTCCGCGTATTGCTCCATTTCCCAGACCTTGTGTGCGACCTGAGCAATAGCGATCTTCTGCTTGCGATAAAGATCAGCGTCGCTCATCGCCAATCGCATCGCCACATCGCGCACCTTGCGACCCTGTACAAAGCGCAGTTCAAGGATATTGTACAGTACCCATTCAGTGGCGGTGAAACTGCGCTGCCCCTCCGGTTTGAGACTTTCGATAGCCTCTGAAAGGACAGCCCGTACAGCACGGGCTGCATTGCCGTCATTCTCTGGCAGTAGATTCTTGACAACTTTGAGTTCAAGCAGTTCAGGATCAGTCAAACGTGGCCCACCCCAAAAATCGCGGAGAGCATCACGGATCAGGTCAACGAACTCCTGCGTCGGCCCTGACGCGGGCGCTGGTTGTGTCGCTGAGCGAATCAGCGCATGTACCGGGTCGGGTCCGTAGGTGATGCCACTGGTGTCACTGATCACATCTTCAAAGACGGTAAGTAACTCTTCCTGCAAGCGCATCCCATCCAATACTTGCGCCGCCCGCGTGTACAGGACCTTGAACACGCTTTCCTCTTCTGGCAGCATGTCGGGTTGCGGCGAACGTGCCCAGACTCCCATCACGCCTACCAGAGGCCTATGATTACTGTCACCGTTGCGGGATCGTGTGCTCCGCAGCGGCACAAGCCAGAACGATTGCCAGACCAGCATATCACCATAGATTTGCAAACCATCAGGCTGCGGGCCATCGGGCGCGGCAATCGCCATGAACTCTGGTGAGCCAAGCCATGTCTGCGACGGAAGCAGTGGACCGACGACTTGTTCAAGATGCACGCCGCCCGCACCAATCGAGGCCACGAAAGCACTCGGCGCACGCAGGTAATCGCAGACTGCCGCCAGGGTCGCTTCGAGCAACTGATGCGCGTCCGCTTCGGTCAACAGATGCTCGTTGATCTCTTCGATCCACTGTGCCTGGTCACGGTCACGAGTATAGATCAGTACCCGTTCAAGCAGCGGCGTCGCCATAAAAAACAACCACTGGGACGCTAGAAGCGTCGCCACCGCTGCAAAGGGCATCAATGCGTCTCCCGGTACACCCAGAACACGCGCATCTGGAACGAACAGAATTACCAGGAGCACAAGTACTGCCGGAATTGGCCCGCGCAGGAAAAAGCGTAGCAGCTCGGCTTTCACCACACGATCCGGCTTGTTGGAGCCAAAAAATGACAGTGGATAAGCCATGAACGCCAGCATGAATACGATTCCCAGATTACCCAGGTTGACAAGCAGCAACAGTAATGTGCTATTTTGTTCTCCAGGGTTAGTAAATAGCATCGAGTACGGGAAAATACCCGCTGGCGGTGTCAGGAAAGCCAGCAGGAGATAGGTCATACGGCGATGCGTTGCGGTGGTCAGGCAGCGCCGCCGCGCGCGCAACACATTGTTGACCGCGAAGATGGTCACAATGATGAAGTAAAGCGTGTACAGCCCAAAAAGCGGCCCGGCCTTGAGCATGGGCATAGGAGAAGTGACCAGCCCACGGACAATTTGATCCGTGAAAACTGCCGTCAACAGAAAGACAACGCCAAACAGGTACAGGATACGTACCACTCTGCGCCGCCGCCCGCGCGAAACGAGGCCAGTTGTCGCCAGCAGCGCATCCGAGAGGTGAAATAGTGCCGCTGGCGCGAAAGCGATTCCGATCCACTGGAAGCGGAGCCATGCCTCCATCGAACCGGGCGTTTTACTGATGGCGACGAACACATCGCCTAGATAAGTGATACTGACGCAGCCAAGTAGGATGCTTGATGCCCTTACCACGCGATCACGCAGATTGTGCGTCAGGTTGTACATCAGCATCGACGTAGCGATGATGACGGTTGCCGCAGTTACCGCCTCGTTAAGGCGCTGTAATATTAGAATGAGAAGATCGTTGTTCATGTCGCCTCAGCGAACGTTTTGACCGAAGAATAAGGCGATATCGTGATTCGGGTAGTAGCGGTCATTGAAGCCGCAAAAGCTCAGACCGTGCTTCTGGCAGTAACAAATCCCCGGATAGTTTTTGGTCTGCGTTTCGACGGTGATCCGAAGCAATTTTTGTTCCTTCGCCCGGTTGTAGGCTTCTGCGTACAGGGCGCTGGCTAGCTTTTGCCGTCGCCACATACGGCCAATTGCTACATCCGTGATCCAGGCGCTTGCAGGTCCAGCATCGTAGCGCATCACTAAATACCCGCGCACTACCCCGGAAGTCTCAGCGACGAGGAAACAATCGCGCTTTTGCCATGCCAGAGTCAGCGCTTCCTGATCGCGGGGATAGACGACGCGCATCGGGCGAGGCAGTCGTACCGTGCGGAAACTGATCGCAATCGCGCCAGTGTCGTCACGGACATCCATTTGCCACACATAGTCGGTTTCGTATGAGAGATCAAGCTGCAGGCAGGTGGCGAGGTCTTCTTCGCGCGCCTCGCGGATAGTAATGTTGTGTGTGCTCATAAAAGGCAATTCTACCTGATTGGCCTAGGACCAGGGTAATATCCCTGTGCAGTTTTATGATAATATTGCGAACTTGTATTTTCTTCTTCGGAGATTACGACAATATGGTCCACGACGTAATTGTAGTCGGCTCTGGTCCCGGTGGCGCAACTGCCGCCGCGACTCTGGCAGCGCATGGTAAATCGGTGCTGCTGGTGGATCGACAGGCGTTCCCTCGTGACAAAGTATGCGGTGATGGGCTGCCACAGAACGTCATGCGCATGATGATCAACCAGCTTGGAATTGATCCCGGCAAAGCAGGGCTGAAATACCAACGTATCTACGGGTTGTCTATTGGCGCACCGTCAGGCCGTGCATTGATCGTCGAAGAGGCAGACCGCCCCCAATTCTCGATGGCCTCACCGCGTCTCGATTTCGATATGCTGCTGCATGAACACGCGCTTCGGGGTGGCGCAACCTTCGAGGTCATGAACGTCGAGGGGCCGCTGCTGGTAAAAACACAGAACGGCAAGGAACGTATCGCCGGGATTGTCGAGCGGCGCGGCAAACAGACAATTGAACACGAGGCTCGCGTCGTGATTGCTGCGGATGGGGCGTCGTCACCGATTGCGCGAGGCTTGCGGGGTCGCGTTGCCGATCCCGCAGAGACGGCGATTGCTATCCGCGCCTATGGTCGGCTCAAGCGTCCGATGCCATATTACGTGTATTTCAAATATAAGCTGGACCTTGTTCCCGGTTATGCCTGGATATTTCCTGTCGCGCCGGACCGGGCCAATATCGGCCTGGGCCTGTTTGATCAGGAAGCCTACAAACGTCGCGGACACAGCCTTAAGAGGCTGCTTGACCTATTTATTCAAGAGTTGCAGGCTGAATATTCGTTCGAGATCGAGCCGGACAGCATCAAATCGTGGCCTTTGCCGTTGTGGGTGTCGTCGGAAAGCCGTGTTGTCAGCGGTGCCTATCTGGTTGGTGATGCGGGCCGCTTCATTGACGCACTCAGCGGTGGCGGCATCTATCCGGCGATGGTGACTGGACAGTTAGCCGCGCAATCCGCCATCAATGAACTAGGCGGCATGGATCATGCCGAAGCCGCCGCTCTCTACGACGCGGGATGGCGCAGTGGGATTGCGAAGAAACTCCGCAAAGCTCAACTTGTACAGGATTACATTGCCTCGCGGCCCAGGGTATTCAACACACTATTTTCGCTTGCCACGATCCATCCAACCATCAAGCGCACGCTGTTGACATCGCTGGCTGGGGAGCATAACTAGCTGCTGGTTCGTCCGAATATGGTACATAACCGCTCACTGCCAATACCGCTGACGACGCAGCGTTCTTTGGCATTGCTCAGCAGTTTTTGCGTCCAGTTTACTGCTCCGCCATCGACAAGCTCCATCACTTCGCCAGCAGGAGAAGTTGCATAAATATGGAAGCACAGATCGACATAATAATCTCGACCACCCGTACGCTCATTATCCATGACGCACTCAACATCCGTGAATTCCTGTTGAATCGGTGTGAATAGCTGCGTCGAGAGTAGCGATTGACGATCCACTGTGCTGAAGTCCGTTACAGCGATGCGTAACGGAACATTTGGCCCTGCAAACGCTCGGAGAGACCGCACATAGAATCCTATTTGCAATGCCAACGCTGCAAGTTCAAACCTCAGATTTCCCTGGTCGCGCCCTGCGCTGCACAGCGCGAATGAACTGAAGTGTGTCACGGCATTCAGGTTGTCGTAGTGCTGTGTTCTCAAAAGCCGGTGGCTGGTCGCCAGATGAATTTGAGCCACCGACTTCGGATTTACTCTTAACATTTGTCGTCGTTGAAGCGCACATTCCAGGGCCAAAACATTGGTCGAGTCTGACACGACTTCAGTATTGCGAATAGTCGAGAGAACCTTGTTCTGATCAACCAACGCTACGCTCGAGCACGTGCCAAGCGGGCAAACTGGCGATAGCACTATGGGTTGAAACTCCGACGGCAGGTTCAAGAAGGCGACTTGCTCCCATTCGAGCAGACTTAGCGGCGATACTGTAGATGGCCCAACGAAGCGGTTGGTTTCATAGTCTGACAGCACCGCAGACGATGGACGGTTGGCATGACGGCGGTAAACGTCAAGTAGCAGTGATTGCAAGTCCGTCGGCGAAATGCGCTCGGCAAGCAATGCGGCAAGCCCAGGAATTCCCGCTTCCCGTTCAATCCGCTCAATAGTTTTGGTCATGGCTTGACGCTTCCTTTCTCATTGATCGTGATCGCAGCAGCATACAAGATTGCTGCTCAGAAGTGAAGGCTCAATGACTTACCAATCGCCCGTGTAATGGACATCAGCTAGCTCGGTGTACCTTCGCGATTCTGTTGTATACTCGGCGCTTTGATTGGTGCGGATTAATCGGGAATAGCACTCTATGCGCATGAGCAAACTTTTCGGGCAGACGCTCCGTTCCGCGCCTGCTGAAGCCGAGGTCGTCAGTCATCAACTCCTGCTGCGGGCCGGATACGTTCGACCTCTGGCATCCGGCATCTTTAGTTATTTGCCGCTGGCCTATCGATCTCTCAAGAAAATCGAGGCAATTGTCCGCGATGAAATGGACGCGATTGGCGGGCAGGAGATTTCAATGCCCGTGGTCCATCCGGCGGAACTCTGGAAGGAAACAGGGCGCTGGTACGGAATCGGCTCGGAGATGGGGCGTTTTCTCGATAAATCCGGGCGCGACATGGTGCTTGCCATGACTCACGAGGAGGTTGTAGCCGATCTGGTGCGCAAGGAGATTCAATCGTACCGCCAGCTTCCGCGACTCGTCTACCAGATTCAGACGAAATGGCGCGACGATCCTCGACCACGCGCCGGACTGATTCGTGCGCGTGAATTCACGATGAAGGATAGTTACAGTCTCGACGCAGATTTGGAAGGGCTGGATAAACAGTATCGCGCCCACTATCAGGCATACTTCAATATATTTCACCGCTGCGGACTACCCGTCGTAGCCGTCGGCGCAGATGTGGGCATGATGGGCGGCTTCATGGCGCATGAATATATGTACCTGACACCTGTTGGTGAGGATACGCTGCTCATTTGCGACAACTGTGGCTATTCCGCCAACCGTCAGATCGCACGCTTTCGCAAGCCCGTGCCAGCCGCAGAACAAGCGCTGCCTTTGGAAAAGATCGCGACACCGGAGACAAAGACGATTGAAGCGCTTGCCAAATTGCTGAATGTTCCCGAAGCGAAGACTGCCAAAGCCGTATTTATGGTGGCGGCATTCCCCCAAGGGGAAAATGGGCAACCAGCCTCGGAACGGTTTGTCTTTGTCGTGATACGTGGCGACATGGAAGTGAATGAAACCAAACTGGCAAACGCAATCGGGGCTAAAGAGCTGCGTCCGGCGCGTGACGAGGAAATTCGTGCAACTGGAGCCGAACCGGGCTATGCGTCACCTGTTGGCCTCAAAGATGTGCTGGTTGTGGTCGACGATATGATCCCGCGGTCGCCCAATCTGGTGGCAGGCGCAAACGAGGCTGGCTATCACTTGCTCAACGTCAACTATAGTCGCGATTACGAGGCGCAAATTGTCGCGGACATTGCCGCTGCGCGTGAGGGCGACGCTTGCCCCAACTGCGGTCATCCTTTGCGAACAACACGCGGCGTCGAGGTCGGCAACATCTTCAAATTGGGCACACGCTTTAGTGACGCACTCGGCGCGACTTTTCTGGATGCTGAGGGCTTAAAGAAGCCAGTGATCATGGGGTCATATGGCATTGGTATCGGACGCCTCCTGGCCTGCATCGCGGAAGAACACCACGACGAGTCCGGCCTCACGTGGCCGATCTCGGTTGCACCCTATCATGTACATCTCGTCACGCTGGCAGTTGAGGGAACAGAAGCTCGCCGCGTTGCTGACGATTTATATACGGCGCTGGAGGCAGATGAGATCGAAGTCCTGTACGATGATCGCGACGAACGGCCCGGCGTAAAGTTCAACGATGCGGACCTGATTGGCATCCCTCTGCGAGTGACTATCGGTGAGCGATCACTCGCAAAAGGTGGAGTAGAACTGAAGCACCGCACCGAAAAAGACAGCGAGATTGTGCCGCTCGGTGAAATCATCGGCAGGTTAGAAACAGAGTTAGCGTTTATGCACGACGCACTGCGAGAGTCCGCAGTGGAAGTGCCATTCAAGGGATAGCTATGCAGGCCGTATCTTCTTCTCAAGCCAATCGGGTGCGGGATGACCTTGTTGGCGAATATCTGCCAAAACTGCATCGAGATTGAACTCGACGCGCCGGAAGTCAATTGTTACGGCATCATCGGTAAAGGTTGCCAGCACGTAACACGCCCGTGATTCATCTTTGGGCATTCCAACGCTGCCGACATTGATTACACGCCACAGGCCCAGATCACGGTCCATCGGCAGATGGGTGTGACCGCCGAAACCCAACCGTCCTCCCTGATCGAGGAATTGATCCAGCACTTCTTCCGCCGGGGTATCCGGCAATAACACATATTCATCGTTACCCGGCGATCCATGATAACCGATGGCCCAGCCATATCCGGGCGCGTTCAATTCCAGGCCATGGTGTAATTTGCTCAGATACTCATAGTCGGCAAAGCTGAGCTTGGATATTGTCCAGGCCAGATTTTCGGCACTGGTGCGCAGTTCGATGGGCACTTGCTGCCACTCCGCCTCATCTTTGACGCGGAATGCCGGAAACTTACCCTTGATGAGATAACGATCAGTATTGCCACTGATGACCTGCACCTCCGGGATTTCGCGGATCAGTTGCAAGCATTCCGCAGGCCGTGGACCAAAAGCGCACAAGTCGCCCAGGACCCAGGTTTTGTCAGCTCCGCCAATCTGTTTGAGATCGCTTAGAACGGCTTCGAGAGCCTGTAAATTGCCATGTATGTCGGAGAGAATTGCCAGTCGCATGAGGTTGTTCTTATAAGCGTAACAATGGTCGGATTATAGCATGAGTCGGGACGCTAATTTCCGAGGTAGCGCGCAATTTCGTTGGATGCCGCGCCTGGACCTGCCGGATGCAACGCAATATATTGGTCAAAATCTGCCTGGGCAGCCGCTTCATCGTCCACAGCGCTATAGACCAGTCCGCGACCCAGATACGAACTCACACTGTTATCTCTGGCA
>WNFM01274305.1_pt1 | contig 10258 bp, 8 predicted proteins | sample 5400271 | NCBI WGS metagenome assembly WNFM01 (sample SAMN13153352, study PRJNA577476) | soil metagenome | isolation source: 60 cm saprolite on Douglas fir-dominated hillslope | place: USA:California | collected 2013-09-17
ACAATTTACTGGCTGTATATGGAACGGCGATTTTGTTGGGAGAAGATTCAGATGAAATCCTCACTCACCTGTCGGCATTACCCGGTGCAGCCGGAAGGTTTGAGTTGATCGGCCGTGGATCAAAGATCACCGCCATTGTGGACTATGCGCATACGCCGGACGCCTTGAAGAATGTGCTGGAGACGATCGCTCACTTCCGCACCGGGGCGGAACAAGTGATTACCGTTGTGGGATGCGGCGGCAACCGGGATAGGTCAAAACGACCCCTTATGGCTTCAATCGCCTGCCGCTTCAGCGATAAAGTTGTACTCACTTCGGATAATCCGCGCGACGAAGATCCCATGGAGATCATCCGCGAAATGCAAACCGGGATCGGGCCTTCTGAAACCAGGAAGACCCTCGTCCTGGTCAACAGGGAAGAAGCGATAAAAACAGCGTGCATGCTGGCGAAACAAAGGGATATTATTCTTGTCGCCGGAAAAGGCCATGAACAGTACCAGGAAATCAAGGGAGTGAAGTACCCGTTTGATGATCGGGAAGTGTTGGAAAGGATGCTTAAGATGTTCTCTAATTAATTATCAATTGATGATCGTATAAATGTTATACTATCTATTCAACTATATCGACAAGCAATTTGACCTCCCGGGCGCAGGGTTGTTCCAGTACATTTCGTTTCGTGCCGGTGCGGCCGCGCTTTTGTCTTTATTGATTACAATCACCTTTGGCAAAAACCTGATCAACTTTTTAAGAAGGAGACAAGTAGGGGATGAGATCCGGGACCTCGGTCTCGAAGGCCAGCTACAAAAGAAAGGGACTCCTACTATGGGAGGAATCATTATCATCGCCGGGATCCTTGTTCCCACATTGTTATTCGCTAAACTGGATAACGTTTATGTTATTCTACTCATTATCGCCACCCTATGGCTGGGTTTGATCGGCCTCCTGGATGACTATATCAAGGTGTTTAAGAAAAACAAGGAGGGACTGGCCGGTCGTTTTAAGATCGTCGGACAAGTCGGCCTGGGATTGATCGTGGGCCTTACCCTGTTTTTCAACAGCGATGTGTTGATCCGTGATGTGACGATAAAACCAGTGAGCGAGATAGCGATAACACAAGGCCAGCATGGATCGGAGGGTCCATTGGTCAAGTCGACAAAAACAACCGTGCCGTTTATTAAGAACAACGAATTCGACTACGGCTGGTTTCTTCCCGGTGCAGCAAGGGATTATACGTGGGCGATTTACACATTGGTTGTGATCCTGATCGTCACGGCGGTATCGAATGGATCAAATATCACCGACGGCATTGACGGTCTTGCCGCCGGTACTGCAGCGATCATCGGCTTGACGTTAGCCATATTTGCCTACTTGTCAGGCCGTGTCGACTTTAGCTCGTATCTCAATATCATGTACATCCCCAACCTGGGCGAGTTGGTAATTTTTTGTACGGCCTTTGTAGGATCCTGCCTGGGGTTCCTCTGGTACAATGCCTACCCTGCACAGGTGTTCATGGGCGACACCGGAAGTCTTTCTTTAGGAGGAATCATCGCTGTGCTGGCGCTTGCGGTGCGAAAGGAACTGATGATCCCATTATTATGCGGAATCTTCCTGGTTGAAAATATCTCCGTGATTATGCAAGTATCTTATTTCAAATATACGAGGAGGAAGTATGGCGTGGGAAGGCGGATTTTTTTAATGTCGCCTTTGCACCATCATTATCAAAAAAAAAATCTACATGAAGCCAAAATCGTGACGCGGTTCTGGATCGTGGGCATATTGTTGGCGATTTTGAGTCTGGCAACATTAAAAGTGAGATGAGCAAGCGCATTGTCATATTGGGTGCAGGCGAAAGTGGAACAGGAGCTGCCCTCCTGGCCAAAGTCAAGGGCTACGAAGTTTTTGTCTCCGACCAGGGTCAGATCAAGACGAATTATAAGGCGGAGTTGACGAGCGCGTCCATTGACTTCGAGGAAGGTCAGCATACGGCCGATAAAATAGTAAACGCGAAACTCGTTGTGAAAAGCCCGGGTATTCCGGATAAGGCTGAAATCATCAGGAAGGTAAAGGAATCCGGCATTGAAATGATCGATGAAATCGAATTTGCGTTTCGCTTTATCCGGGGAAAGGTCATTGCCATCACCGGCACCAATGGTAAAACCACGACTACGTTGCTTACCTATCACCTGATGAAGGCAGCAGGGTTCAACGTGGCCCTGGCGGGAAATGTAGGCGAGAGCCTGGCGCGGAAAGTCGCGAAGGAGGAGGCTGACTGGTACGTACTCGAGGTCAGCAGCTTTCAACTGGACGGCACGACTACCTTCAAGCCCCACATCGCCGTGTTGTTGAACATCACCCCCGATCACCTGGACCGCTATGAATACAAAATGGAGAATTATGTGCACTCCAAGTTCAAGGTCATTCAGAATATGGATTCACAGGATCATTTCATTTATTATTCCGATGATCCTGTAGCCAGCGCTGAGGTTACCCGAAGAACCATCCTGCCCCGCATACTGAAAGTTTCATTGAAAGACCAGGCTACCCCCGTTCATTTTGATGGTGGGCGGATGTCCTTCACTTTAGGCAAGGGGCAATTCCATATTGTGCAGTCCGATACAACGTTAAAGGGGCCTCATAACCTGATCAATACGATGTCGGCTGTTTCCGCTGCGGTCCTGGCCGGCGGAAGTCCCGACTCCATTAAGGCGGGATTGAAGACGTTCAAAAATGCCCCGCACCGGTTGGAGTCCATTGCCACGATCCAAGGTGTTGAGTTTGTGAATGACTCAAAAGCGACGAACGTGGATTCGGTGGTTTACGCATTGGGGAGTTACCAGGGACAAATTCTTATTTGGATCGCAGGCGGCATTGACAAAGGGAACGATTACAACATTATTAAAGAGGAGGTCAGGGCCAAAGTGAAAGTGTTGATTTGCCTGGGCAGGGAAAACGATAAGCTGCGTACGGCATTTGACGATGTTGTCAATACCATCTATGAAACTCAAAGTATTAAATTATTGGTGCGTTTGGCACTGCAGGTGGCACAAAAAGGAGATGTGGTTTTGTTATCTCCGGCTTGTGCAAGTTTTGATTTGTTCAAAAACTACGAAGATCGCGGGAATCAATTCCGCGAAGCAGTATTGGAGTTAAAAAATGAAACAGAAAAGGCGATAGCATGATTGCAAAATTTAAAGTGTGGGCTGACAAAAATCTCCAGGGCGACCCGGTCATCTGGGCGGTCGTCTTTGCGCTGTCGGTCATCTCGATTTTGGTGGTGTACAGTTCCATTGGGACCCTGGCGTTTAAGCGCGCAGTGAGTCCGGAAATCGTTTTAGTGAAGCACACCTTTATGGTGTTTCTCGGGTTGGCCGCCATGTGGGGAGCCCACAAAGTCGATTACCGGTACTATTCCAAACTTTCGCGCCTGGCCTTGTGGATCAGCGTGCCCTTGTTAATCTATACGTTCACCAATGGAACGACGTTAAATGACGCCGCCCGCTGGATTACTGTGCCCATCATTAATACCACCTTTCAGCCGTCGGATTTTGCCAGCCTGGCCTTGATCATCAACCTGGCGAGCATGTTGTCCAAGAAGCAACAAAACATTGAAGACATCAAGGAATCCCTGATCCCCATCTTGATCTGGTGCGGCGTGATTTGCGGATTGATCGCCTTGACCAATTTATCAACGGCGGTCCTGCTTTTCTCTACCTGCATGCTGATCATGTTCATCGGGCGGGTACCAATGAAGTACCTGGCGATGCTCGTATTGGTGGGGGTGTTGGCCGGCGCGGTGGCCTATAAGTTTGGGGTTCGCGGTGAAACGGCCAAGAACCGGATTCTGAGTTTTATCAATAGTACCGAACTGCCCTTTCAGGCGAAGCATGCACGAATTGCAGTTGCTACCGGAGGGATCCTGGGCAAAGGACCCGGTAACAGTGATCAACGGAATATCCTTCCTCATCCCTACTCTGACTTTGTGTACGCAATCCTCATTGAAGAATATGGAATGATAGGAGGAATTGTGGTGGTCATCCTGTATTTAATTCTCCTGCACCGCGGAATGAAGGCGGCCTACAACAGCGAACGTGCCTTCGGCGGATTGCTTTCGGCCGGGTTGAGTTTTGACCTGGTCTGCCAGGCGATGGTAAATATGGGGGTTGTCGTGGGCCTGGGTCCGATTACCGGTCAGCCATTGCCTCTTATTAGTATGGGCGGTACGGCCATGGTTTTTACGGGAATTTCCGTTGGGATCATTCTCAGCGTGAGCCGCGGCGAACAGGACGAAGCGTGGGAACAACAGCCTGGCGCTGAAATGAAAAATGACAACAAAAATACGGCGACGGCAAAAGCGGCGTAATCGAGAAAATAAATTACGGAATACAGAATTACGAATTTGAAGAGTAAGCAACCATATCGGATCATCATCAGCGGCGGAGGAACCGGAGGGCATATCTACCCGGCCATTGCTATTGCCAATACATTCAAAGAGCGTCATCCGGATGCAGAGATCCTTTTTGTAGGCGCAACCGGGAAGATGGAGATGACACGCGTACCGGAAGCAGGGTATACGATCATTGGCTTGTGGATCAGTGGCCTTCAACGTTCGTTATCGCTTTCCAATCTTGTATTTCCACTCAAACTGATTTTGAGTTATTTCAAGGCGCGCAGCATTGTGAAGCGATTCAAACCCGACGCCGTCGTCGGGACGGGAGGGTATGCGAGCGGCCCCATGATGCTGGTTGCCACCCAACGCAAAATCCCTTCCCTTATCCAGGAACAAAATTCGTATGCGGGATTGACGAATAAGCGACTAAGTGAAAAGGTTCAAAAGGTGTGCGTGGCGTATCCCGGAATGGAAAAATACTTCCCAAAAGAAAAATTAGTATTCACCGGTAACCCGGTGCGCAACGATATTCTTAACCTGGAGTCGAAGCGAATGCAGGCATTGAATCACTTTGCTTTTGTACCGGGGGAAAAAACACTCCTGATCATCGGTGGAAGTTTGGGGGCGCGCACGATCAATGAAAGCGTGTTGGGTGGCCTTGACAAACTGATTGATGCGCGGGTGCAAGTGATTTGGCAGACCGGCAAAATGTATTTTGAAAGCATCAAGGCCCAGATCGTGGACAAAGACCTACGGAGACTGAGGGTCTATGATTTTCTGAAGCAAATGGATTTTGCCTATGCCGCCTCGGATGTCGTCGTGTCCCGGGCAGGCGCCCTGTCGATATCTGAATTGTGTCTGGCGAGGAGGGCGGCCATCCTGGTGCCTTCGCCCAATGTGGCGGAAGACCACCAGACAAGGAATGCCCTTACCCTGGCCAACGAATATGCAGCCGTCCTGATCCGTGACGAAGAGGCGGGGAAAAAATTAGTAACAGAGGCCCTGAAATTATTGTATGATGAGCAACGCTGCAGCAAACTAAAGGACCAAATCGGCCGGCTCGGAAAACCGAATGCGGCCGGGGAAATAGTTGATGAAATTGAAAAATTGATCGATGCAACTAAGTAAGTACGATAGCATCTACTTCCTCGGAATCGGGGGGATCGGCATGAGTGCCCTGGCCCGCTGGTTCAAACACAAAGGACTTCGCGTAGCCGGATACGACCGTACACCGACTCCCTTGACACAGGAACTCATTGCAGAGGGCATGGAAATCCACTTTGACGACAACGTGGAATTCATTCCCGGTTATATCAACAAAGACAAAACACTCGTGATATTCACCCCGGCCATTCCTAAAAATCACGTTGAATACAACTACCTGAAAAAGGACGGGTTTACCATTCTCAAGCGTTCGGAAGTATTGGGATTGTTGACCCGGGATTATAAGACCGTTGCTGTTGCCGGGACGCACGGGAAGACAACCACATCCTCGTTGATTGCCCATATTCTAAAGTCGGCTGGCAAAAACATGGTGGCCTTTCTCGGTGGAATTACCGTCAACTATGAATCCAACCTGGTCATGCAGGGCGACGTCAACGCGCAAACCATCGTCGTCGTAGAAGCCGATGAGTTCGATCGTTCTTTTCTGCAACTTTTCCCCGAAATGGCGGTCGTTACTTCGGCGGACGCTGATCATCTGGATATTTATGGCGATCACGAACATATGCTTATTTCCTTCCGGGATTTTATAAAGCAGATCACCAAAGGAGGAAGCCTCATTATCCACGAGTCAGTTCAGGATCTGGCAAAGGGGATAAAGACTATTTCCATTGCAACCTATGGGAGGAACCGGGGACAATTTTTTGCCAGCCGTATTACCGCCGAAGGCGGATTTTTTGAATTCGATCTTCAAGGCACGGACAGGAAGATGGAAAAAATACAGCTTGGTGTCCCCGGTTTTCACAATATGGAAAATGCCATTGCCGCTACCCTGGTGGCATTGAAGCTGGGCGTGGACGAATCGACTATAAAGACTGCGCTGGCCTCGTTTCAAGGTGTGAAACGAAGGTTTGAATTTATCGTGAAGAAAAACAAACTAGTGTACATCGATGACTATGCCCACCATCCGGCCGAGATTGAAGCGTTCCTGACGTCGGTAAAGTCGATGTATGCGAAAAAGAAAATCACCGTGATTTTTCAACCTCACTTATTCAGCCGGACAAGGGATTTTGCGAAAGGCTTTTCCAAAAGCCTGAGCCTGGCGGATGAACTTATACTACTGGACATTTATCCGGCCAGGGAAGAGCCTATTCCCGGAGTGACCTCGGACATGCTTTTTAAGGACATCACCAGCGCGGTAAAAATACGGAGCAACAAGAACGATCTGCTGCGCACGCTGGAAGAGCTCGACATTGAGGTATTGGCAACGGTCGGAGCGGGCGACATCGATACGTTTGTAAAACCTATTCGTGAACTGTTGAATCGCAAGTACGCATGAAATGGAAAGTAAACATTCGCAGAGAGATAAAGGTAGCCGTTGCCCTGGCGGGAGTGTCGTTTCTCATTGCCTTCAGCGAACGCAGGCAGGGCGGGGTGGCGTGCAAGGATGTTGTTATTGAATTGGAAAACGACCGGGAAAACCATTTCATGGATGAGGCAGATGTGATGAAGCTGGTGGAGGCCACTACCCCATCCTTGATAGGAACGAACCTGGATCGAATTGACCTGAGAACGATGGAATCGAAATTGAGATACGATAAACATATTCTGGATGCGCAATTGTATTGTGACCTGAAAGGCAATCTCGTCGTTCAGATCCGGCTGAGGAGACCGGTGGCAAGAATAGTTCAAGAGGATGCACCCGACGCGTACATCGCGGAAGACGGCACGGTGATGCCGGTTTCGGAGAAGTTTGCGTCACGGGTGGTGCTGATCAGCGGTGGGTTTGCCAAAACCCTCCTGGAAAGTGAAAATCTGAATAAGACAACCGAAGGCCAGCATTTGATGGAGCTGATTCAATTGATCAATGAAAACAGTTTTTGGCGAGCGCAGGTAGCCCAGTTGGATATGAACAGCGAAGGCAAGATTACAATCTATCCGCAGGTCACCGGGCAACGCATTGAATTTGGACAGCTGGAGGACATCGAAAATAAGTTCAAGAAGCTGATGATTTTTTATAAAGAAATTCTTCCGCAGCGGGGATGGACAAAATATCACCGGGTGAACTTAGAATACGAGGGACAAGTAATAGCGGAATAGACACGAGACGATAGCTATTAGAATTGAGAATGCGATTAACAATGAACAAAACAACCACTTTTTAAAATAGTTACGCCATGGAAAATCAAAAAATTGTAGTAGGCCTGGATATCGGTACGACCAAGATTTGTGCCATCGTAGGTCGTAAAAACGATTATGGAAAATTGGAAGTGCTGGGAATGGGCAAGGCGGAGTCGGAGGGGGTGATCAAGGGGATCGTAACCAACATTGACAAGACAGTATTTGCCATAGGCAAAGCCATTAAAGAAGCCAGCGAAATGTCGGGCATCGATATCCGGGTCGTGAACGTGGGTATTGCAGGACAACACATCCGCAGTACCATTCACCATGGAAGTATCACCCGCAACTCCCGGGAGGATGAAGTAAGCATCGAAGATGTGAACCGCCTTACGGAAGATATGTATCGCATTGTGATCCCTCCCGGCAGCGAGATCATTCACGTCATGCCTCAGGATTACACCGTCGATTACGAAGAAGGTATCAAGGATCCGGTAGGTATGTCCGGTGTCAAATTGGAGGCCGACTTCCATATCATTACGGCCCAAACCAGTGCCATCAACAATATTAACAAATGCGTGCGGAGGGCGGGTCTTGAAATCGAGGACCTGATTCTGGAGCCCCTTGCTTCCAGTCTCGCCGTTTTAAGTGAAGAAGAAAAGGAAGCGGGGGTGTGCCTGATCGATATTGGCGGAGGGACTACCGATATCGCGATCTTTTATGACAACATCATTCGCCATACGGCCGTCATCCCGTTTGGCGGCAACATCCTCACAACCGACATCCAGCACGGATTGATGGTGATGTCCAAGCAAGCCGAACAACTCAAGACGCGTTTTGGAAAAGCCATAGCAGAAGAGGCAAGTCCCAATGAACTTGTTTCTATTCCGGGTATCCGAAACAGGACGTCCAAAGAAATATCCATAAAAAACCTTTCCAACATCATTCAAGCCAGAATGGAAGAGATTGTGGAAATGGCTCACGGGGAGGTCATCAACTCGGGGTTTGAAAAGCGCCTGTCCGGTGGGATTGTCATTACTGGAGGGGGTTCTCAACTGAGTTGTTTGAAGCAACTGGTAGAGTATATGTCCGGCATGGACACCCGCATTGGATATCCGAACGAACACCTGGGCAAGAGCAAACTTGAGGTCGTGAAGAGCCCTATGTATGCCACCGCGGTTGGTTTGGTGCTTTCCGGATTCCGGTCGCTGGATGAGCGGGCGGAGCGCTACAAGGAAGCCAAAGAAGCATCGAAGACCGTAAAGGTAAAGAAGGACAAAGCCAATCCAGCCTCTGACTTTTTCTCGAGCATTCTTAATAAGACGAAGGGACTTTTGATTGATGATCTGGATGGGAAGAATGAATACTGATCATGGATAAAGCAGATTACACGGATGGAACCACAGTACGCAGTAGACAACTATATCAGTTGACAATTGACAAAAAGCAATTGACAATACAAGTGTGTAGCAAACTTTGTCAACTGCTTATTGTCAACTGTCAACTGAACCACTGGTGACTACCGACTAAATGACCAGATGAAGCAACCACTAAAAAAATTACATCATGTTAGAGACCGGATCGTACAAATTTGAAATCCCCAAGCACCACAAATCGATCATAAAAGTGATTGGTGTGGGCGGGGGAGGTAGCAATGCGGTGAATCATATGTACCGGCAAGGCATCAAGGATGTCGAATTTGTCGTGTGCAACACCGATGCCCAGGCATTGAACAGTAGTCCCGTGCCTTACAAACTGCAGATCGGAACCAACCTTACGGAAGGTCTTGGTTGCGGAGCGAATCCCGAAGTAGGTCGTGCAGCGGCCGTCGAAAGCAAGGATCAGATCCGCGAAATGCTGGCCGGCACCAAGATGGTATTCGTCACAGCGGGAATGGGAGGGGGTACCGGAACAGGTGCTGCTCCGGTGATTGCCAAGATTGCCAAGGATATGGATATCCTCACCGTCGGCATTGTTACCGTGCCGTTCGCCTTCGAAGGGAAAAAGAAATCGGGCCAGGCCGAAGTGGGTATCGAATCGCTGCGGGCGAGCTGCGATACCGTATTGGTGATTCTCAACGACAGGCTTCGTGAAATTTATGGAAACCTGCCCATCGGTCAGGCCTTCGGTGAAGCCGACAATATCCTGACCGTGGCCGCAAAAGGAATTGCCGAAATCATTACGCTGGCTGGGTACGTCAACGTCGACTTTCAGGATGTCCGGACGGTGATGCTAAATGCCGGTGCTGCCGTAATGGGATCGTCGGAGACACGAGGCGATAATCGCGCGACGAAAGCGGCACATCATGGGGGCTAAGAAAATCCTCCTGTCCATCATTTCCGGGGAAGAGGCAGAATTACAAATAGACGAATTGAGCCAGATTACGGAATACATCCAGGCGCAGGCAGGCGATGATGCAGAAGTGATCTTTGGGCATGGTGTTGATCCCACCATTGGCGATCGCATTCGCGTGACAGTCATTGCCACGGGCTTTACCCACGAGGGGCTGTTGGTCAGGAAGATCGAAGAGAAGAAGGTCCACGATCTTGATCGCACTCAAATTCCGTTGTTCGGATCAGGTGATAATTCAGT
>WNFM01247424.1_pt1 | contig 10257 bp, 9 predicted proteins | sample 5400271 | NCBI WGS metagenome assembly WNFM01 (sample SAMN13153352, study PRJNA577476) | soil metagenome | isolation source: 60 cm saprolite on Douglas fir-dominated hillslope | place: USA:California | collected 2013-09-17
CCGTTTGTCGCCGGCGGCGGCGTCGATGTGGTTGCCCGCATCATTGCGCCCAACCTCAGTGAAGAGCTCGGACAACCGGTGATCATCGAGAATCGTGGAGGCGCGGGCGGCATGATAGGTGCCGCCGCCGTGGCGCAGGCTCCGCCGGACGGCTATACGCTGCTCGTGGGCACCGGCAGCACCCATGGCACCAACTCCAGCGTCTACTCGCATCTGCCCTACGATCCGGTTCGCGACTTCACGCCCATCGGGCTCATCTCATCGTCACCGCTGCTCTTGATTGTGCCGCCGCCGCTGCCGGCAACATCTGTCGGCGAACTGATCGCTTTGGCGCGCAGCCGGCCGGGCGAGCTCAGCTTCGGCTCCTATGGCACCGGCAGCATCAATCATCTCGGCGCCGAACTCTTCAATTCGATGGCGAAGATCGAAGCCAACCACGTGCCCTATCGTGGCTCCGCCCCGGCCTTGACCGATCTGATGGCCGGCCGGCTGCATTACATGTTCGACGGCATCTCCACCTCGCTCGGCTATCTCCAGGCCGGAACAATTCGCGCGTTAGGCGTCGCGGGCGCCAACCGCTCGCTGGTCTTGCCCGATCAGCCCACGATTTCGGAAGCCGGCCTTCCCGGCTACGATACGATGGTTTGGTTCGGTTTGTTCGCGCCGGCCGGCACGCCCAGATCGATCGTCGTCCGCGTGAATAGCGCGACGAACGCCGTGCTTGCCTCCCCGCGCATCAAGGAGGCTCTCGAGAAACTCGGCATCGATCCGGTCGGCGGCAGCCCCGGCGTTCTCGCGAGCAAGGTCCAATCCGAACTGCAGAAGTGGGCGGCCATCGTGCGCGAGAAGAACATCCGCGTTGATCAGTGACCGGGGCCGGCGAAGAAGCCCTCCGGGAAAAGGGAGAGCGATGTCCAAGCGTCAGATGCATCTCGGCGTCTTCGTGCTCGGCACCGGCAATCATTCCGCCGGCTGGCGCTGGGAGGGTGCCTATGCGACGAGCTCAAGCTTGCCGGTGATGGAGTCGGTTGCCCGCATCGCCGAGCGCGGAAAGTTCGATCTTCTCTTCATCTCTGACTCGGCGGTGATGGATCCGGGAGATCATCCCTCCTTCGTCAATCGCTTTGAGCCGATGACGCTGCTAGCGGCGTTGAGCGTGCTGACGCGGCATATCGGGCTCGGCGCGACCGTGTCCACGAGCTTCAGCGAGCCGTTCCATGTCGCGCGCAGTTTTGCCTCACTCGATCATATCAGCGGCGGCCGAGCGGCCTGGAACGTTGTCACCAGCACGCATAATGCGGCAGCCCTCAACTTCAGCAAGGAACGGCTCAACGAGCACGATCTGCGCTACGAGATCGCGACCGAGTTCGTGGATGTCGTGCGCGGGCTGTGGGACACCTGGGACTATGGGGCAATCACTGCCGACAAGGCGACCGGCACTTTTCTCGACAGAGCGAAGGTGAGGCTGCTCAATCACAAGGGGCGATTCTTTTCCGTCAAGGGCCCGCTCAACATCGAGCGCTGCCCGCAGGGCCACCCGGTGATCATTCAGGCGGGCGGCTCGCCGCCGGGGCAGGAGCTTTCAGCGCGCTCGGCCGATCTGGTTTTCTCGGTGGTCAACGGGGATGCGGCTTCGGCCAAGGCTGCCTATGACGCCCTGAAGCAGCGCGTGGTGAAGCATGGCCGCGCGCCGGAGCATGTTGCGATCCTGCCCGGCGTGATGCCGATCATCGGTGAGAGCGATCAGCAGGCGAAGGACGAGCTCGCGCGCCTGCAGAGCTGGCTCACGTCCACCAACGCGCTGGCGCTGGTGTCGCAGCGGCTGGGTCATGACATTTCCGGCTATCCCCTCGACGGTCCGGTGCCGGACTTCCCCGCCAAGACGGAGCGCGGCCAGGCCTTCTCGAAGACGCTGTTGGAGATGGCCCGGCGCGAGAAGATGACGCTGCGCGATCTCTACAACATCACCGCCGCCGCGCGCGGCCATTGGGTGATACACGGCACGCCGAAACGGATCGCGGACATGCTGGAGGAGTGGTTCACGGGAGAGCGCGCGGACGGCTTCATCGTCATGCCGGCCCATTTCCCAAAAGCCTTCGAAGACTTCGTCGATCTGGTCGTGCCCGAGCTGCAGCGGCGCGGCCTATTCCGGGGCGACTATGCGGGTTCGACGCTGCGCGATCACCTCGGCCTCGCGCGCCCCGTTTCCGCGCCGGGCTTGAAATCGGCTTGAGCTATGTCACGCCGCGCGTTGATCTTTGCTCTCGCCGTTGCGCTCCTCTGGCCGCTCGCGGCACGCTCCCAGGATTTTCCGAATCGACCGATCAGGCTGATCGTGCCATTCGCCGCGGGCGGCGCGGCGGATTTATTCGCCCGCTCGCTCGCCAACGGACTTGGCGCCGAACTCGGCCAGCAGGTCGTGGTCGAGGCGCGCGCGGGTGCCGGGGGGCTCACCGGCGTCGACGCCTCCGCCAAGAGCGCGCCCGACGGCTATACCATCTGTCTCGCCGGCGCTGCGGCGCTCTCCGCCATTCCGTTCATGACGAGCAAGATGCCGTTCGACTGGCAGAAGGACTTGGCGCTCCTCACGCTCGTCGTGCGCGTGCCGGAGGTCTTGATCGTCCATCCCGCGCTGGGCGTCAATACATTCGCCGACTTCCTCGCCTATGCCCGCGCGCGTCCCGGCAAGATCAATTTCGGCTCGGCCGGAGCAGGCTCGATCACTCATCTGGCGGTCGAATTGCTCAAGATCGCCGCCGGCCTCGATCTCGTGCACGTCCCCTATCGCGGCATCGGTCCGGCGGTAGGCGACATGCTCGGCGGACACATCCAGGTGATCGTGGCCGACGTGCCGTTCTTGCTGCCGCACATCAGGTCGGGTGCGCTCAGCGCGCTGGCGGTGACGTCAGACGCGCGCATCCAGGCGCTGCCCGACATTCCCTCGACCGCGGAACTCGGCTATGCCGGGGTCAACTCGGACAATTGGTACGGTCTGGTGGCGCCCGCACCCACTCCGACACGCGTGCTCGACACGCTGCGCAAGGCGAGCCTCGCGGTGCTGACGTCGGCCGAGCTGAAAAAGCAGTTCGACAGCCAGAATGCGGTCGCTTCGCCCAGCACGCCCGACGAGTTCGCGGCTTTCGTGGAGGCGGAGCAGGCGAAGTGGGGACCGGTCGTGCGCGCGACCGGCGTCAAGCTAGAGTGAGTCGGCCGCTTTGGCTGAAAGTTGCGAGGGCGCGAAACTCGAAGCGGCGCTGAAAAAACCAACTGCGGTTCAAGAGCTCTGCGCTGGGAGGGGCGAGGAAATGAAAATCGTCGACATGAGCCACGTGATGAACGTGCACACCCCGGGCTGGGTCGGATACGCCGGCAACAGGATGTACTACGCGCAGAACCTGCAGACGCAGATAATTGTCGCGCAGCGTATCGAGACCGCGCTTCACGTCGGCACTCATTTCGACGGCGCTATGCACGCGACCGACGATCCCAAAGGCGACATGGCCTCGCTGCCGCTCGATTATTTGGTCAGTCGCGGCGTCGTGGTCGATATCTCCGCCAAAATGTCGGATTGGTCCGTGATCACGCCGGAGATCATCGAGAGCGCGGGCGCCGACATCCGGGAGGGCGACATCCTGCTGCTCCATACAGGTTGGCATCGCCATTACGAGGGCCGGCCGCGGCAGGACCTGGTGAAGTATTTCTGCTTTCACCCGGGCCCCAATCTCGACACGCTGCATTGGATGCTAAAGAAGAAGATCAAATGGTGGGGCATGGACACAGGATCGTGCGACCACGCCATGAATACCTCGATCCGTACCATGCGCCCCGATCTTGCCGCGCAATTCACCAAGCAGCACGGCAAGGCGCCGGCCGAGTTCTTCGGCACGTTCGAATACAGCCACAAAAAATCCGGACGTCGGGTCACGGCCGACGTCTTTCCATTTCATAGCTGGGCGTTCCAGGAAGGGCTGCTGCACGCCGAGAATCTCGGCGGCGACATCGAGCTCATGCTCAACAAGCGGGCGCTGATCGGCGCGTTCCCCTGGCGTTATCAGGGGCTGGAAGCCTGTCCCTGCCGCATCGTCGCTTTCCTCGATGCCGGCGATGATGTGGAAGCGGTCGGCCACGCCGCGAAAGCGATCATGGCGAGCTGACCGCGGCATTGCGGACGCCGACTCGCTCAACTAGCCTTCCGCCGCTGCGCAACAGACGGCGGTGCGCACTCGGAAATTCGCAATGCCGAAAATTTCCACAGCGGACGGAGTGAATCTCTATGTGGAGACGGTCGGCTCCGGTACCCCGATCGTCTTCGTCCATGAATATGCCGGCGACTACCGCAGCTGGGAACCACAGCTGCGCTATTTTTGCCGCCAGCACCGCTGCGTCACCTACAGCCAACGCGGCTATCCGCCATCGGACGTCCCCTCCGATCCTGCGCGCTACTCGCAGGAGATCGCCCGCGACGACGCGATCGCCGTGATGGATGCGCTCGGCATCGACAAGGCGCACGTGGTCGGGCACTCCATGGGCGGCTACACCGCGTTGCACGTCGGCATCCGTTATCCGCTGCGCTGCCTGTCGGTGGCCGCCGCCGGCTGCGGCTGGGGCTCGGCGCCGGACGCTCTCACGCGCGAGGCCATGCGGGCTCTGGCGGCAGAGACGGGAAAGATGTTCGCCGAGGAAGGCATCATCGCCGCGGCCGCCAAATACGCGGATGCGCCGATGCGGCAGGCTTTCAAGCACAAGGACCCGCGCGGCTGGAGCGAGTTTGCGCGCATGCTCTCGGAGCACTCGGCCGAGGGCCACGCCCACACCATGCTCAACCTTCAGCTCAAGCGCCCGACGCTGTGGGAGATGGAGGCCGAGCTCAAGCAGTTCTCGGTGCCGCTCTTGGTGATCGTCGGCGACGAGGACGACCTCTGCGTCGACGGCAGCCTCTTTATCAAGCGCACCGCGCCGACGGCGGCGCTACTCGTGTTGCCGCACTCGGGCCACACCATCAATAGCGAGGAGCCGGCGGCAGTGAACGCGGCGCTCGCAGAACTTTTCTCGGCCGCGGAAGCGGGCCGCTGGCTCGCACACAAGTCGGCGTGAGCCGCGCTACCAAGGTAAGATCGCACAAGGAGACCGACATGGACCTTCAGCTCGACGGCAAGACCGCGCTGGTGACCGGTGGCAGCGCCGGCATCGGCAAAGGCATTGCCCGCGCGCTTGCGCGGGAAGGCGTCGACGTCGCGATCTGCGCCCGGCGCAAGGAGCCGCTCGAACAGACGGCGACTGAAATCGCGCGCGAAACAAACCGCCGGATCGTGCCGATCCCCGCCGATCTCAGCAAGGACGCCGATGCCAAAACTCTCGTCGCGCAGGCGCACAAGGCACTCGGCCGCCTCGACATTCTGGTCAACAATGCCGGCTCCTCGCCCGGCGGCGTGCTCGAGCATCTCTCTGAGGCCGACTGGGAGCAGTCGCTGCAGCTCAAATTCATGGGCTATGTACGTTGCCTGCGCTACGTGCTGCCGATCATGGTCAAACAGGGCGGCGGCCGGGTCGTCAACTTGATCGGCAACGACGGCGTCAAGGCGTCGTATTGGGAGATCGCGCCGGGCGCAGCCAATGCTGCGGGACAAAACCTCACGATGTCGCTCGCCGGCCAATACGGCAAGCACAACATCAGCTTCTGCGCGGTCAATCCCGGCCCCGTGCGCACCGAGCGCTGGGCCGGGCTGGTCGCTGCGATGTCGCGCGACATGAAACTGCCCTACGAGGAAGCCGACAAGCTCGCGCCGGCGTCGATCCCGCTCGGCCGCATCGCCGAGGTCGAGGAGGTCGCGACGCTGGTGGTCATGCTGGCTTCGCCGCTGATGCACATGGTCAACGGCACCCAGATCGAGATCGACGGCGGGCAGGAGAAGTCGCTGATGGACCGCCTGCGCGACCGCAAGTAATTCCGCCCTCGCGCGCTGCGCGATGCGCAGCGGCAAAGAGAGCGCACCGAGCGGACGGCGGTGACCTTGACAAGGCTCGGAGGCGGTTCACTACTTGTACGCAACCGCAATGAGCGGAACCTCACGAGATGGAGCCCCGCATGAGCACCAGATCCCGGCTTGCTTGGCTCGTCACAGCGAGCGCCGTCTGTCTCGGCACCCCTGCCATCGCCCAGGACACGGTGAAGATCGGCGAGCTCAACAGCTACAAGGCTGCGCCCGCGTTCCTCGAGCCCTATAAGAAGGGCTGGGAATTCGCGGTCGAGGAGATCAACGCCAAGTCGGGTGTCCTCGGCAAAAAGCTCGAAGTGGTCTCGCGCGACGACGGCGCCAGCCCGGGCGACGCAGTCCGCGTCGCCAACGAGCTCGTCACGCGCGAGGGGACAAACATCATCGCCGGCACTTTCCTGTCCAATATCGGGCTCGCGGTTACCGAATTCGCGGCCAAGGAGAAGGTGTTCTTCCTGGCGGCCGAACCTTTGACCGACAAGATCACCTGGCAGAACGGAAACAAGTACACGTTCCGCCTGCGGCCCTCGACCTATATGCAGGTCGCAATGTTGATGCCCGACGCGATCGCAGCAAAAAAGAAACGCTGGGCCGTTGTCTATCCCAACTTCGAGTACGGCCAGTCGGCTGCGACCTGGTTCAAGGAGATGCTCAAGAAGGCGCAGCCCGATGTCGAGTTCGTGACCGAGCAGGCCCCGCCGCTCGGCAAGGTCGATGCCGGGGCGGTCGTGCAGGCGATCGACGACGCCAAGCCTGACGCCATTTTCAACGTGCTGTTCGGAGGCGATCTCGCCAAGCTCGTTCGCGAGGGCACGACCCGCGGCACGTTTAAGAACCGCACCGTCGTCAGCCTGCTCTCGGGCGAGCCGGAATATCTCGATCCGCTTAAGGACGAGGCCCCCGTGGGATGGATCGTCACCGGCTATCCCTGGGACGAGATCAAGACGCCAGCGCACACCGCCTTCATGACGGCCTATCAGAAGCGCTGGAACGACTATCCGCGGCTCGGCTCCGTGGTCGGTTACGTCACCATGCACGCGCTCGCCGCCGGCATCGCCAAAGCCGCCTCGACCGACACGGACAAGGTCGTCGCCGCGTTCCGCGGACTCAAGCTCGACAGCCCCTTGGGACCGTTCGAATTCCGCGCCATCGACCATCAGGCGACGATGGGTGCCTACCTCGGCAAGATCGCGCTCAAAGACGGCAAGGGAACGATGTCGGATTTCAAGTATGTCGACGGGGCGAGCGTCATGCCCTCCGACGAGGAGGTGAAGAAGCTGCGTCCAGCGGCGGCGATGAACTGATCGCGGTTATCCGACCAATCAGCTCGCTGGCTCGTCGTCCTGCGCATAGCGCGTCGAAGACGCGCGTAAACGTGCTTATGCTGGGGACTCATATTCCAGAGTCGGTGGTCATGGGTCCCTGCTTTCGCGGGGACGACGGCGACCGCAAACCGAGCGGCTTCCTCGTCCCATGAGTCTTGAAGCCCTCCTGTTCCAGGCGCTCAACGGGCTCGCTGCGGCGTCGAGCCTGTTTTTCGTGGGCGCCGGCTTGTCGCTCATTTTCGGCGTCACCCGCATCATCAATATCGCCCACGGCTCGTTCTATATGCTCGGGCTTTATCTGGCGGCCACGTTTGCGACTAAGCTCGCCGGCGGTGTCGGCTTCTGGGGCGGCATCGTCGTCGCCGGCTTGGTGGTGGCTGCGCTCGGAGCTGTGGTCGAGATCCTGCTGTTGCGCCGCATCTATCAGGCGCCGGAGCTTTTCCAGCTGCTCGCGACGTTCGCGCTGGTGCTCATTTTCAACGATGCGGCGCAATATGTGTGGGGACCCGAAGATTTGCTCGGCCCGCGCGCACCGGGCTTGCGCGGCTCGGTCGAAATTCTAGGGCGCAACTTTCCGAGCTACGACCTTTTTCTGATCGCGATCGGTCCGCTCGTGCTGCTGCTTCTGCACCTGATGCTGGCGAGGACCCGTTTCGGACGGCTGATCCGCGCGGCCACGCAGGACCGCGAGATGGTTGGCGCGCTCGGCGTCAACCAAGCCATGCTGTTTACGGTTGTCTTCGCGCTGGGCGCCTTCCTCGCCGGATTCGGCGGCGCGCTGCAGGTGGCGCGTGAGCCCGCCAATCTGGGGCTCGACCTCGTCGTAATCAGCGATGCCTTCGTGGTGGTGGTCGTCGGCGGCATGGGATCGATCACCGGCGCCTTCCTCGCTGCCGTCATCATCGCCGAGGTGAAGGCGCTGTGCATCGGGATCGGACTCGTTCATTTCGGCGCCGTTACCGTCAACTTCTCCAAGCTCACGCTGGTGGCAGAATTTTTGGTGATGGCGATCGTGCTGATCGTGCGCCCTTACGGGCTGCTCGGACGCCCGCAAGGCGCGGTGCGCAATCCCGCCGACATCGATGATCCGATCCGGCCTGCGACCTGGCCGCTCAAGGCGGCCGCGGCCGCGCTGCTCACCTGCCTCCTGCTGCTGCCGCTCACGGATAAGGCCTCGCCCTATGCGCTCGTACTCGGGATCGACGTGCTGATCGCGGTACTGTTCGCCACTTCGCTGCATTTCATCATGGGACCGGGCGGTATGCATTCGTTCGGCCACGCCGCCTATTTCGGGCTGGGCGCCTACGGCGCAGCGCTGATGGTGAAATTTCTCGCCGCCGCGACCCCGGTCGCGCTCATCGCGGCGCCGCTTGCGGCCCTCATGGGCGCGCTGCTGTTCGGCTGGTTCGCGGTCCGGCTCTCCGGCGTTTATCTCGCGATGCTCACGCTCGCGTTTGCGCAAATCGTGTGGTCGATCCTGTTTCAGTGGGAGGAGGTCACCGGCGGCTCGAATGGCATTCTCGGCATCTGGCCGCAGCCGCCATTCGACACCCGCGCCGCGTTTTATCTGTTGACGCTTGCGCTTGTCGTTGCGGGCGTTCTCCTGTTGCGGTGTTTCCTCTTCGCGCCGTTCGGCTACGCCATGCGGGCCGGGCGCGATTCGGCATTACGCGCGGAATCGATCGGGATCAACGTCAAGCGCGTGCACTGGATCGCCTTTGCCATCGCGGGCACGTTTGCCGGCATCGCCGGCGGCGCGTTCGCCTTCGCCAAAGGGACGATCTCACCCGACGTGGCCTGGGTCTCGCGCTCGATCGACGCCATGGTCATGGTGCTCTTGGGGGGCATCCAGACTCTGACCGGGCCGAGCGTCGGCGCCGCCGTCTTCATGGTCCTGCAGGACAACGTCATGCGCCAAACCGCATTTTGGCGCGGGCTCCTCGGCGCGGTGATCCTGCTGCTGGTGCTGGTTTTTCCCGGCGGCATCGTCGGTGCGCTGAGCAAGCGAATGGCGGCGCGGAGAAAGCTCGCATGAGCGTGCTGCACGTCCGCAACCTCTCGAAGGCTTTTGGCGGCGTGCACGCCGTCGAGAACGTCAGCTTCGATGTCGGCAAGGGCGAATTTCTGGCGCTGATCGGCCCGAATGGCGCGGGCAAATCGACCTGCTTCAACATGATCAACGGGCAGATCGCGCCTGATCACGGCGACATCAAATTTGCCGAGCGCAGCATCGTCGGCCTCAAGCCGCGCGACATCTGGCGCCTCGGCGTCGGCCGCACCTTCCAGGTCGCAGCCACCTTCGGCTCGATGACGGTTGCCGAGAACGTCCAGATGGCGCTGGTCAGCCATCACGGGGAGATCTTCCGGTTCGGCGCGGCGCTGGCGACGCGCCATCGTGACAGGGCGCTCGACCTACTCGAGCAGGTCGGCATGGCTTCCTCGGCCGCGCGCGCTTGCAAGGAACTTGCCTATGGCGACGTCAAGCGCGTCGAGCTCGCGATCGCGCTTGCCAGCGAGCCGGGCCTGCTGCTGATGGACGAGCCGACCGCCGGCATGGCGCCACGCGAGCGCAACGAGCTGATTGCCTTGGTGAAGCGCCTGGTCGTTGAACGCGGGATTTCGGTGCTGTTCACCGAACATTCGATGGATGTGGTATTCGCTTATGCGGACCGCATCATCGTTCTCGCGCGCGGCGTGCTGATCGCCGAGGGCAACGCCGAGGCCATTCGCGACAACGCGCGGGTGCAGCAGGTTTATCTGGGCACCGGCCGCACGTTTGCGCCCCACGCGGAGGTGCGACCATGAGCGCGGCCATGCTCGAGGTCGAGCGGCTCAGGGTGTGGTACGGCGCCGCGCAAATCCTGTTCGAGCCGTCCTTCCACGTCGGCCGTGGCGAGGTGGTCGCGCTGATGGGCCGCAACGGCGCCGGCAAATCGACG
>WNFM01198968.1_pt2 | contig 10256 bp, 11 predicted proteins | sample 5400271 | NCBI WGS metagenome assembly WNFM01 (sample SAMN13153352, study PRJNA577476) | soil metagenome | isolation source: 60 cm saprolite on Douglas fir-dominated hillslope | place: USA:California | collected 2013-09-17
AGAGGTTTGGCTCGACCCGTCCTCGCCCGCCGACCTTCGACCCGGGAAGCCGGTAGTAGCCGATGCGGTCGCGTGTGACGTGCGCGACTTCCAAGCCCGAGTACTTCACCATCGAGCGATGCTGGAAGCTGGACACGAGGTACTCCTGGTCATTCAGCGGATGAATCCAGTAGAGGACGACGGGATGCAGACGAACGACACACGAGAACGCCTCGAAGATCGCGGCCAACTCCGGCGGGTCGAGCACGGCATACGGGTCTTCACGGTAGAAGATCCGTCGAAAAAGCGATCGCCGTCGTCTCCTTCCTGTCACGGAAGGGGCCTCCCGGTCAGGCTGGAGCAAAGTGCCTCCAGTCCACGGAGTCCGCCCGCTCGATGGGTCGCTTGATCGTCGCGTAGACGTTCACCTGCCCGTACGGTCGAAGTTCGGCGGCCGCTCGTGACAGGTTGTCGCGATGGCCCGGTCTGGTGTTGTCGTACAGGATTCCAATGCACGTTCCGCTGTGCGTCGTGATCAAGCCCGCACCGCCGGTCTCCTTGCAGACCGAGTGCACCAGCTCGAGGTTCTTCTTGGGGTTGACCTCCTGGTTGATGAATGCGCTTCTTGTCGAGACGGCGCCGATTTCCTGCAGGACGTGTCGCTGGAACGCGTCACGCAGCCGGTCGAGCAGGGGGCGAAACTCCAGCGTGCGCTCGCGTGCACGGTGAGTCACCTCGCGCCGGTGGCATTCGAGCGTGTCCACGTGCCCTCCTTCGTCGAGGGACAGAATCTCCACCTGCGGGAGGATTCCCAGGCGCTCACAGAGCGCGCCTTTCACGTGGAAATACGTCACCGACTCGGGGAACATGACGCCATCGGTAGGCTCGACTTCGCTGAGCCGGCGGCAGAGCTCGTCCATCGGGATCCGGATGCCTAGGTACGATTCAATCGCCCGGGCTGTCGCCACCAGATCCGCCGACGAACTGCTGAGGCCCTTCCCGCATGGGATCTCGCTGGCCAGATAGAGCTGTCCGCCCGTCCCTCGACGGTATTTCCGCAGCAGGTTGCCGGCCAGTTGCTGCGACTTGGTCTTCCAGGCGGGAAAAACGTCGATCGCCTCACTCCCTTCACACGGAAAGAAATGCGCCACGGCGTACTTCTCGATGGGAAGGGTCACCAGAAAATCACCATCTCCGGGAAGGACTCCTTGCAGCAGCTCTCCAAAAGAACCGAAGGAGATGCCGGAGGTGCACTTTCCAGTTGGCAACGACCAGGACAAGTTGCCTCCGCGTGTCCGCTACTCGGCGGCTGGTTTCAGGACGTAGCAGATGCCAAGCCCGGTCGGGTCGGCCTTGGGGCTCGTCACCTCGTCGATGACGATCCCGTAGCCGGCTTCCGCAAAGATCTCGTCCCAGGTCCGCTTGGGGAGCAAGCGCTGGTCTGTAAACGGATGCAGCAGGAAATACGGATTGTAGTACCCGATGCCGATGTCCGATCGCATGACGTCGCGATTGTCGATGTCATAGTCCACTTCCATCACCATCAGGTAGCTGCTGGAAAACTTTCTGCCCATCTTGCGCAGGTAGGTCACCGTCTGTTCCCGGCCGATCTGCGCCACGATCTCGTGCAGGACGAACCCCATGAGGATGAAGTCCGGCTCTTCCCGGATCTCGTAGTCGAGGGCATCCACGTTGACCAGACGGACACGGTCCTCCAGGCCGAACTCGCCGATCTGTTCGAGCCCCGCTTCGTAGGCGTCGCGATTGGGTTCGATGCCGACCGCCTGGATGCCGTCGAGCTCGCGCGCCAGCGTGCACAGGTACAGCGCGTTGCCGCAGCCGAAATCCACGATGGTGGTGGCGGCCGGTTTCACCCGGCGAATGAAGTCCATGGTGATGGGGATCGTGTCGTAGCGGGAGATCTGGCAACTTCCCGTGCCAACCCATTTCCCGTTTCGCACGTGGGTTCTGGTTCCGTCGCGCAGCATCGTGCCGACGTTGGAGAAGATGTTCTCGTAGCCGCCGATGAGGATGTTGAACCAGCCTTCGTAGAGGCCGAATCTCGTGCCGTAGTCCGACAGGCGGTACGTCGGCGCCTCCGCCGGGCCCTCCTTGATCAGGATGTCCTCGACGGCGAGGTATTCGAACACCGTCCTCAGGAGATGGACGTCAAAGCCCTTCTCGTCGGCGATGGCCTGGGGGCTTCGCTGATGCTTCAGATCCTCGAAGACGCCGGTCTGCATCATCTGCCAGATCACCTTGGACGCCACGAAGCCGCGGATGTAGCCCAGCGTCTTGGCCAACTCGGGCTGAAACCACGGCGCGTCGAGAATCTGGGAGACAGGCATCGAGTTACTCGACATGTTCATCCCCGCAAGACGGCACGATATTCGGTCAACGCCGCCAGCAGTCTGTCGTTTTCGGCGGGCAGTCCAACGCTGATGCGGACGTGATCCGACAGGCCGAACCGGCCCGTGTTCCGCACGACGATGCGCCGGTCACCCAAAAACGCTTCGATGGCGCTGTCGTCGTCGCGCACGAGGATGAAGTTTCCCGACGAGGGATAGACGCGCAATCCGAGGCTCTCCATCGCGCTGGTCATCCGTTCGCGCTCGGCGACCGTCTTGTCGACGTGCTTCCTTCGCAGGACGTCGTGCTCGATGGCCGCCTCCAGCGCAAAGAGATCGAGCACGCCGACGTTGCAGTACCACTGCTTGCTTCTGACCCTGGCGATGACGTCCTGCTCGCCAAAGACCACGCCCAAGCGCGCTCCGGCCAGGCCGAATGACTTGGAGTACGAGCGGAAGGCAAAGACGTTGCCGCCAAACGACGGACAGCCGCCGTCGCCGCCGGCGTAGTCCGCATAGGTTTCGTCGACCAGGACCTTGCCGGCCCGTTCCCGAATCGAGTGGTGCTCCTGGCTGGACAGCGGCCGCCCGGTCGGGTTTGACGGATCGGCCAGGACGACGAAGTCGGCCGCCGACAGCGTGGCCAAATCTGCGGGATGCAGCGCGAAGTCCTCGGTCAGCCGAATCTGCAGATGTCGATAGCCGTGGATCCGGATTCGGTTCACGTATCCGTCGAAGCCGGGCCAGGCGGTGGCGTACCGCATGGCGGGGAATTCGTGGCTCAGTCGATCGAAGGCCTCGTCGATGCCGCGGACCAGAACCATGTTCTGCGGCGGGCACTGAAAGTACAGCGACAGCTTTTCGAGGACGCGAGCCTCGGAGTCGAACGTGTACCGGTTGACGAGCCCCGCTCCGGCGGCAATCCCCTGGAGGATCTCCGCTGCGACCGGTTCGGGGTTCTCGTTGGCGGCCAGCATCAACGTTCTTACACCCGTGTGCGTGTCCGTGCGCATGACGTCGTTCACTGTCGGTCGGCGCGGAGCTTACTTGGCGACAGGCGGCGGAGGATTGACGCGCGCGCGCTCGTTGCTCTGCTCCCAGCGCCAGCCCTGGCGAGCACGATGCATCATGTCCACCACGTACTCCGGCAGCAGCTTGAACAACTGGGCGTAGGTGATGAAGAAGGACGAGAGGGAGATGGAAACGTCGAGCGACTTCACGGCGTGTCCCCAGTTGCGCGGGATGTGCAGCATCTCGCCGGGCTGAAGGACCGTATTGTAGTGCGTGCAGTCGCGGTAGGCCGGGTAGGTGCTCAGATCGGGGTTCTCGACATCCACCGGACTGAAGGACGGACGCTCGAACTGCCCGATGTACAGGTTCTTCTCGGCTTGATCGGCCGGGAACAGATGCACTAGCTTGCGCCCGACGATCTGAATCAGGAAGTTCGGCATCGGATCCTGGTGGATCGGAGTGAGCGTGCCCCTGGGACCGATCCACAGATAGGTATCCATGTGCGCGCCGGGGATGTGGGTGATGCAGCCTTTCAGATACGGGTTCTCGCCGATGTCTTCCCGCAGCCGCTTGAAGCAATTCCGGAACGGATGCTGGGCCATGTAGTACATGCGATCCGGCTCGTTCTTGAGGACGCGGATCAGGCCCGCCACCGTCATGTCCTGAAACTTCAGGAACCTCACATATTCCTGTGGACTGTTCTTGCCTTCACCCCGCTCGCCGGGCTCGAACTTCTCGATCCCGATCACGTCCTGGCCGTAGTGGGCTTCGAAATAGTCCAGCGACCACGGCTTCGCTTTGAAGGCCGGCCAGTCGTCGATGGCGCCGGCAATCTTTACGGGTAGTTGCTTCCCAAGAAAGTGCGAGCGGAACTGCTGAGCGGTTGGCCGTTCCAACGTTTCAATCTCGAGATACTCGTCGTAGGCCATGGGAATCCTCGGAAGTGGTTGGGCGCTATAAAGGTAGGGCGGACTAGGTCTCGAGGTGTTTGCGGACGCTCAGCGGCCGCATGTCCGTCCACAACGTCTCGATCCGGCCCAGGCACTCGTCTTTGGTCGCCGGCTCACCGACAACCTGCCATCCCTTCGGCAACTCCCTGGACTCCGGCCAGATTGAATACTGTTCTTCGTGATTTTTGACGACGAAGTACAGGACCTCTTGAGGCATATACATGGCCGGCCGGCTCGAAGGGGTGGAGTCTACACCCCGAGACAGGCGGATTCAAGCGTCGCGAGACGTGCCGTACGCCGTGGCCAGAAGGGAGTATGCGCGGTCGCGATCCGATGCGAGCTCGTGCATCAGAAGGATCTCCGGCGCGAGCCCGTAGTCGATCCCGAGCTCGGTACAGAGTGTCGTGACTCTGTCTTCGGCCATTCGCCGGAATGCGTGCTCGTTCGAGATCCGCGCGACCTCCCACCCATGCTCGTAGTGCGCGGCGATGAGGTGATCGAGATAGAGCCGAACCGACTCCGCCTTGCTGAGCGTCCGGATCAGCGGGCGCTCCGGCTGGAAGCCGTGCGCGCACGCGGGTGCGGTCCCCAGGATTTCGTCCGCCATGATCCGCGCGAGCACCGGACTCTGATGGAACCCGTCGCGATAGGTCCCCGACAGAATGAAGAGCCCTTCCCACGACGTCGGTCCGATCAGCGGAAATCCGTCGGCGGTCACGGGGCGGTTGCCGGTGCGCGTCACGATCGGCGTCGAGCGATAGAGGTCCGGATTGATCTGTTCCATCGCGCATTCGAGGAGGAAATGAACGATGCCGGCCATCGGCGTCGTCTGAGGCCGGATGAAGATGTCGTTCGACGCGCCAAGGTACAACGATCCGTCGCTCAACGGAAGGACATGCAGACCGCAGGCGCCGGCCCGGTTGGGAGTACGAATCACGTGCCGGATCGGCGCGGCCGGATCCTGGGACAGCGCCATCGAGACGCCGACACCGGGAAACAGTCGCGGGATGCGACGCGACAACTCGGGGTGCGCGTCGAGCAGGTCCTGGGTGAACACGCCGGCGGCGAGCAGGCACCGTGAGGCGCGGACGCGCTGGGCGTCGCTCAACTCCACGGCATATCCGGAGCCGTCGCGAGCGAAGGTGACGGCCTTGCTCTCGACGAACCGCACCCGCCGCCCGGCGAGCACGCCATGCAGGACGTCCAGAAAACGCCGGGCATCGATCACGCCTTCGTTCGCCAGATACAAGGCCCGCAGTGGCCGCGTGTTCTGGTTGGGCTTCAGCCCGTCGATGGCATTCGGATCGACTTCTTCGTACCGCTCGTCGAAGCGCTGCAGCGCCGCGACCATCGCGCTGAAGTTTTCGCTTTCCACGCGGCCGGACCTCGAGTTGAGGATGACGAAGGTACCGGCGTTGGTCACAAGGCGCGACGACGGCGGCAGCAAGTCGTTCAGCCACGCCAGGAATTCCGGCCAGCGCTTCAGCGCCGCCCGCGCCAGATCGAACTTCCGCCGGGACTCCGCGGAGTGGAAGGTCATGCCGGTGATTTCGCCGAAGCAGTTGAGCATCGCGCCAGCCGCCTGGCTGGCGCCGCCGGTCCGATCCGGCGGACCGATGACGGCCATCTCGAGGCTCGGATCGCGGCGGCTCAGTTCGAGCGCGGTCATGAGCCCGAGCACACCGTTGCCGACGATTGCCAGGTCGATAGACTTCAGTGTCTAATCCCTTCTGTTGGAGCGACCCACACTGAACGGAGCGTGAACAGATGACGAAACCGCCGGCTGACGTCCTCCTTGCCATCGAGACGTCGAGCGGCCGCTTCTACCAGCGAGACGGCCGACCCGTGTGGCCGGTTCGCGACGCGCGGGAACGCGACGCGCTGGTGCGAATGGTCTCCACCCTCGGCGGGACCGTGGAGTTCGTCGGCAGCGCCGAGGAGAAGGTGTTGACCGGGTCCGCGCTCGTCGTCAGTCTGGGCAGCGACGCTCATGAGCACGCTCGACTCTATGCACATCTCACGCACCGTTGCTGCATGGCGCTCGAGTCCATCGAAGCGCTCAGGGACGTTCCACACGCCGCAGTCGTCGTCACGACGTTCGCTTATGTCAACGAACGCCTCCTCGATCGGCTCTACGATCGAGACCCGATCACCAGTGCGCCCGGATTGATCTTCAGTTATGCCGACGCGGATCTTCCGCTGCAGGTCTTGGCCAGATCCGCGGCTCTGCATTGCAGCCATGCGAGCGTCCAGCGCCGCAGAGTCGACGTCAACCCGACGATCGATGTCGGCGCCCAACTGTCGCCCGAATACTCATTGGTCGGCGGCCGGGCGGAACCGTCGGAGCTCTGCGACGCGCTGTCCTGCGCCGCCGGTTTGCTGACACTCTACACCCATTCCGACGGGATCGATGCCTACCTTCGGGACGACTTCGTGCTCTGTCCTATCGGCAGCGCCGACAGCCGTGAGCACGCTGCGCCCAGCTGTGTGCTCTCGGGAATCTGTCATCGTCTCAGACGCCCGATGTCAGAGGTGCTCGGTACCGACGTCTTGGCGACTCCGGAGATAGTCAAGGCGCACGTCTTCATCTATTGCGCGTGCTGGGGTCTCTACCCCTCACAGGGAGTGCATTCTCCCGCATTCTCTTTGTCGCGTCGCTTTCTCGAGAGCTTCACGATTGGCGCATTGTTGACCAGTTGGGAGATCAACATCCAGAGCCTGCCTGTCACCGCCAGGCTGTTTCATGACGTCGCGCGCGGCCTGCCGCTCGGCGAAGCGTTGGCACGGCACCTGTCGTCGACGCAAGCCCGCGACACCCATCACAAGCTGTGCTTGATCGGCGATCCGTCCATGCGATTGTCCCAGTCGGACATCAGGGATCCGCTGGAGAACATTCACACGCTCACGAAGCCGCCGATGCCCTCGGAACGATGCATGGCCGGCCTGGGCCTGTTGCGAGTGATGGTCCGCCACTATGCAAAGGATGGCGACGCGTCGCCGAACCTGCCGGCGACACTCGCTGAATACGAGACGATGTTGGTCGGCGGCCGGTACGATGCGCGCCTCGCCGACCGTTTCCGCCGCGAGATGGTGGACTATCTGGCTAGTCAGGACACGATGCTCTCCAAGTCCTGGACTCAGTACGTGGACGTAACGGCGGTCTTGCCCGACAAGCGGCCGTGCCCGATGTGCGCCCGGCGAACCATCGCGCGAGTGCACAGTCTGCGAATACCGGGCGCCGTGCCCAGGCGCGAAACGATGTGTCCGAGTTGCGGCTCGATCGAGGACTCGCCGGTGGATCGAAGGCTATCGATGTCGGCGGAGCCAGACGGATGGGTGCATCTGAACGGGGCGTTGCCCGGCTTGGATTGGCACGCACGCGTCACCGTGGAGCGGTTCTTTACGCGGGAGACGTACGGCTGGGAATGGCCATCGGCTTCGACAGGCGAGCCGCTGCCGTCGTTTCGCGTGCCCACGCCGTGGCCGATCGTGCCGTTTCGGCTGTCGGTGATCGTGGTGTACGGGGACTCGGAATTCAGCGTGCTCGGAGCTCTCTACAGGGGCGCGAAGGACAACCCACACGTCACTGCGTGACGCGCTCGGTCTCATCCCAACCCTCCGGCTCGGCCCCGACCAGGCGCCCGATGCCGGCCGCGAGCCCACGGCTGACCGCTTCGAGAAATCCATAGTCGAGGGTATCCGGATCGTCGGACGCCTTGTGGTAGTGCGGGTTGCGCAGGGCCGCCGTGTCTGTGACCAGCACGGCTGGAAATCCCAACTCCCAGAAAGGCACGTGGTCGCTGCGGCACGATGCCGGCACCCACTCGCCTCGCACTCCGGTCGGCAATGCCAGGGTCCGCGCATCGGCGGATCGCAACCCCCGCGCGAGCGCGAGGGTCGAACGCATGCCGCGCAGATTGCACAACAAGCCGATGAAGTCCCCGCGGCCGGGCAGGACGGTGCCGAGCCTTCCGGGGTAGTGCTGGCTGCCGGGCTCATGGCTGCAGTAGCCGAGCATTTCGAGCGATAGCATCAGGCGGATCGGCTGACGGGCCCAAGCGCACTCGGCGGCGTGATGCCGGCTGCCTCGGAAGTCGGTTTCCTCGAGGTCGAACGCGACCAGCCGCAGATCGTGGTGGCGGCGGAGGGGGGCGAGGGTGCGGCCGATTTCGAGGAGCGCGGCCAGGGCGGAACCATTGTCGTCGGCCCCTGGACTGTCGGGGACCGAATCGTAGTGGGCCCCGACCACGACCAGTTCACGCTTGTGTCTTGCCTTCCCAGGCAGATCCAACACAAGGTTTTCGTGAACAATCCCTTCGAAGAGAAAAGGCTCGACGCGCGCCGCTTCACCGATGGCTTCGAGCCGCTCGATGAGCTGCCGCTTCACGCGGGCGTGGCCCTCGCGGTTGACACGGGGGCAGCGCGGCTCGGCCAAGGCCTCGACGTGAGCCCGCAGGCGGTCTCGCTCAGGCTGCACTCGTTGGAGTGGTACGCGCGAAATGACCGATCGAGCGGCGGGAACGTCCGCTCCCACCGCTAGATCGCTTTGAATGCCTTGGGCTGCTCTACCAGCAGACGGCTTCGCCGAGGAACACGCTGTTGATCGCCCAGTCAGGAAGACCGCGCTTCTTCAACTCCGCCCCTGCGATGGCTCTCATTTTGGCAGAGAGATCGCCCCTGTCAACCTGGTAGCCTGCCTCGTTCGCCAACTTCACGAGGTCATCGGCCGAGTGTGCGTTGCTCAGCTTCTTCTGGAGGTCGGGTGAGGTTTCGGCGTGCGCGAGAAGATCTGCACTGAATTTCATGGCCTGAATTCCTCCGTGTGTGCGGACAACGGGAGTTGCCAATTTGCGACCAGACAGGATAGAACCGCGGCAAGGCAAAGTCAAGGGAGAGCCCACCCGCTGTCCAAGCGCCCCCGCCGCCGGCTGTTGGGCCTGTTATCATCGGCTGGCACAGGAGCCATGTTCGCCCCGGACATCCTCGCCGGCCGCCTGCGGATTAACGATCTGACCCCAAACGACGCAGGGGTGCTCTTCGACTACCGGTCCGACGAGAAAGTCGCGCGCTTCCAGTCATGGCACCCCGACTCGGTGGACGAGATCGAAGCGTTCATTCTTCGTAACGCGTCCACACCGTTCAACCAGAACAACTCCTGGTATCAGTTGGCTGTCCGGTGGGCGGCGACCGGTGCGCTTCTCGGCGATCTCGGTGTGCACTTCCTGGGAGATGATGGCCAGCAGGTCGAGATCGGCTTCACCATTGCGCCCGCGCACCAGCGCCGGGCCTTCGGCTCGTCTGCGGTGATCGCCTTGCTGGAGTACCTGTTCACCGTCTTGAACAAGCACCGCGTGTTCGCCTCGGCCGATCCCCGCAACGAGGCGTCGCTGGCTCTGCTGAGACGCGTGGGAATGCGCCAGGAAGCGCAGTTCCGCCAGAGCCTGTTTCACAAAGGGGGATGGGTGGATGACACCGTGTTCGGGATTCTGCGCTCGGAATGGCAGAAGCCGTCACTCCCCCGCGGCCTCGATCTTGGTCGTGGTCCGTTGACGATCCGCTGAATCATATTCGTGCGTCCGATTCGGATCCCGCCTGGGCGGCGACGCTGCCGTTCATCGCGAATGAATCAGGCGGATCTTCACGGAAGAAACGGAACGAGCCACACGTAGTTCTCCCGCCGGCATGACGCAGGGCTGAGGACCGCATCGCGGGAGCGAGGTCCGTGTCAGCCCTGCGTCTCGAGCTCGCCGCCGTTACTGCACGGTGGGGCTGACGCTCGCCGCGCCGCTGAAGCCGCCCGTGGCATTGCTCCCGCCTCCACCGGTGCCGCCGCTCATTACGAATGCCTTGAATGCCTCGGGCGTCCCCGCCTGATCGCCGTTCGGATAGGCATCGCCCGAGGTGGCGTGCAGCGTCTTCACGCCGAGCACATAGTAGTCGCCGAAATGCTGCGGCGGATACGCCGCAG
>WNFM01263432.1_pt1 | contig 10256 bp, 13 predicted proteins | sample 5400271 | NCBI WGS metagenome assembly WNFM01 (sample SAMN13153352, study PRJNA577476) | soil metagenome | isolation source: 60 cm saprolite on Douglas fir-dominated hillslope | place: USA:California | collected 2013-09-17
ACGACTGATACCACACACGAGAAGGCATCAACCGCTACGTTGCCTTCTGGCCACGCCGGGCGGAGGAGACTACTCATCGCCTTGACAGTCCTGGCGTTTCTCGCCATCGGAGCGGTGGCACTGTATGCGCTTTCATTGATCGTAGGGGCAGTCATCCTCCTGATGCTTTCCGCACTGCTCGCCTACCTCAACTATCCGCTTGTGCAGTTCTTGCAACGCCGCCTCCCACCTCCCCTGGCAATCGCCGTTGCCTATCTGCTGGTAACAGGGGCCCTGGCTGTGGTCGTGTATATCGTCACCTCCTCACTCATTCGGCAATCATCCGCGCTCGCGCAATACATCCAATTCCTCTTGAGCCCGGCTGGAGAGCGCCAGCTTCAATTGCTCAGTGACTCCCTGGGAAAGTTTGGCATTAGCAAAGGCCAGGTTATCCAGTTCGAGAACCAGCTGCTTGCTCAAGTGCAGAGCGCGCTCTCTGGCCTACTTCCGTTCCTGATCGTGTTTTTCAGCAACATCATCAACCTCGTCCTCGTGGTCACGCTCAGTGTCTACTTTGTTATTGACGGCCCGCGCATCATTCGCTGGCTCCGCCTCAAAACGCCGGTATCGCAAAGGGACACGATCAACTTCCTCTTGAACGATCTCGATCAGAGCCTGGGCGGGTACTTTCGTGGCTCGTTGCTGCAAGCGCTGATAGGCGCCCTGGGTACCGGCGTTGGGCTCGCGCTGCTGCACGTCCCATATGCAGCTTTGCTGGGAACGCTCTTCTTTTTCCTTTTCTTTATCCCGGTGTTCGGGTCCATTGTGATATCAGTGTTGTCTATCCTGGCGGCTGTGCCACAGGGGTTGGTGGTGGTGCTCATTGTGGCTGTGTATATGACGTTTCTCCAGGGGATTGTCCTGGGGCAGATACTAGGGCCACGCATCTTCAGCAAAACAGTGGGAGTTCATCCCATTGTGGCCCTGTTCGCGCTCTTCGCGGGCGCAGAACTCTTCGGATTGCTGGGCGGGTTCCTGGCTATCCCTGTGGCTGGCATGCTCCAGCAGATCATCGTGGCTCTCTGGCGCAGGTGGAAAGATGAGCATCCCGAACAATTCCCCCCAGAAGAGTTGCCCCTTCGACAATCAGCGGTATTGCCAGAACAACAGGTTGCTCCAATAGATATACCCGCCCCCGGTACCAGCCCCGGACATTGAGGTGGAAGCAGCCCGGAGGGAAGTGCCGCCAGGGCCAGGTTTCTGCATAGGAGATATTTCATCTATGGATACTGATGCATCGTTACAAGCGTCACGTAAGAAGCCCCCACCTGGGAAGGTGATCGTAGTAGCCTTGCTAGGAATACATGGTATATTCCTGATCATCATCGGCTTGATCGCTTTTTTCGGAGGCTTCCTAGGTGTCTATCACGTCTCGAATGGTCACGCGACACCAGGGGCTCTTGTCGCTGTTTTGGGAGCGTTTCTGGCGTGGATTTTTCTCCTGGGAGGGATTGTTTCCTTTCTCTGTGCCCAGGGATTGTTGACGTGGCAGCGCTGGGCATTCTGGTTGACGATTGCCCTCGAGATCACCAATCTGATTGTAGGAGGTTGCGCGCTGCTGCTGCGGCTGTTCGCCCCGTTGCCCATTGCTTTGAGCATGAGTGTTGCAGGGGGTATCCTCCTCTATGTGCTGATAGTGATAGGCCCACGCACGCTTTCCCACTGATAATGCATACTCGGAAAGCAGGCCAGGCTCACGGGCAAACATGACCGCCTGCATCCGATTGTTGGCCCTCGGCTTTGAGAGAACATAGCTCACTAAGAAAAAGTTTCACGCCTCTTCCCACGCTTTTCTTCACGAGCTCGGATTAAGACGAGCTCGGATTAAGCTGTGAATGTACTCGGGCGCTGTTCCATTCGTGATCACATGGTCAGGCGTTCTCCAGTACACAGGACAGTTGGTGCAGGTAAACGTCCTGGCCTATGAGCAGGGTTCCCAGGATAGAGACCTATAGTTGCACCCTAGCAAATGTAACTTGAAAGAAAAAAGGAGAAACATCACATGGCAAACATCTTCGAAACCGCGCGTGCTGAACGCGCATACAACAAGTACGTCAAGGGACTCGAGTCCATGGCCGGGCTTGTTGAGACCCTCAGCAGGCCACCCTGTTCGCGGACCCTGGCAAACTGGCCAAGGTGCTCAAGTACCACATAGTGCCAGGGTATTATACGGCGGACGACCTGCTTGATCGCCTCTTCCTCAAAACACTCGAGGGGCAGCGGCTCAGAGTGTGGTCGGACATCTCGGAGGTTCCACTGGGGGAGGAAGAAATTGAGACAAGTGGAGACGCGCTTAGCTATGTCAGTTCAGACACAGTAACCACCGCTGTGCGAGAAAGCATCACGATCAATGGTGGGCATGTGCTTCAGGCGAACGTGATCGCCGACAACGGCATCATGCACGTCATCGACAAGGTGCTCATCCCACAATTCACTATGCTCTAAAAACATGGAGCACACCCTTTGTTCCGGGTTACACGGCTCTATCTGAGCCTGGAATATGACCCGGAACGAACGGGTGACTGCAGCGACTTCTCAAGAAGTCAGAGGGTGGGAGAGCGATGTTCAATGCCTTGAAAAAATTCCTGCGGATTCTTGGACCTGGCATCATCACCGGAGCCGCAGATGATGATCCGTCCGGCATAGCCACCTACGCGCAGACAGGTGTGCAATTTGGCTATGGACAGCTCTGGACCGCGCTGTTCATGCTCCCGCTCCTGGCAGGAGTTCAGGAGGCCTGCTCACGCATCGGAGTCGTCACGGGCAAAGGGATTGCTGCCGTCGTGCGCGAGCACTTTAGCAAACCGGTACTCTACATCGTCGTGGTCCTGGTACTCATCGCCAATACTATCAACATCGGGGCTGATACCGGCGCGATGGCGGCAGCGGCGAATCTGCTGCTACCTCTGCCGTTTGTGGTCTTCGCCCTGCTCTTTACCGCGCTCATCTTAACATTGGAGATTTTCCTGTCCTACAAAGTCTACGCGCGCATCCTCAAATGGCTGACGTTCTCCCTGCTGGCCTATCCCCTCACGGTCTTCATCGTGGCGGAGCCCTGGCCGACGATCTTGCGAGCGACCTTTTTGCCCCATATCGAACTCAATTTCCCATTCCTCTTCGTCATCACGGGGGTGCTGGGGACGACCATTTCTCCCTACATGTTCTTCTGGCAGGCATCGGAGGAAACGGAGGAGGAGCGAGAGGCGCACCTGATCGGCAAAGATGGTCGTCCGCGCATCAACTGGGGGTTTATACGCAATATGCGCATCGATACCATCTCCGGCATGTTCTTCTCGGAGGTGGTGACCTGGGCCATCATCGTCGTAACGGCCACGGTCCTGCACGGCAATGGGGTGACTAACATTCGGACGGCGGCCGATGCCGCCCGGGCCCTGCTACCATTGGTGCATACTTTCCCCAACGCGGGCTACATAGCGCAAGCGCTGTTCGCCACCGGGATCATCGGCCTTGGCTTGCTTTCTATCCCGGTATTGGCCGGGTCAGCGTCCTATGCGGTGTCGGAGAGCTTTCAGTGGGCCGAAGGATTGGATCTGAAACTCACCAAAGCCTGGGGGTTTTACGGCGTCATCATCGTGGCAACCCTGATCGGGCTGTCGCTCAACTTCATCGGGATAGATCCGATCAAGGCCCTGGTCTATGCCGCCGTGATCAACGGGGTGGTGGCAGTGCCCCTGATCTTCATCATTGCCCTGATTGCCAGGAACAAGAACATCATGGGGCAGTATAGAAGCGGCTGGGTTTCGAACCTGCTGGTGTGGCTCACCTTTGTCGGCATGGGCGCGGCAGCCGTCGCCATGTTTGCCACCCTGGGGCACTAGCGATTCCCTGCTTTTGCCGAGGCATCTCCTTCCAATGGGAGACCAGGAATGCGGTAACCGCTGCGCGAGAACAAGGAGGATCGCGAAGGCAACCTCTTTTCGTGGGAAAGGATTCCTCCGTAGGAACGCCGACATATGATATAATCGCATGTGCACAGAGAGGAGCAACAAATGTTTGAAGCAGTCTTCAGGATTACCGCCCTGGTCAATAGCGACGGGCAAGGGCAGCGCGTCTTTCGCGTCACGGAGCGAGAAGCACCCGCCACCGACGCGGAGTTCTTATCCCGTCTGGCGACGATGTACCAGCAGGAGGTGTACGCAACACTGCGATCCGGTGATGACTTGACGGTTGCGGTTCGGCTCGACCTTCCCTCCAGAGAGGTGGAGCGAACCGTCCACCTGCGCGAGGACCGGCTCTTTGAGGGCGAGGGGATGCCACAGCCGGCAGCGGACCCACTTCCTTTCATGCGGGCGTTCTATGAGCCATGGATGCAGCGGATGGGACCAGGCGATGTCTTTACGATCACGTTCCGGGTGCAGCGCCCCTAGCAATTCGTTGAATGGCTCTCCTGAAAGCGGGAGCGACGGGAAGGATGGTTCACTTGGGCAGGAGAGCCTGGAGTGCAACATCCAGGATTCACTCCCTTCGCCCGTTCAGGTACCGGTCGAGGCATGAGGTCCGGGTCCCAGGCCGAGCAGCCCGTGAGTGGCTCCCATACAGCGGTTCATGACGACGGTCAGTCCTGACGCTTCGGCTATTTGCCTGGCCTTCTCTGACACGATCCCCAACTGGAGCCAGAGTACTTTTGCTCCGGTATTGGAGTGCCCCCAGAGAACCATACCACAGATTTTGACAAGTGACACTCAGGTTTGCGATCAATCGTGAACAAAAGGTGGTACATTCGAAATGAGGAGAAACTCTATGAGGCATCAGAAGACCTATTCATGGGAGTTCAAGGTGCAGATGGTTCATTTGTTGGAGAAAGGACAGAAAGTTTCGCAGAAGACCGTCAAGTACGAAGTGGTATATGTACACCCAAACCATACGCTCGAGGAGGCACACACACTTGCAGACCTTTCTGGAGTACGTTTACAATACTAAACGCCATCACTCATCATTAGACTATCTTCCTCCTGATAAGTTTGAAGCGGAATATCTCAGGTGTTCATGTACTGGGTACGGCCCCACTAGCCGGTGAACGTACTCTATGTTGGCGTTGTACAATGTTAATCTGAAAAGATAGAGTAATTAGGCAAGGGTTCGTCGTGAGTATACTCACGACGCTGGCGCGGCTTATAATGTGTAGTGAGAGGCCACGGCTAACGATAAGGTTTCATGCCTGGCCCGAGTACGGCGAGGTCGACATCGACATCTGCTCCTGCAAGGAATTCAGCCAAGAGGATGCTATTGCTTTTGCTAAGCAGGTGTTTCAGACGGACGATGTAGAGTCGCACTTTGTAGTACGTGGCACACGTTCCCTGCGCCCCGAAATGCCAGACCCGGCACACTATGAAGCCGCTATGGCTGCACGGCGTGAGAAAATGGCGGTGCGCTAAGAACACAAACTTTATAGACCCTCTGCTTGTACTTTGTTACAGCCACTGCTGCCCCTGAAGAGCAAGGAACGATCTGACTCGACTAGAAATATCCTTGCTCTTCACGATTCTCTGTTCTCCCACGTCTCCTTCCAGGCCACTGCAAGTGCTATTATTTACTGAGAAAGATCCTTTACAGTTTTTCCAGGAGGAACTATGAACAACAGCGATGCACCTGTGACACAGTTCGGCGCACCCGATGCTCCCTACTGTGACCCTACCACCGCTTGCGTCACGATCATTCCAGCACCACTGGAATACAGCGTTTGTTATATGCAAGGCACTCAACGTGGGCCGCAAGCGATTCTCAACGCTTCCAGCCAGATGGAACTCTATGATGAGGAATTGGGTTGCTGTCCTATTGAAATCGGCATCTATACTCGCCCCCCGTTGAATTACAGTGGCATGGATCATGCCACTGCTCTTAAGTCTACAGGAGAAGCCGTACGCGAGGTTCTGGAGCGTGGTCAGCTTCCCTTCACTATTGGCGGAGAACATTCTCTCTCTGCCCCGCCTATCGCCGTAGTGCATGAATATTTTCCAGACTTGACCGTGGTCCACTTCGATGCCCACGGCGACTTACGCAACACATATGAAGGAACGCCTCTCTCACATGCCTCCATTGAGCGCAGGGTTGTAGATATGAGCATACCTCTGATGGAATTCGGGATCCGCAGTTTCAGTCCCGAAGAGGCCGAGTTCATGAAAACAAAGCCAGATGTGGCTATCGTCTGGGCCTACCAGATGGCAAAGGGAACTGCCGTCATTCCCTGGCAACGGTTGAGCAAACATACGTACGTTACCGTGGACCTGGACGCTCTCGATCCCAGCGAGATGCCCGCTGTAGGAACACCGGAACCCGGCGGTCTGCACTGGTACGAGCTGCTCGACCTTTTCCGCGAGGTTTGCCACCGCACTACCGTTGTCGGCATGGACGTGGTCGAACTCTGCCCGATGGAAGGCCAGACACGCGCCGATTTCCTGGCGGCCAGGCTGGTATACAAGATGCTTGGCTATCGCTTCTGCGAAATGTAGGGGCAGGGCTTGCCTCTGCCCTGGTGGCTCGCCTGTCTTAACTGCACGTTCTTGTTCCTCTCTGCTACAATAAATTCAGAGCATAGCCGGATATCGTGAATATACAGGGGAAACAAACAGAATTGTACACATGAGAAAAGCACCTGATTGCCTTCTTCCGATGTTTTGTCTATTATGCATGATGCTGGCTGCCTGTGCTGGCCCTTCGGTTTCACTGCCTGCCAGCAACAATCAGCATTCTCTCTCAACCAGCAGCGGCCCTATTACCTATAGTACAAGTCCGAACGATGTCCTCGTCCGCACATTTCATGGCGGCGGCAATCTGGGTACACTGGAAATCAGCCCGGAAATCAGCATATATGGTGATGGCACATACATCCTTGGCCCGGGTTTATATATGCGACAGGGCAAGCTCGACAACAATGCGCTGGATCGCTTGTTGCACATATTGGTGGACACTGACAGGTTACTCGTTTTGAACCGGCAACAATTCTATGATCTGCCGGACCAAAACGCTACTTTGCTTCAATTAACGCTCAATGGTAAACACTACGAGTATTTGTATGGCCAATTCGGTAACCTGCAGGAGAGCGCAAGAGACGTGGACGAGTATCATCGTTTAGGCAATGCCCTCGGCAGCATCGTACAGGCCATAAGCGGGCCGTTACAGACCTACACTGGCATATCGATGGCGCTGCTCGCACACCAGGATTTCAATCCGGACCTTACTCAAACGATTCCGCCCTGGACATTTCCAGACTTCACCCTTGACCAGGTCGCTACATATGAATGCGGGCTCATCCCTCCCGATCAGACAGGGCCTAATGCTGATACTGGCTGCCTAACATTCACCGTGCCACATGCCGCGCAGCTCTTAACAGCACAACAGTTACAGGAAATCTCTTCTCTACTCAATGGACACCGCCAGGGCATATTCTCCGAACAAGGCCTGTACTACACTGTCGCCATACGACCCTTGTTGCCCGACGAGTTATCTGCACAGATGCTCGCTATGTTTGGCAGCCGCCAGTTGAGTTATGTCACAGTGCCGTTGAATAAAGGTCCTATTCCAACGATTACACCAACAGTTTGATTAACAGTCATGGTCTTTCCAGCCATGCCACTCCCGGCACATCATAGCAAATGAGCCATGCAAACAAAATGACTATGCCACTCCTGACTGAGTGTGGTATACTACTATCAGGGCGCTAAACTTCTTACATTTCATCGGGGCATACAGGGCGTCAAAACTCAGGAGCGAGTGCGGAATAACCAACCGGTTAAACACTTAGGATCTTGCCAATCCGTCCACCTCGTAAAGTACACCTCCTCTTAAGCCATTAAGCCATTTGGAAAGGACACATGACTAGAGATTTCAATGAACAGCGGCGAGACGATAGATATTCATCGTCTCGCCATCAATCCTCCGGCAGGTCTGGAGAAGAGCGGACTCCGCGGCCTGCCCGACCCCGTCTCAACCGACAGACAGTAGATCGCGGGTGGGAATCTGGCGCACGCCGCGATCATGCCGATTATCGCACGCGCAGTAACAACGAACAGCCACCCCGCAGCCATCGGCGCAACCAGTATAGCGACTACGCTTCCACTCAAAATAGTCGCAAGCCCCTCGATGATCGCCAGGATAGCTACCAGCGCTCACAACGTACGTTCAACAGTGACAGCTCGCAAAGTTCCCGCCCCCGTTCTTACGATCCAAACGCTCGTCATCACGATGACAGGCGCACTAACGAACGCCCTGGCTACTCGCGCAGACCCAATGACGCAGGTCCGCGTACGGGATCGGGCTTCCGCGATAGCGATCAGCGCTCACCATCGCGCAGTTCCGATACACGCTCGCCCCGTACATTTGATCGTGGTAACCGGGCGCCCCGCGACTATCAGCAGCGCGACAGGCCAAACCCCCGCTGGCAGAGCCGTCAACGGGCGCAAAACGATGATCGCCCACACGAGAGACAGGACTTCGAGGGCAATAAGCATTTCGAGGGCGATTACGAGCGCTTTAAGACGCGAGAAATACCCCAGCGACCGGGAAACCGGCCATCACAGCAGCGCTTCGGCAAGAAGATCGAGGACCGGCATGTGACACGTCTACCCGATGGGCGCGTCCTCCAGGGGTCCCGCCCGGCCCAACGCAGGAAGGCACAATTCTGGCAGGAGGTTGCTCATGACACCGAGACAATGCTTGAAGGGGTTAACACTTCGCCTCCTGTGACAGACTCAGCTCCTGCGGAGAATGACGAAGCAGCAACCCAACGCACGCCTCCCAAACGTGTCGGGGGTACCACTACTCGTGGTCGGAAAGCGAGAGTGAAACAGAATGTAGCAAAGCCTGGTCCGAAACCCTCGCGGCGGGGCTTCAAATGGCCAACGCCATAATATAATATGCTCTACCCAGGTTATCTTAACCTCTATGAAACCGGTGAACTGGCCGAGCGTGCCGCCACTGCGTGGGAAATCCTGCGCAGTTGTACCATCTGCCCACAAAATTGCCGCTGCAATCGCATCGCAGGCAAAACCGGCGTATGCCGCTCCGGTACAGAAGCTATCGTTGCATCGTGGAATGTTCACCGCCGCGAGGAGCCGCCCATCAGCGGCTCACGCGGAGCGGGTACCATTTTCTTTGGCTACTGCCAGGCACGCTGCACCTATTGCCAGAATTTTTCATTGAGCCAGGGTGGATTGGGACATCGTGTCGGGCCAGAGCGCCTGGCGGATATGATGCTCTACCTGCAGAAGAAACGCTGCCACAACCTGGACTTCGTCACCCCGACGCACTTCGTGCCGCAGATCCTTGCGGCACTGGTTATTGCTTGCGGCAAGGGATTGCGTTTGCCAATTGTATATAACTGTGCCGGGTATGAAAACCTTGAGACCCTGAAGCTCCTGGATGGCGTTGTCGATATCTATCTTCCCGATTCCAAGTACTCCGACAACAAGCATGCCTTGCGCACCTCGAAAATGCCCCATTATGTCGAATCCAATCAGAGCACGCTGCGCGAAATGTACCGGCAGGTTGGTCCACTGGTGCTTGATGATGAAGGCATTGCTCGACGCGGGCTGCTCATTCGCCATCTCGTGATGCCAGAAGACATTTCGGGCACTCGCGAAGTGCTGCGCTGGATTGCGGAAGAACTGGGTCCTGATACACCCGTTAGCTTGATGGATCAATACTTCCCTGCCTGGAAAGCTGTCAACGACCCCATTTTGAACCGCCGTCTCACCTGGACAGAGTATCGTGCTGCCCTGGATGCCCTGGAGGAGTTCGATTTGAACGCAGGATATGTACAGGAGGATCTGATGGAGATCGATACAACGTCTAACGTATAAAAGTACCTTGATTGCTCATAGCAATTGAATGCTATAATCTGAAGAGCCAACAATAACATTGGGACATGAGAGGCGGCGTACAGCGAGTACAGACCGTCTTTCTTTTAGCTAAGCGCAGGTGAGGAGATGCCACATCAAGCCCAGGAAGAAACCAGGAATGAGAAACCCGCTGGAAATGACGCGGCCACGTTGAACCGCCTTTTTGCCAGCATACAATCCGACCTCGATCAGGTGGATGCTACCTTTCAAGAGCGAGCAACGTCTGGACTTGATATCCTCAATTCTGCCTCGATGCACGTACTCGGATCATCCGGTAAGCGTCTCAGAACCGCGCTCACCTTGCTTTCGGGCAAGTTGAATTCGTATCTCTTCGATAGGTTACTTCCTCTGAGCGTTGCT
>WNFM01274446.1_pt2 | contig 10255 bp, 6 predicted proteins | sample 5400271 | NCBI WGS metagenome assembly WNFM01 (sample SAMN13153352, study PRJNA577476) | soil metagenome | isolation source: 60 cm saprolite on Douglas fir-dominated hillslope | place: USA:California | collected 2013-09-17
GTGTTGTACATCAGCCAATATGCCGTATTTGGGCTCAACGTCGCATTGATGGGAAGCGAATTCCAAGCGTTTGGTGTGAGCGTGCCGCTGCCGGTGTGTGCTATCAAGCCACCCGGACTGCCGCCGCGATCGGTGTAAATGGCAAGCTGATACTGGTTCTGCGGTGCTGGAGAAACTATGCCCACGTGAACACTCATGCTGGTCACGGCACCCGCGATGGGCGTCGTTGTGAAGCGCGACCCGTTCAGGTAGTTGGAATCCCCAGTGTCAATGGTCGCGCCGACAGAGAAATTGCCCACAACCGTCGCGCGCGCGACGTCCGTAGGCGTGGCAGTATAAACAGGAGTGGACGGTGCCTGGTGGGCAGAGGAACCCACGTCCGGGCTGTTGGTGAGCGTAAACACGCTATCAGGAGCGATCTGGGCTGTGAAGGCACCATCACGTATCGCTACGTCGGCTCCGCGTTCCATGTTCAGTGCCTGCGTTGTCTGGAACAGGGCCAGCGTGGCGGAGGTTGGCATGTTCGCGAGGGTGCCGTGCAGTGTATTCGCTCCGCTGTTTACATTCCGTCCGACGATGGTGAGGGCGCCTGTCTTCAGGTCTGTGAACGCAAACACGCGCAGAGACTCATCCGTGCTGACTGTACCGATGCGCACCATGCCGGGCCGCACGAACTTGACCACCTGAGCGACGGTATAGAACCGCTTACGCGGCGAATATGCCTTGCTCGTGGCGTCATATGAGAGCAACCCCCAGTACCCCATGCTGCCATGATGTAGGTAGTAACTGTCGTAGCCGTCATAGACCAGGGCCGACGAGGCCCCTTGCTGAATGAAATTGAAGAGGTAGTCCGAAGTCCCTGTCGCGAAGGCCCAATCGTCGGGATTGGGCGCTCCGTTATCGCATCCATCACACCAGGCCGAGTATTCCGTCATCCAGAAGTCACGATCCGGATACGCTGAGTCGCCAATCACTTTAGCGGCGTTGCCCGCGTTCCCGCCATAATCATGTAGTCCGAAGTGCTCGATCTTGGCCATGACTTGCGGGGCAGCGAGCAGCGCAGGCATATAGTCTGAGGTTGCTGCACCTATCGAAGCCGTATCTGGACCCAACAATCTGATGTCGCCCAAGCCCAAGGCGTCTAGACGTGCCGATAGCTGTTCGAGAATGCGCACGTATTGAGTGGAGTTGACGCGGGGACCCTCCGGATCGCCGTGGTCCTCCTCGTTCATGGGGCTGAACAGGTCAATGCGCAGGTGCTTGACGTTGCGTGCGTAATACAGTAGCGACGTCTCCATGGTGACATAGTAGTCTTCGGCGGCCGAGTTGATCGCACATCCGCCCATCCATACTGGCGCGCATCCCATCACATTGAGCATGATCGTGGGAACCTGCTTCTGCTGCAAATACCCTAACGCGCCCCAGAGTGCTTGAAACTTGGGTGTCTCATAGAGTTGATCGTAATACGTCCAGTTATAGGATGTTGCGTTGCCCGCATTGGGAGTATCCTCCCAACCTGACTTTGACTCGACAATCACGCGCCAAACGGAGGCGCCCAGCCCATCCGCGAGCTGGCTGAGCGCCGGTGTGAGAGTGCCGCCGTCCCAAGGCAGAGAGTTAACGTTGACGCCAAAGCCATCTATACGCTGAAACCGTTGCGCACCATCAACCGTCAAATTTGCATGTTCGCTGCTCGTCAAGCTGGCTTGGGACGATGTCGCACATGCCACCAAGAGCGGGCACACCATCGTGGCAAGCACCACTACGCGGACCGCAGCGAGAACAGCGGACATGGTTTCCTCCCGGCAGCTGATGGAGCAGTGCAGGTGAGTTCTATTCATGGTTTCCAAAAGCTCAGAGCTACGTCCTTCCTGGCCCTTCGCCTCGCTGTCGACCGCCTATTTGCCCAATCCTATTGCTTCGTGCGAGATGACCATCACGAGCGCACTGGCTGTGGTGCCGTTGCGCCAGGGTTCCCACCATACCTGCTGTCTGCCGTCGTTCAGCTAGCAAGACTTGGCACCTGAAGAGCGCAGTGTCTAGTGCGATTCCCTCTCTAGTGAACCATGCGGTTTCATCGTGACCAGTGCGTTGTCCCGCAGTGTGCCGGCTCACATCTCCAGCCTTGCGCCCGCAGTTCAGGTCACTCCAAGTGCTTTTGCCCGAAGTGACAGCGCAGCCCGATACAGCGTGCGCACGCCTTTGCGCGCCACCCGCCTGCCCGCCCGCACGACGCGCATGCCTGGATATTTCGGCTCTCTAGCGCGTAAACGTCGCGCGGGGTTGCCAACCATCACGCTGTTCGGCGCGACATCGCGCACGACTACGCAACCCATGCCAATGAGACTTCCACGGCCGATGCGTACCAGTTCTCGCACGGCGCAGGATTGGCCCAGGTAGCAATCAGCCTCCACATGTACGTCGCCGGCGATGATCGCGCCACTGGTGAGGGTGACTCTGTCCTCAATGACATCATTATGATTGATCACACCGCCGCTCAGGCAAAAGAGAAAGTCGCCGATGAGGGCATAGGCGCCGACATAGCAATTTGGATAGATAACGCACCCCAAACCGATGCGCGCGGTCTTGGAGACAAACGCGCTCGGGTCAATCAGCGATGTGAGCCGTTGGCGCGGAATGTCGGGCTTGCACGGCCAGTCATACTCCGGCACGAGCGCGGCAGTTGGATACCGTGTGAGAGCGTCCTCCCATCCGAATACGGGAAGGCCGATTAGCTTCTCGTCCACCTTGTCTCCATAGGCAGACACGAATCCCACGAGATTCCAGGTATGCTCAACACGATTGATGCGGGCGACTATTTCCGCCATCTCGACCGCGTGAGGATAGATCCCAAGAATCAACAGATCAGACATGGCCGACTGACCTCATGCACACGAGACATCCAACCTCACGGATAGTTCTCTCGCGATAGAACAGTGCGCCGACAACCAGCGACAGGCAAAACGCGTTAAGAATCGGTGAATGGTCTGAAAGTGAAAGCATGTGGCGATTGGGAGCACGGGATTCGAGACGCGCGAGCGCGCGTCCCTGCCCTGTCAGGCCCCGATCTCCTCCGTGGACTGTCGGTAGATGCGCCACTTTGGGTCCACCCCATAACGAAAGCTCAGCACCAGACCCAGCCCGTATGCCAAAAAGCGGGCCACCCCCGTGTGGGGCCGCAGCAGAAGCAGGCGCCGCCAAGAGATGCAGCGTGCCCACTCGTACAAGAAGGTCGGTAGAATCGCTGGATCGCGGAGTCGTACATGCTTCATGCAAGCCGCGCCAATCGCCACCCCGACACGGCGCATCAGCACCTGCCCCTGCTGCCAATTGCGGAATCCATAATGCACCACGTATGCATCAGGGACGTTGAGCACACTGTAACCCGCTTTGAGCACACGGTAGGTCATATCCCCATCTTCATAGTTGAACAGCGGGCTTCCCGGGCTCAGCACTTCATCGAACGGTCCGACCGCACGAAGTACGTCGAGCCGAAATGCCATGTTCGCCAGAATGCCGCCGGCACGCCACTTGCGCCATGGGCTGGAGATCAGTTTGGGCGACGAGATGGGGTAATCGGGAATGAAGCCCAGACGTGGGTCATGCGGCCCCGTGCGTACCGCTCCACAGATTTGGCCCACATCAGGATGCTCGCGGAAATAGGTGACCAGTCGGTCTAGCCATACCGCAGCAACTTCACAGTCGTCGTCCGTGAAGGCAACGAGTGGACCGCGCGCGTGCTTCACGGCAACGTTGCGTGCGCTCGATGCGCCCGTGGAGCGCGAGCGCACGTACGTGAAGCGACGGTCGTTGCCTATGAAGTTGCGTACCGCCTGTTCGGTCGTGTCGTGCAAGCTCTGGTCCACGATCACCACGTCGAAGTCGGTGTAGTTTGATTGCGCGATGCTGTGCAGCGTCTGTGTAATGCTCTCACCGCGGTCGCGTGTGGGGATACAAACGGTTACGTGCATGGTGGCATCCATCGTAGCGTTACATTCTGGCGCCAGCCCGACGGACGGGCGCGCTCACCTAAAACCACTCGTTCCCTACAAGGGTCAGGGATTCGGTGCCATAGTGGCATCATGCGGCGCCGCCCACATGCTGAAGGCGGATACGCTTGTCAACCCGTAATCGAAGCACTGTGCGGTATAGCCTGGCGCCGAGAATGGTGCGCAGCACGAATGAGACTGTCTTGGGCTGGCAACTGGTGAGGACCGGATATCGGCGGAAGGCCTCCCAATAGCCTGCCCATCCACGTCGCAGATATCCCCGGAAAATGTCGTGCATGGGTCCGGAGAGCAGGACGAATTTGTACGCCTGGCGCTTGAGCGATGCCTTATTCGGTAGGATGTCGTCTGGGAAACGAGCTAAGGCGAGATCGACTCCACGCAGCCACTCGGCGGTCGAGCCCCAGACTCCCCTTTCCGTATTCGTCATATTCGAAGCGTGCATACGATAGGCGTACAGCGGCTTGTCGACATAGGCAACCTTGCCGGTGGAGCACAATGCCAGCCACATGATGTTGTCGATGACATAGCGGGTCTGCGTGTCGTAACCGCCAACAGCATCGTAGGCAGAGCGGCGGATCAGTGTCCCCGAGTGGATCAGTGGCATCGAGATCAGCAATTTCTTGAACTCGTCGACTCCATTGGCAACATAGTCGTGGTCCGCGCCGCGCACGAGGGACTCCAACCGATCGTTGATATCGACTTGCCGCCAGGCGGAGTAGAACAAGGAAATTGCCTTGTCTCCATCCAGCGTGACACACGCTGTCTCGAATGCCGACGGATCAAGCGCGTAGTCATCCGCACTGATGACTGTGATGTAACGCCCGCGAGACAGCTCGCATCCTTCCAGAAGCGACGAGACGAAGCCTCTGTTGATTGCGTGATCGATCAGGCGGACACGAGGATCCTTCAGATACGGCTGAATGACCTCGAGCGAGTTGTCGGTCGAGCGATCGTTGATGAGGATAAGCTCGAAATCAGTCCAGGTCTGGCTCAGAATTGAGTCGAGGCAGCGCGGCAGGTAGTGCGCGTAGTTGTAGTTCAGGACCGTTACCGACAGCGTAGGCACGGCCTGCTCAATGCCCTCAGGCTGCGGGCTGGTATCCGAAGCGGGTATGCTCATTGTCATGTCTCCGTTCCGCCCTCGCGAGTCTGTCTATCTGCGCTCCAGCGAGGCCGAGAAGGCCTTCGGCAAGGTCGCGAGTCGCTGCTGCCGCACATCCACATACACGAACACCAGGCCGCGCTTACCGTGCGCGCGACCTTGGCACGCATCTGCCGTTCCGTCTCCTGTGCCCACTCGTCTTGCGTCGGACTAGCCCAGCGACTGCTGCAGCGCTGCCACGACACGATCCTGCTCTGCCGTCGTCATCGTGGCGAACAGCGGCAGGAGCAGTGTCTCGCGCGTCGCCGCCTCCGTCTCGGGCAGCGAGACCTGGCCGAAGCGCGCGACGTAGAACGGCTCCTCGTGAATCGCCATCACCCCCCGACGCGTCGCCACCCCCAGCTCCAGCATGCGCTGCATGATCTCCTCACGCGGGGCCACGCGAGCCGGGTCCAGCCGCACACAGTACGACTGATACGTATGCGGTGCGTATGTGGGCGCGTAGGGCGTCGAAACACCGTCGATGCTCGCCAGCAGCGTCGCGTAGCGGTCGGCCAGACGCATGCGCTGTGCAAGGATGAAATCGAACTTCTTGAGCTGCTCGATGCCGATGGCCGCCTGGATGTCGGTCATGCGGTAATTGTAGCCCAGCTCCTCGTACGCCTCGATCATCACGCTGCTGGCATGGTGCCGCGCGAGGTCGGAGACGGAGGCGCCGTGCGAGCGGATCACCCGCGCGCGCGCCGCCACCGCGTCGTCGTTCGTCGTGATGACGCCGCCCTCGCCGGTGGTGATCGATTTGCGCGGATGGAAGCTGAAACAGGTGACCGGGCTAATCGAGCCGATCGGCCGGCCATGATACGTTGCGCCGAGCGCCGGTGCCGCATCCTCGATCACATGCAGGTCGTGACGTCGCGCGATCTCGAGCAGTGGGTCGAGCTCCGCCGCGAGGCCGATCTGGTCCACTGGAATGAGCGCCGTGGTGCGCGGCGTGATCGCTGCCTCGACCAGCGCCGGATCTATGTTGTATGTCTGGCGGTCGATATCCACGAAGACCGGGCGCGCGCCGACATAGAGCACCGCGTTGGCCGTCGCGATGAAAGTGAACGAAGGGACGATCACCTCGTCTCCGGGGCCCACGCCGGCGCAGATCAGCGCCAGATGCAGCGCCGTCGTGCAGTTGCTGGTGGCGACCACGTGCTTGACGCCCAGGCGTTCGGTCAGCGCACGCTCGAATGCGGCCACCAGTGGTCCCTGCGCGACCCAGCCGGTGCGGATGGCCTGGGCGGCGGCCTCGGCCTCCTCCTCGCCAAGGTACGGCTTGGTGATTGGTATAAGCGGGAGCGCCTCGTGGGCTCCCCGCGCGTAGGACGTGGTCATCGCGCGTGTCGTCATGCCACCACCTCCAATACTCGCCGCACCTCCGCACGCCGCCACTCCACCAGCCGTTCCAACCCCGCCCGGAGCGAGACGGTTGTCTCGAAGCCCAGGCGCTCGCGGGCCAGCGTGGTCCCGCCGAGCCGATGACGCACTGGGTTCACCTTGCGCTCCTCAAAGTGCTCCGCGCGCAGCTCCGGCCGGCCCATGACCTCGCAGAGCCGCGTGCTGAGCTCCGAGAGCGTCGTCTGTGTGCCCGAGGCGACGTTGAAATACATGTCGGAGACGTCACTCGTGAGCGCCAGGATGTTGGCGCGGGCGATGTCGCCGACATAGACAAAGTCCATCGTCTGGAGGCCGTCGCCAAAGATCAGCGGCGGCTCACCACGGTCAATGCGGTCCATCCAGCGGATCATCACCTCGGTGTAGACGCCGTGGATGTCCATGCGCGGGCCGTAGACGTTGAAGTAGCGCAGCGCGGTGTAGGGCAGCCCGTACATTTCGTTGAAGCTGCGCAGCATATGTTCGAGGCCAACCTTGTACGCGCCGTAGAGCGTGCGGTTGTTGAAGGGGTGATCCTCGTCCATCGGCAAGTAGCTGGCCTCACCGTAGACCGAGGCGCTGGAGGCGGCGACCACTTTCTTCACACCCGCCGCCACGGCCGCTTCGAGGACGTTGAACGCGCCGTCCATCATGACAGTGTGCGCCTCGCGTGGCGCCTCCGCGCACTGCGTGATACGCAGCGCCGCCTCGTGATAGACGTAGTCCACGCCCTGCATGCAGTCGGCGACGAGCTCGCGGTCGCGGATGTCGCCTTCCACGAAGGTGACCCGTCCGCGTGCGCTGGCGCTGGCAAGGTGTTGGCGATTGCCGCGTACGAGGTTATCGATGGCGATCACCTCGGCCACACCTGCGTCGATCAGCGCGTCGGCGATGTGCGAGCCGACGAATCCTGCGCCCCCTGTGATCAAAACTCGGCTGCCCGCCAACTCATGTGTCATAGTTGCTTCCCCGCTCCACCAACCTGGGCCGGCACCATGCCGGCCCACTCACTCTCACCTTGCCATGTCTGGCCGCACGTGACTGCTACCAGTCTGGACTCACGCCACAGTAAGCAAAATGCCGACAATGCCTGAGTAGATCAGCATCACCTGTGTGTATGCTATGCCCGCAGGGTTGTGCGCAATGTCTGTTTGAGGTGGAGATCGAGTGAAGCTTTGCGCTAGGCCAGTTCAGTCTTGCTGCTCGCCGGTCGCCTTGGGAGGCGCGCGTGGTCTGGCGTTGCCCCTGGCACGTCTCGCACGTCAGGCGTGTCACCTCGACGCTTGACATCCCGGCGTGCTAGAATTGCGCAGTGTCGAGCAGGTAGTCGTATTTCGTCTTGGGACCGCAGGCGCTGGGCCCCTAGTCAGATACCCCACGGCTGAAGCCGGGGGCTTGTGCAAGCAAGCCTGCATCTGACCAGCCTGAGCCCTGCACGGGGCTACGATACCAGCGAATGTATAGGCACCCATGCGTGGCACCTCAGCGTGTGGCGCTGCGGGCAACGGTTAAACAGGCGGACGGGGTTCGAGCCAGTGCCGTTGCCATCGGAAACCGCTGGCTATCCTTGGCGAGGGGAACTTTACCCGCATAAGCGGAGATGCACCCGAAAGGGACATGACCCATGGTCTTTGTTGTTGACGTAGAGAAGCGGCCACTCGATCCGTGCCACCCGGCACGGGCGCGTCGGCTGTTAGCCCAAGGGAAGGCAGCGGTCTGGCGGCGCTACCCGTTCACCCTTGTGCTCAAGCGTGCCGTGCCAGACGCCCAGCCACAGCCGCTCAGGGTTAAGATTGACCCTGGGAGCCGCACCACCGGCCTAGCGGTGATGAACGATGCCACAGGCCAGGTAATGTGGGCCGGGGAACTGACCCACCGGGGGCACCACGTCAAGGTGAGAATAGACCGGCGGCGGGCCTGCCGTCATGGACGGCGTCAGCGTCATACCCGCTATCGACCTCAGCGCTTCGAGAATCGCTGCCGTCCTGAGGGCTGGCTACCACCCTCCCTGGAGTCGCGCGTCAGCAATGTGCTGACCTGGGTAACGAGACTGCGACGGTATACTCCCATTGGCGCTATCTCGCAGGAGCTGGTCCGCTTCGATACACAGCTTCTTGAGAAGCCCGACATCAGTGGAGTGGAATACCAGCAAGGCGAATTGGCCGGTTATGAGGTCCGCGAGTATCTGTTGGAGAAGTTCGGCAGGAGGTGCGCCTACTGTGGCGCGCAGAATGTGCCCCTGCAAGTCGAGCACATCGTGCCCAAGGCACGAGGCGGCACGAACCGCGTCAGCAACCTCACCGTCGCCTGCGAGCCCTGTAACACGGCCAAGGGCACCCAGACCGCCGACGAGTTCGGGTATCCTAGCGTACAGGCGCACGCGCGGCGCCCGCTCAAGGATGCCGCTGCGGTGAACGCCAGCCGCTGGGCGCTCTTGCATCGTCTCACGGCCATCGGGTTACCCGTCGAGGTGGGCACCGGAGGGCGCACGAAGTGGAACCGCACGCAGCGGGGGCTGCCAAAGGCCCATTGGGTTGATGCGGCTTGTGTGGGGGTGAGCACGCCTGAGCAGGTTCACACCGCTGGCGCGCAACCGCTTCTCATCACAGCGATGGGCCGGCACAGTCGGCAGATGTGTCGCACCAACGCCTTCGGCTTCCCAGCCAAGGCGCCGAAGGCCGTGAGCGTGGTAGCAGGCATGCGCTCAGGGGACATCGTCCGCGCAGTCGTGCCGCCGCCCTCGATCAAGGCGGGGGTGTACCTCGGGCGCCTCGCAGTGCGAGCCACCGGCTCCTGCAATATCACGTCGAGCGCTGGCACGGTGCAAGGCATTCCTATCCGTTATTGTCAGCCGCTCCATCGCGGGGACGGCTACACCTATCAGAAAGGGGAGGCGGCGCTTTCTCCCTCTGCCTGAAGGCCAGGGGTCTCCGCGCCGCAAGTAAGATGACCGGCGGTCGTCGTCTGGTTCTCGCCAGCACCAATCCGCACAAGATCGCGGAGTTTCGTGCGCTTCTTGCCGGGGCGCCGTTCGAGCTGTTGAGCCCCGCCGATCTCGGCGTAACCGTCCAAGTGGAAGAGACCGGCGACACCTTCGACGAGAACGCCATCCTGAAGGCGCTCGCCTATGCCGAGGCGACCGGCCTGCTCGCGCTCGCCGACGACTCTGGCCTCGAGATCGACGCGCTGGGCGGCGCGCCGGGCGTACACTCCGCGCGGTGGGCTGGAGTGGACACCACGTACGAGGAGCGCTTCCAGTTGCTGGAGCAGCGTCTCGCCGGGATACCGGATGAGCAGCGTACCGCGCGCTACCGGTGCGCCATCGCGCTGGCCGAGCCGGCGCCGCGTGGCCTGTACGCCGTCGTGTCGGGCACACTCGAAGGCCGCATCGCGCGCACGCCGCGTGGCACTGAGGGCTTCGGCTACGATCCGATTTTCTCTCTGCCGGAGCGAGGGAAAACGGTGGGCGAACTTACGGCGGCGGAGAAGAATAGCATCAGCCATCGTGCCCGGGCCGCGGCCGCGGCGCAGCCACTGCTCGCGCGCCTCGCGCGGCGCTGAGACGGGCGGCTGCTCGAACGCGCTGCCGCTGAAGAGAATCGAGGACGAGTGTGCGCAGCCACCTTGTGCGAGTGGCCATTGATCTGGAGACGACGGGACTCCATCCGGATCAGGATGCCGTCATCGAGATCGGCGCGCTCAAGTTTGCCGGCGACGACGTGCT
>WNFM01314616.1_pt1 | contig 10255 bp, 7 predicted proteins | sample 5400271 | NCBI WGS metagenome assembly WNFM01 (sample SAMN13153352, study PRJNA577476) | soil metagenome | isolation source: 60 cm saprolite on Douglas fir-dominated hillslope | place: USA:California | collected 2013-09-17
CTTGTCACCGCAATCCAGAGCACCCCGACATGGGTGCCAAGCGTGGCGTCCTGTATCGAGTAAATATGGTTGTCAGGCGTCGTACGCCCCTGCGATAGCAGGCTGGTAAAGTCGTTCTCAGAACGACTCAGTGCTTCTTCGGGTTGCCACGTTCCGGCATCTACCTTGTCCTGTGCATAGTCTTTGACAGACTGCGCAAGCCAGGTGTGATATTCATCGTCGGTGATCGGTATCAACAATACAGGGCGCATTATTGGTTCCTTTGCCAGTCCGCGAGTTCGATGCTATCGCCCATCGACTTCTGATTAGAATCAACTACCTGGGCACGAAAACCGTTACTTAATTGATATAGGCCAAGACGGATAATAGTTCCCGGCACAGGGAGATTCTTTGGCAGAATAATCTCGTCAAATACGATCTCACCATTACGCCATGTGCTGGTAGGATGCGTACCCTGACCGAGCGGCACATCCGCCTGCCCCAGCAATTCCTGACTTGTAGAATTACTCAAATGAACAAAGATATTGTAATCAATATCAGTAGGCTGGTAGGTGTACCAATACAAAAGCAGGCTCATATCTCCGTTCACGTCTGTATTCACATCATAACCTGCTAAGAACAGACTATTACTAAAGGTATCATTGAGCCGATGCTGGGGATGAAAGGTCCACAATATCGCAAATCTGGGAATCAATATAGAAGGAGGTTTAGTCTCATAAATCACTGATGCTCCCTGGTCAGCAAGTGATTGAAGACGTTTTGAAAATGAAACTCCGTCTACTTCCGTTTGTTCATCAAGTAGAAGATAATTTGCGCCGTTTGAATACCAGTTTGACACACTTTTCTTCTCAACATTCAATATCTGTTTCGGGTTCCACTGAGAATTGACCGTCGATGCTTTGGCGACATCGAAGGTGAGGTTTGCTTCGCGTTCGACAACAATGTTGGATCTATCCGCGATGTGCTCAGCAATCCAGTGCCCAGTATATAAGCTGAAACCATTAGCAGCGATTAATGCCAGCGCTATAGCGACCACCAGGGCAATCGCAAACGCGCGACTGACCAGTAGGAGCGGACGAATAATGGGAGACAGCTTATTCTTATACTTGCTGGCTTGTTCAGTTGTTAACAAACGATGAATTGCCTGCCAGGTAATTTCGGCCAACAACATCATGTTGAGCAGGGCAATCCAGGTTGCCAGAGTTCTAAACCAGAGGTTAAGGCCAAGCCAACGATATTGCGTAGCTATCTGCAAGACGTTATACGCGGATGTATACATTGCGCCAAGAGCAACCAGCCATAATTGCGGCTCCTGGGCGATTCCGATCACGGCGAGTACCGAACCTGGGTAAAGATAGCGCTCGTGCATCTGCGTGAGAAACATGAACACCCCGTAATAAAGGGCAGCGGCCCAGACAAACTCGCGCTTTTCATGGGCACGTTTCCACATCGAAACGCATAGAAGCAAGGTATATAGCGCCAATAAACACAGTCCGATTGTCCTAAAGGAAAATGGTCCCAACACTGGGTTGGCATCGTTGTAAATTGCAATGCTAGGCCAATTTTGGAGCACAATGCCTCGGCTGAGTGGTGCCGCAACATACCAGAAATTCAGTGCATTGATCGTCGCTCCCGGAAAGACGCTCGCTGAGTTCAGGTACGGCAGCAGGGCTTTCTCAGGACCGCTTGCAATTATGAAGGGCAGCATGAAGGCGACAATCAACAATACGAAGCCCCCTACAGCCAGGAGATTGGTCCTCAGGCTGTAGCGCCTAAAGCAAAGTACCGCCAGAACTGGCAGCAGCGCCACTGCCTGCTGCTTCGTTAAAACGGCGAGGCCAAACATCAGCCAGCTCAAGACTGGATGATCCCGGTTCAAGGCGAGGAGCGCAAGTACAAGGAATAACGTATATTCAGCGTCGTTTTGTCCCCACCAGGCCGAGGTCGCTACCAAGGCGGGATGGATTGCCAACAGTCCCGGTATCAACCAACACAAAAGCGGTTTACGCCGCAGCCATATATAGACGGCTGCAATGAGCGCGAGTTCGCAGAGAACCGGAAAGAGCTTGAGTAGGACAATGAATGTCGGGCTTTGCAGCGTAGCCGGTCCGGGAAAGAACGTGGTCTGGAGCAGGCCAACTGTCCCAAATATTATCATTGAGATTGGTGGATAGATCAAAGTCTGAGTCTGGTTCGCGTAAAGGTTCAACAGTCCACCAGATTGAATAGTCTTGATCCAATCGATGTCTGCACTTAAGTCTCCCTCGAAACCCAAACCGCTCATGTAACCAGACCGCAAGCCCAATGCTAGGGCTAGAATCAAGATAAGCGGTCCCCATAGGCGCAGCCAGGGCCAATGGTTCCGCCATATTGAAGTTTCAGCTACATGTGTCAATCGTATTGTCATTGTTAAACTACTATGGAGCGAGTGAGAAAAACGTTATTGTACGCTGATGTTATATCATAGAGAAGCCAGATGTGCCGCCCATTGGGCGCACGCTGTAATGTCGTTTATAATGGCGCAGGCAACTTTTCCGACTATAAGGATCAAGCGACTTTGCCTAGCACCATGACAAAACTAAGCAAATATCACCTGTTTCTTGTGCTAGCTATCCTGATGCTGGTAGCTGCCAGCCGAATTCTCCGCTTGGGAGAATTTGACTTCCACCAGGATGAAGTATGGACAGTTTATCAAACCTTCGGATCGCCTGCGCAAATTATTCATTGGACGCCATTTGATTGGGCACCGCTCTATTTTCTGTTGGTCGGCTTATGGAGATCAGTCGCGGGCATCCATCCCCTAGTGCTTCGCTTTTCGTCCGTACTCATTTCGCTGGTCAGTGCGGCGTTATTCTATCGCGTAGGCCGCCGCCTTTTTAATTCATCTGGCGCAGCACTCATCGCAATGATGGCTTATGCAGCGGTGGCCTATGGAGAATATCAAAGTGTTATTCTTCGAGGCTATATTCTTTTACAGGTGCTGGCGATTCTGGCATTTTGGTTAACCTTGCGCTTTTTCGAGGCACCGAACTTCTCACTGCGCCGTGCAATTCCGCTTGCGTTGTGCCTGACAACGTTGTTTTATACGCAATTGACCGGTGTGGTCATGTTTGGATTCCTTGGAATTTATACAGTGTTGAATATGCCGCGCAAATTACTGCGGTGGCTGCTACCCATTATCGGCGCAGCTATATTGTGTATCCCACAGGTTTTGCGCTTGCCGCTGCTTATATCCACAGTGCAGGGTGCGTCACCTAAAGAACAACTCTCGTTACCGCAAATGCTGATCGACCTGTTTAACGAGTACACAGGCAATTTGCACCTTCTATGGGCTGTGTTGCTCATCATTGCCGTGTTGGTGCTGTTGCTTCGGGAAAAGCTCAAACCCAAATTGGTTAGCCTGATCCTTTGGCTGGCTTTTCCAGCATTCTTGTATGTGCTTCACCCATTGGCTAATCGTGTGACGGAATGGGCCACAGGTGAGTACAAGCCGCCCTATTTTTGGGCATTACTGCTGCCTCTGGGGCTTTTGCTTGGGTGGGGTCTGTCTCGATTGCCTCGACTGCCCGAATTAATGGTCACTGGATTAATAGTCATTGGGATGTTCTGGACGCTTCCGGCTCATTATCCACTTGTTATCCAACCTTTTATGGACAACTTTGCGTTTTTGTCGAAGCATGTTCAGGCAGGAGACGTGATCCTAATTGATCCAAACACAAGGGATCCGGGATCGTTTATGTGGGATTACTTCACGCAGGTGTACTTGCCAAATGGAATTCTCTTCGTGACTGACCCGGCAGGCCATCGCCGCGTGTGGTATGTCTCCATAGACGGAGGGCAAAATCCCGCAACCTATCAAACGATCAGCCAGAACCGTCTCAAAGAGGAATTTGTTGGGCCTTTCAACTTCCTGTTCCGGTTATATGAAGCGCCGCCGGACGACGAAGGCGTGCTATTTGAGAATGGGATGCGCTTCCACGGAGCGGATGTAATCGACCCGCCCGGCACACTAATCGCGACGGTGCGCGATGGACAGGATGTACGATTGCGGTTGTGGTGGACTGTAGATCGTCCTCCTACCAATGATTACAGCATCGGCCTGTATGTCACGGATAAAGGCAATACAGTCCTGTTCCAGGATGACGGCCCGCCACATACGCTGGATGGACCCACCGCGACCAGTCAATGGTTGCCGAGCCACCTTTATGTCGAAGAACGCACCGTGCATATGCCGGACCTTGGTATCACAGTAACCTATCCAATCAATATGGCCGTTTACCAGTCGTGGGATAACAAGCGCATCGCGGCACCAGGGGTCAACAATGACACGCTGCTGACCATCCAAAGCGTCGAGGTCAAGTCATGGCGGCTCCCATAAGCGTGGTCGGGCCACAACGCTCTGGAAACTCAAACCGCTGGCGAACATGGCGCCTGCTGATCCCGATATTGATTCTCGCCTTGTTAATGCGCGTCGGCTATCTGTCGGGGCTTGGCCTGCGCAGCGACCTTGAACTGAACACGAGTTGGGCAAGCAGCGTATACCAAAACGGGCTGTTCAACCTGTATAAGCAGAATCCACCGGACTATCCACCGATTTATATGGCGATGCTTGGCGTCGTAGCACGTTTAGCAGCGCCTTATGGAGCGCTGAACGTTGATACGAACGCCGAATTGGTTCGCCTCCTGAAGCTCTTTCCGGTGTTGGCAGACCTGTTGATGATTACGGTGGTCTATGGCTGGCTGAGGCGCAGACCCAACATGCGCTGGTTGATACCCGGACTCCTGGCAATCTATCCGGGCGTGTTTGCGGATTCCGCGTGGTGGGGGCAGACCGACTCGCTGCTTACGCTCCTGCTCATCCTCACGCTGATTGCGCTCAACAGGAACCGCCCGCTCATCGCGTGGGCTTTTTTCGCGGTGGCACTGCTCACCAAATTTCAGGGGATTGTGCTACTGCCGCTGTTGTTCACACTCACATTTCGGCGTTATGGCGTGCGGCGCGGCATCATGAGCGTAGTGCTGGCAGGAACCTTGTTTATAGTTGGCCTGGCTCCATTCGCAGCAACCAGTGGTCTGGGAAATACCCTGCGTCCCTACCTTGGCAGCGTCGATATTTATCCTTATATCACCGCCAACGCTTATAACGTATGGCACCTCGTCGGGCAGGTCACGCAGATTAACCGCTACGCCGATAATTTGCCAGAGATTGGTCCCCTCAGCTTCAAGCAAATCGGCTTTGGGTTGCTCGGTCTATATACCCTGTTGATGTGCGTTATCGCTTATCGGCAAGCCGATAAACCGCGTGAATTTGTCTGGGCGGCGGCGCAATACGTAGGGTTCTTCATGCTTCCCACCGAGATTCACGAGCGTTATCTGTACATGGGTGCCGTTCTGTGTCTGGTCGCGGTAGCGCAAGATCGTCGGCTGTGGTGGGTGGCGCTTGGTCTGGCCTATACGTTTAGCTTCAATCTTTTGAACGTTGCAGAACCGTTACAATGGTTATGGCTTTCAAGCTGGCCCCGCACCACTACCTGGCCCGTGGCGATCATTAACGTAACCTTATTGATTGAATTAACCTGGATTGCTGTAAGTTCCACGAGACCAACCAAATCAGCCGTATTTTCAGGAATAGCACCGAGCGCGCATCATCTGCTCAAAGCAAACCGAATCGTTGCGCTGGTGGCCTTCCTCGCGCTTGTCTTTGGCCTCGAAGTGGAAACAGCCTCTTATCGGCAAACTGCCGCATGGTTAGTTGAACACGTTGCCGGGGCTGAACACCTTGTCTACGACACCCAGGCAGGTGAAGTGGTTGCGGACACCGCTCAATGGCAATCCGCTCAAAGTTGGGTATGGCATCTGGAACGGTTTGCGGATCGCAAACCCGCCGGGGAATGGTTACATGAGGGTGATCACTATTTGCTACTTGATGAACGTGGGCGCACAGACCAAGCCCTTCCACAACGACTCGACGATTTCGTAAACCAGGACGCGACTGTTATTTACCAGAGCAACAACCCGCTTGGCATTGGGGCGCGGCAAGCCGTGTTGTGGACGTTTCGGCCCACGTTCCTGTTAGACCTGGATTTTGACAATGGCCTGCACCTGATCCGTTATCAAGCTTCAAAGACGGAATCAGGAACTGAGGGCATTCTGTTACTGTGGTATACCCGCCAACCACCAGTGCAGCCGTATAATATATTCATCCACATTCTGGATGGTGCAGCAGGGCAACTTGTGGGGCAAGCAGACGCACCGCTCGGCAAAGGTACACATCCCACCGATACGTGGCGACCCGGCGAGCTTGTCTTTGAAACGATGGAACTGCCTGCTGAGGCTCTGCAAAAATTGACGAAACCTTATCACCTTCGTCTCGGTTTATATCGCCTGGACAACGGTCAGCGTGCCCAGATCACAACTGCGCAAGGCTCACTTATAGGGGACTCCATCGAAATCACGCTGCCCTAATTCGCGGCACTGTAATTTATGTCAGTGGAAGCGTGTTTCTGTTTCGAGGCGAGTTCATAAGAGTAGTGCAATAAATCGATAGCGCGGCCCACATCGTCTGGTTCGCGCAGGAAAAAGCTCACCCAGTCGGTTTCCGGCAAAATATGATGTGGCTCCGCACGACCCGCTTCAACCAATTCGTTACGTATCTTAGTCGGGAACGGAATATCCACCAGATAATCGCCGTGGACGTGACCTATCTCGCACCTGCCGAGACGATATTCCGTGCCGCCAAAGCGATGCGGTTCCGCTGTAACATCCGCCCACGCCACTACCGCCGCGTGAATAGCCTTTCCTGCTCCGTGAATTGTCATTAGCTCACCATCTCTTTTTCGCTCTACAAGCTCCATTCTCTAGACAACATGCAGAAGATGCCTATTACTCTCAACAACTAGTTCGCCCGAAAAGCGTATATGAGCTAAGCGGATTAGATCGAACAAAATTTCGCATTTTAGAAAGAAATGAGGATAACGCGGCGTCAATTCAGGAACACAGTTTGTGTAGTACAAGATTTGCCTTTTGGTGGCGACGTAAGATGTTGAGGGAGGCACAGAGTGGATAAACGCAAGGGAGCGCCCAAAGTGCAAGCCAGTTATTCCGAGACGAGCACCAGTGAGTCAATTGAAGAAGAACATCGCCGTGCCGCCGAAGCTGGCACTTCCGCGGACCTCATCCAGTTCTACTTCCGCGACATCCGCCCGGTATCCTCGCTGCTTACACTTGATCAGGAACAGTCATTATCCAGAAGTATACAGGAAGGCAAGCGCGCGCAGGAGCGTTTACACCGCAGTCCAGCTTCTGGCGAAGAACGTGCTCGCCTTGAATCTGTGGTCGCTACGGGGCTGACTGCTCGGCAGGAATTGATCGTGGCGAACACGCGTTTGGTGATTAGCGTGGCTCGTACCTATCAAGGTCGAGGGCTATCGCTTTCGGATCTCATTCAAGAAGGCAACCTGGGTTTGATGAAAGCTGTGGATCGCTTCGATCCAGAACGGGGTGTCCGCCTGAGCACTTATGCCACCTGGTGGATACGGCAAGCCGTCTCGCGGGCAACAGGCGATAGTGGACGCACGATCCGCCTGCCGATTAATCAAGGGCAGCGGTGGGGTCGGCTACGCCGCACCAGTGGAAAGCTGTCCCAACAATTGGGCCGCGAACCTAGTCTCGCTGAGATCGCGGCGGCATCTGAACTAACGGTGGAACAAGTTGAAGCGACTCTATTAGCCGCTCGTGAACCCGTACAAATTGATGAACTGATCGGGGATGAAGAAGACCGCCCCCGTGAAGACTTGCTCGCAGATAGAGAAAGTGAGTTGCCTGAGCAAGCGGCATCCCGGCAACTTCTGACTGAGGCGATAACCTATTTGCTGACCAAACTTCCGCCGCGCGAGGCCGCCATCCTTCGGCTGCGCTATGGCTTCAAAGATGGTGAAAGCCACAGCATGGCACAAATCGGCGAAATCATGGGTTACAGCCGGGAGCGCATCCGTCAATTGCAGCATTCGGCGCTCAACAGACTGCGCAAACTCAACCGGGAAATGCAGTTGCTAGATTCGGCGGAGTAGCTGAACGAATAACACGGAGCGCTTAACCTACTCAGGCCGTAGAGTGTTGAACACCCTGCGCTTTGTCAGCGGCAATACGCACCGCGACGACCTGCGCTTCAGCGGTTTTGAGTTCACCCGAAAATACAGCACAAGCTACAATGGCTTTGCGCGCTGAGATTTCCAGCGCGTGAGCACGTAGCATGACGGGCTGATCGAGCGGTGTCGGCTTCAGATAGGTCACATTGAGGTTGCCCGTCACGCAGCTTATGTGCGGCTCACTCCCGTGAAGCCGTTTTTCCAAACGGTAAATCGCTGCAATCGCCGTCCATACCGAATGGCAATCGCATAATGAAGCAACCAGTCCGCCGTACATAACATTCTCGAACCCGGCGTTGAACTCCGGGCGCGGCATGAACGTGCAAACTACCTCGCTGCCGTCATCCGACCAATAGCTCTTGATGTGCAGCCCGACTTGATTCGATGGGCCGCAGCCATAACAGGTCGCGGCGGGCCAAACATCTTGGAGTGCGGGTGGGGCTGCAATTACCATCGCCTTGTCCTGATTCCTGACGCAGCATTCGCTGCCATCATATTAGGATCAGATGATAGCAGCTTCCACATTGGTTGCGCGCAACGTTCAATAATCTGATAAACTTACTTCGGGATTCATTAGGGCAAGATTGTCGAGTTGATATGGCTTCCTCGAACAACAATAATCCAGGAACCATGATCATGCCGCCATCATCAAAAAAAATCGATGTAATTTTGGCGAGCTTGCGTCATGAGATAACCCGTGAGTCTGCGGCGCAGACACTGGGTATCTCGGCTGCGGAGGTCGAGAAGTTGGAAGGGGTTGTCATCGCTGCCGCAACGACTGCCCTGACCGCCGAAGGTCAAACTGGAACAGCCCGCGACCAGATTAGCCAAATGGGTGCGCTCAACGCTATCAGCCAATCGCTCAGCGCTATCTTGACCCTCGATGAGCTACTCAATACGACGTTAGAGACTCTACACTGGGTCTTCGGTTACAGTCCCACAATTTGCGTGATCGAGGGATCGGACCTGGTGATGAAAGGCGGTTATGCGCTGGACGGCACCGCAATCAACTGGTTTGATTGGCGCTTGCCCGTCAACACTGAACGAAATATCATGGCCTGGGCCGCACACAACGGCAAACCAGTCAACGTGCCAGATACCACAACTGATGAACGGTATTTCCCTCAAGAGGCTGTTGGCGATGTGCGCTCTGAACTCGCCATCCCTATGATGTTCAAAGGTACGGTACTGGGTGTTCTCGATGTAAAAAGCGGCAAACCACGCGCATTTGACGCCAACGACTTAAGTATCCTCGAAACAGTAGCTTTCCAATTGGCGGTGGCCGTCGAGAACGTCCATTTGTTTGAAGCTGTACGCCGACGCGTCGCTCAGTTGGAACTGATCCAGAGCATTACGGGACATGCGATCAAGAATCTCGATGTGCAGGCGATTCTGGAACATGCTGCTCAGACGACACAAGCGGTTATGGGCTATTCAGGGGTAGCCATTGGACTGCTCGAAGAGAGTGGCAACTATTTAACGTTGACCACAGCAGCCAATTTCCCCGGGACGGGTATGCTCACAGATCATATCCGCCTCGCGGTTAACAATTCAACAGTTATCGGTTCGGCAGCACAGTCGAAGAAAATGATGCTTGCCAATGAAGTTGAGCGGGACGAGCGATTTACACTGAACCCACTCTTCGAAGATAGCAAATCCGAACTAGTAATCCCGATGTTGACTCAAGAGACTATGATCGGTGTCATCAACGTCGAAAGCGAACGGGTCAATGCTTTTGACGAGACTGACATTAGCACCTTAAGCCTTGTGGCGAACCAACTTTCCATTGCCGTTCGAGGCGCGGGGCTGTTTCAGCAGACCCAGGAACAGGTACGCGTGAGTCCAACGCGCGTTTTGAAGCGATCCTGGAAGCGACCGAGGAAGGGATCATCGTCTGGGATGAGGACTGGCGCGTGCTGCTGGCGAATCGTGCGGCTGCAATCATGCTAGGTACCCCGGTCGAAGTGCTCATAGGTTGCGAGCGTACTGCAATCAGTTCGCCACGCCTCGCCGACGTCGCCTTTGCTGGCGAAAACAAGCGTATCGACCTCTCCAGTGATTCGCGTTTGATCGTCATTCCGCGCCACCTGACCTGGCAATCAGAACAC
>WNFM01319603.1_pt1 | contig 10253 bp, 9 predicted proteins | sample 5400271 | NCBI WGS metagenome assembly WNFM01 (sample SAMN13153352, study PRJNA577476) | soil metagenome | isolation source: 60 cm saprolite on Douglas fir-dominated hillslope | place: USA:California | collected 2013-09-17
TGAAGCCTGCCGCGGCGAGCCACGACGCGATCGATGATTTCCTGGCGGATTTCAGCCGAGGCCATCGAAATATTCCAACATGCGCCGGCGGCCTTTCTCGTCGGGCACGATGCCGTGCCCCGCGACCAGGTTGTCGCGCATGTGGTCGGGACGACCGGTGCCGGGAATCGCGCACGTCACCGCGGGGTGCGACACGATCCACTTGAGGAAGTACTGCGCCCAGCTGTTGATGTCGTACTCCTTCGCCCAAGGGGGGAGAGGCTTCCCCTTGACGTGCGAGAAGAGCGCGCCTTCGGCGAACGGGCGGTTGATGATCACTGCCACGCCGCGTTCTTTCGCCAACGGAAGAATTCTTTTTTCAGAATCGCGTTCGCCGAGCGAGGAGTTGATCTGCAGGAAATCCCAGGGATTCGCCTTCAGCTCGCGTTCAACGTAGTGCGTGATGCCGATGTAACGGACCTTGCCCGCTGATTTCATCTCGCGCAGGGTTTTCGCATGAGTGGATACATCGACAAGGTTGTGGACCTGCAGGAGGTCCATCGTCTGCACACGAAGGCGCTTGAAGGAGGTCTCCATCTGCGCGATACCCTCGTCGCGGCCCTGGGTCCAGACCTTGGTGGCGACGAACAGGCGCTCGCGCAGCTTGAGCTCCGCGATCAGGTCGCCGGCGACGCTTTCCGAGGTTCCGTACATCGGGGAAGAGTCAACGACGTTGCCGTTGAGCAGCTTCAGCACTTCACGCAGCGGCGCGCGTGCCGCGGCATCGCTGCCGACATCGAAGGTCTGCCAGGTTCCAAGGCCGATTTTCGGAAGGTTCATCTTTTGCTGAGGGAGAGCATTGCCGGCACAGAGGCCAAGGCCCGCGGCGAGAAGCATTCGTCTGCGCGAGTCCATGAGTCGATTCTAGCCGTGTGATAGCCTGCCCTCCATGAAACGACGCGCGTTCCTCTCCGTAATACTGGCGGCCGCGGTGCTTCCGGCCTTTGCGCAGAGCAAGCCGATGAAGATCGGCGTGATCGGCTCGGGCCGGATCGGCTCGACGATCGGCGGCCTGTGGGTGAAGGCGGGACACGAGGTGATGTTCTCCGACCGTGATCAGGAGCAGGTGAAGCGCGCGATCGACGGCCTTGGTCCCGAATTGAAAGCTAAGGCTCGCGCCGGCAGCGTCCACGAAGCCGCGACTTTCGGCGACGCGGTGTTGATCGCCGTTCCTTACGCCGCCTTGCCCGCGATCCGCGACGAGGTCGGCATTCGCCTCAGGGGCAAGGTGGTGATCGATCCCAACAATCCCGTGCCCGCGCGCGACGGCGACATGGCCGTCGCGGCGAAGGAGAAGGGCGCCGGGGTGTCGAGCGCGGCGCTGCTGCCGGGAGTCAGGATCGTGCGCAGCTTCAATTCCTGGGGTTACGCGACGATGGCGCGCGAGGCGAACCGTCCGGCGCCGCGCATGGCGCTGCCGGTCGCTGCCGACGACGCCGAAGCGCTGAAGGTCGGCATGCAGCTCGTCTCCGACGCGGGCTTCGACCCGGTGAACGCCGGCTCGCTCGCCGCGTCGAAGGCCTTCGACCTCGGCTCGTCGGTGTCCGGGCGCATCATGACCGCCGAAGAGCTGCGCAAGGCACTCTCCCTGAAGTGAACTGACCCGTGACCTGGCTATCCCGGGTCGTCGCCGTGCGACCCGAGGAAGTGCGCGCGCTGCTCTGGTCGTTCGCGTATTTCTTCTGCCTGCTCTCCGCCTACTACATCCTGCGCCCCCTGCGTGACGAGATGGGCATCGCGGGCGGCGTGCGGAACCTGCAGTGGCTCTTCACCGCGACCTTCCTCGTGATGCTCGCCGCGGTGCCGATCTACGGCGCGCTGGTCGCGCGCATCCCCCGCCGGCGCTTCATCCCGCTTGTCTACCACTTCTTCGTCGCCAACCTCGCGATCTTCTGGCTGCTGCTCGCCTTCGACGTCGAGCGGCAGACGGTGGCGCGGGTGTTCTTCGTCTGGATCAGCGTTTTCGTCCTGTTCGCCGTGTCGGTCTTCTGGTCGTTCATGGCCGACGTCTACAACTCGGAGCAGGGCAAGCGCCTGTACGGCTTCATCGCCGCCGGCGGCAGCGCCGGCGCGCTCGCGGGGCCGGCGATCACCATCGGCCTCGCCGGGACGATCGGCGCGGCGAGCCTGCTGATCGTCGCCGCGCTGCTGCTCGAGGTGGCGGTGCTCTGCGCCTCGCGGCTCGAGACCGCGACGCATGAAGACGAGAAGCAGCCCGAAGCCGCCCCGACCGGCGGCGGCGCCATCGACGGCATCCTGATGGTGCTGCGCTCGCCCTATATCGCCGGCATCACGCTCTGGGTGGCGCTCATGTCGGTGGCGGCGACCTTCCTCTACTTCGAGCAGGCGGCGATCGTCGCCGCGGCCTCGGACAACCCCGCAGTGCGCACGCGCATCTTCGCCACCGTGGATCTTGCTGTCGGGGTCCTCACCCTCCTTGTGCAGTTCGTCGCTACCGGCAAGCTGATCGCGCGCTTCGGCGTCGGCCCGGCGCTCGCGCTCCTGCCGCTCGTATTCGCCGCCGGATTCGTGGTGCTCGCCGCGGCGCCGCTGCTCGCGGTGGTGATCGCCTTCCAGGCTCTGCAGCGCACCGCGAACTTCGCCATCTCCAACCCGGCGCGCGAAGTGCTGTTCACGGTGGTGGCGCGCGACGAGAAGTACAAGGCGAAGAACGTGATCGACATCGTCGCGGTGCGCGGCGCCGACGCAGCGGGCGGCTGGCTGTTCACCGCGCTGCGCTCGCTCGCCGCCGAGCTGCGCGCCATCCCGGTGGTGGCGATCGTGATCGCCGGCTCGTGCCTGTTCCTCGCGGTCGCGCTCGGTCGAGCACAGGAGCGTCGCGCCGCCGGGCCTAAGTTATAGTACGGCGCAAGGGGGAAAAGCCATGGGCTGGATCGTTCTCGGAGTCATCGTCGTGCTCGTCATCTGGGCGATCGCGATCTACAACGGGCTGGTCGCGCTACGCAACCGCTTCAAGAACGCCTTCGCGCAGATCGACGTGCAGCTCAAGCGTCGCTACGACCTGATCCCGAACCTGGTCGAGACCGTGAAGGGCTACATCAAGCACGAGCGCGAGACGCTCGAAGCGGTGATCAAGGCGCGAAATGCTGCACAAAGCGCCGCCCTGGCCGCGGCCGCGTCCCCGGGCAACCCGGCAGCCATGCAGCAGCTCGGCCAGGCAGAAGGCGCGCTGACCGGCATGCTCGGCAAGATGTTCGCTCTCGCCGAGGCCTACCCGGACCTGAAGGCGAACCAGAACATGCTTTCGCTGCAGGAGGAGCTCTCCAGCACCGAGAACAAGGTCGCTTTCTCGCGCCAGGCCTTCAACGACGCGGTCATGGAGTACAACACCAAGCGCGAGTCCTTCCCCGAGAGCATCTTCGCCGGCATGTTCAACTTCGGGCCGGCCGAGCTGCTCGCTTCGACCGAGTCGCCGGAAGAGCGCAAGGCACCGAAGGTCTCCTTCTCGTAGCTTGAACTTCTTCGAGCACCAGCAGCTTGCCCGGCGCAACACCCGGGTGATGGTGCTGTTCTTCGCGCTGTCGGTGATCGCCATCGTCCTCGTCGTGAGCCTGGTGGCCGCTGGCGTCTACCTGATTGCAGCCGACGACGCAGCGGCGAGCTTTTCCCGCGTGCCGCCAGCGATCTGGATGGCGGCCAGCATCGGCACCTTCGGCATCATCTTCGTCGTCAGCCTGGTGGAAATCGTCCGCCTCGCGGGCGGCGGCGCGAAGGTCGCGCAACTGATGGGCGGGCGCCTGGTCGCGTCGAACACGCAGGATCGTCTCGAGCGGCGCGTGCTCAACATCGTCGAGGAGATGTCGATCGCCTCGGGGGTGCGCCTGCCGCAGGTCTACATCATGGACGGCGAGGAGGCGATCAACGCCTTCGCCGCCGGCTGGAGCGTCTCGGGCGCCATCGTGTGCGTCACGCGCGGCACCCTCGAGCGCCTGACGCGCGACGAGCTGCAGGGCGTGATCGGCCACGAGTTCAGCCACATCCTGAACGGCGACATGGGGCTCAACATCCGCATGATCGGCGTGCTCGCCGGCATCGTCGCCATCGGTTCGGTCGGCGGCTTCGTCATGCGCGGCGCCTTCGAGGCCGATGATTTGCGCGCCGCCATCCCGATCTTCCTCATCGGCCTGGCGATCTTCATCGTTGGCTATACCGGGCTGTTCTTCGCGCGCCTGATCAAGGCGGCGGTGTCGCGCCAGCGCGAGTTCCTCGCCGACGCGTCGAGCGTGCAGTTCACGCGCAACCCCGACGGCATCGCCGGCGCGCTCGACCAGATCCGCTCCTCCGGCGCCGGCACGCTGATCCAGGGGCGCTACGCCGAGGAGATGTCGCACATGTTCTTCGGCCAGAGCGTGAAGATGAAGCTCGCCGGCCTGTTCCAGACGCACCCGCCCCTCGAGGAGCGCATCCGGCGCGTGCACCCAGGCTTCCAGCTCTCGATCTACCGCGGCCGTCGCACCGCCGAGGCGGCAGCAGCCGGCGCGCCGGCAGAAGCCGCCGGCTTCGCCGGCGAGGAAGCGACCGCCGCCCGGCCGGCGGGTCGGCGACGCGTCGACACCGGCATTGCCTGGGGACGCTCCGCGGGCGAGAGCGCCCAGCTCGTCGGCTCGCTGCAGCCCGGGAAGATCGACGCGGCGGCGCGCCTGCTCGCGGCGCTGCCGGCTGGCCTGCGCGAGTGCGTGCGCGAGGCCGATGGGGCGCGCGGGGCGATCATCTCCCTGCTCTTCGCGCCGCAGGAGGAAGTCCGGCGCGAGCAGCTTGCGGCGATGAAGCAAGCCGGTCTTGAATCGCTCGCCATCGGCGCGGCGGCGGCCGCGCCGCTCACGCGCGGCCTCGGCGTCGGGTTTCATCTTCCGGTGATCGACCTCGCCCTGCCGGCGATCAAGGCAGCGCCGGAAATGGCGAAAAAAGAGCTGCTCGCCGGCCTCGAGGCGGTGATCAACGCCGATCGCCGCATCTCGCTGCACGAATTCGTGGTGCTGACGCTGGTGCGTCATCAACTTGCGGCGCAGGCAAGGCCGCCCGTGGCGCGCGCGCGGCTCGCGGAGCTGCAGGCCGAGGCGGCGGTGATCCTCTCCATCGTCGCGCACGCCGGCACGCGCGCCGACGCCACCGGGGCGCGCAGCGAGGCGCTGCGCCTGGCGATGATCGCCGGCTCGGCGACCATGGGCATTCCCGAGCAGCAGGCGGCCGCGCAGCTCTCGCTCAGCGCCGCCGCGTCGGCGCTCGAGGCGCTGCGGCGCCTGGCGCCGTTGGAGAAGGCGCGGCTGGTGAAGGGATTGTTCGCCGCGGTAACAGCGGACGGCACGATTCGCGTCGGCGAGGCCGAACTGCTGCGCCTGGTCGGCGCGGTGCTCGATTGCCCGCTGCCGCCGATGCTCGACGAGATTGATCCGGCCGCGCTAGCGGCCTAATTTCTCAAGAATGGAACTACGTGTCTGGCCGACCGCTTCGGCGTGCGGCCCTCCGGTCGCTGATGCACGCTCCACGTAAGGCAAAGCTTCGCTGTAACGGCCCTGGTCGGCCAGCACCTGCGCGAGGTTGTTCAGCACGATCACCGAGTCCGGCTCGCGCTTCGCTGCTTCGCGCAGCACACTCTCCGCTTCGCGCAGCTCGCCGAGCGCGTGATGCGCGTTGGCGAGGCCGATCGCGGCGTTGACGTTTTCCGGCCAGCGTCCGAGGAACGTCCGGTAGGCGGTGCGCGCCGGCGCGGGTTGCCCGGCGCGCTCGAGCGCGGCGATCGCGCCGAGCCAGCGCTGCTCGTCGGCGCTCGCCGGAATGCGGTCGGGAGGAACCGCGACCATCGCCCAGTAGCCGCTGCGGCGCCAGACCATCTCGTTCATCGCGAACGGCAGCTCCTGGCGCTCGTTGCCCCCGGAGCGAAGCTGCAGCATGCCGTTGTCCCAGTCGTAGCCGACCGCGACCGCGTAGTGCCAGCCCTCCTTGATGCCCAGGTTCTGCAGCAGGATTACCGGCGTGCCGGCGGCGATCTCGCGAATCAGGTCGCCGTAGCTCGGCGCGAGCTGGTAGGAGACGAGGCCGTGGCGGCGCGCCGCGGCGAGCATTTCCACCTGCAGGCTGCCCTTGCGCTCGGGGAGATAGACCTCGGGCACCAGCTCCTCGGGCGTGGTCTTGACGCCGGCGGCGACCATCACCATTGCGAGCGACGCGGGCCCGCACTGATAGTCGCTCTGCGCGAAGAACGGTACTTCGGTGAGCTCGTGCGCTCCCGGTACGCCCGCGGGGCGCGACTCGGCGAGCAGCTTGGTCTGCGGCGTGAAGCTCGCGCAGCCGTGGAGCAGGGCTGCGCAGGCAAAAGCTAAAACGCCCGCAATCGCGCGGGCGTTTCGTAGCAGGGCCTTTTGGCCCTCGATCACATGCGCTTCCAGAGATACCACACTACCACGGCGATCAAGGCGATGACCAGGATGCCGACCGCGACATCGGTGCCATCCGCGCCGGCGGGCAGGGACTGGATCTTGCCGGCCAGCGATTGCACTTCCTGGTCGCTCAGGGCGGCGATGCGGTCCTGCGCGGTCTTCGGGTCGATGCCGAGCGACTGCAGCTGGCGCGCGACGTCGCCGCGGCCGACGAAGCCGAGCACGGCTGCGCGGTCGGCTTGCGTCGACGCGGTGACGACCTGATCGGTGCCGATCATTCCGGCAGTGGCGAATTGGTACGGGGTCCAGATCATCAGTGCGACCAGCAGGCGGCAAAAGATTCTTGCCCAGACGGATTTCATGTTTGCTCCTAGGAGAAGGGTAAAGGGACGAGATTGACAAGCATTGCGTTCGAGTTCCGCGAGCAAGAAAAATTCCTGCTGCTCAGCGCGCCCTTGCGCTTCTGGTACACAATCGACTACAGATGGTCGATGTTCAGCGACTCGCGCAAGCCCTAGGTCAGCAAACGACTGGCGAGGTCCGCTTCGACGACGGCGCGCGCGCGGTGTATTCGGCGGACGCGTCGAACTATCGCCAGGTGCCGCTCGGCGTCGTGCTGCCGCGCAGCGTCGACGACATCGTCGCGGCGCTCGCGGTGTGCAGCGAGCACGGCGCGCCGGTGCTGGCGCGCGGCGGCGGCACGGCGCAGTCCGGGCAGGGCGTCAACGTCGGCGTGGTCATCGATTGCTCCAAGTATTTGCACCGCGTGCTTTCGGTGGACGCGCGCGCTCGCACCGCGCGCGTCGAGCCCGGCGCGGTGTGCGACGCGCTGCGCGACGCCGCCGAGCGCGAAGGCCTGACCTTCGCGCCCGATCCGGCGACGCACTCGCGCTGCACGCTCGGCGGCCTGATGGCGGGCAAGACGGTGGAGAACACGGAACGGCTCGAGGTGCTGACCTACGATGGAGCGCGTTTCTGGTGTGGTCCGACGAAAAGCTTCGACGGTCTCGGCGGTAGGCAGCTTGAAATCTATACGAAGCTGAGAAGCATCGCCGAGAAATACGGCGATCTCATCCGCAATCGTTTCCCGAAGATCAAGCGGCGCGTCTCGGGCTACAACCTCGACCAGCTTCTGCCCGAGAACGGCTTCAACGTCGCGCGGGCGCTGGTCGGCTCGGAGGGAACCTGCGCGCTCACGCTCGAAGCCGAGCTGAGCCTGGTCGCGAGCCCGCGCGAGCGGGTTCTGGTCGTGCTCGGCTTCGTCGACATCTTCGCCGCGGGCGACGCCGTGCCGCGGCTCCTCGCCACCGGGCCGATCGCCTGCGAGGGCCTCGATCACAACATCATCGGCGGCCTGCGCGAGCGGCGCCTCGCGCTCGAGGACATCGCGCTCCTGCCGCCGGGCAACGCCTGGCTGATGCTCGAGTTCGGCGGCGCTTCGCGAGACGAGGCTCGTTCCAGGGCCGAGGCTGCGCTCGCCGGGTTCTCCGGCGTGCTGATCGACGATCGCGCTCGCATGGCAAGGCTGTGGTCGATTCGCGAGACCGGGGCTTCAGCGACGGCTCTCGCGCTCGGCGCGCGCGCGCCCGATCCGATCGTCGGCTGGGAAGACGCGGCGGTCGATCCACTGCGTATCGGCGACTACCTGCGCGAGTTCAGCGCGCTGGTCGGCCGCTTTGGCTACCGCACCTCGATCTATGGCCACTTCGGCGACGGCTGCGTGCATGCGCGTCTCGATTTCGACCTGAAGAGCCGCGCCGGTATCGCGCACTGGCGCGGCTTCCTCGGCGAGGCGGCGGCGCTGGTCGTGAAGTACGGCGGCTCGCTCTCGGGCGAGCACGGCGACGGCCAGGCGAAGGCGGAATTCCTGCCGGTGATGTTCGGCCCGGAGCTGATGCAGGCCTTCCGCGAGTTCAAGGCCGCCTGGGATCCCGCGGGACGGATGAATCCCGGCAAGCTGATCGACGCGCGGCGCGTCGATCAGGACCTGCGCTGGGGAGGGGAATACAAGACCGTCGAGATCAGGAGCAACCTCGCCTTCCGCTCGGAGATCGGCGACGGCTTCGGTCGCGAGCTCGAGCGCTGCATCGGCATGGGCAAGTGCCGCGCCGAGCGCGGCGGGACGATGTGCCCGAGCTACCGCGCGACGCGCGAAGAGCGCTACTCGACGCGCGGCCGCGCGCGGCTGCTCTCCGAGATGCTGCGCGGCGAGGTGATCACCGACGGCTGGTCGAGCGAGGCAGTGAAGGACGCCCTCGAATGGTGTCTCGCCTGCAAGGGCTGCGCGAGCGACTGCCCGACGCATACCGACATGGCCGCGTACAAAGCCGAGTTTCTCTCGCACTACTACGAAACCCATCTGCGACCGCGCCACGCCCACCTGATGGGAAGGATCGGGCAGTGGGCGCCGCTTGCGGCATGGTTTCCAGGGGTTTTCAATCGCATGGCTTCCCTGGGGAAGAGCATGGCGGGGATTGCTCCGCAACGCCGTTTGCCTCGGCTCGCGAAACGGACGTTTCGCTCCGGATTCGTCTCGAAGACGAAGGGCGAGCCGGTCGTGCTGTTCGACGACACCTTCAACAACCATTTCCGCCCGCAGACCGCGGCCGCGGCGCAGCGCGTGCTCGAAGCGGCGGGCTGCGAGGTCGAGCTGCCGGCGGCGCATGTCTGCTGCGGCCGTCCGTACTACGACTTCGGCATGCTCAGCCACGCGCGCGGCGCTCTCGAGCGCGTGCTGGATGTCCTGGAGGGCGACGCGCCGATCGTGGTTCTCGAGCCCGGCTGCCTGTCGGTGTTCCGCAAGGAGCTCGCGCAGCTTTTCCCGCGCGATCCGCGCGCCGCGCGTCTCGCCAACCGGACGAGGAGCCTCGCGGAATTCCTGCACGAAAGGGACTTCGCGCCGAAGGTGGAAGGGGAGGCGCTGCTGCACGGCCATTGCCATCAGAAGGCTCTTTGGGGGACCAAGGCCGAGCTCGCCCTCCTTAGCGGCCTCGATTTGAAGACCCCGGACAGCGGCTGCTGCGGCATGTCGGGCTCGTTCGGCTATCGCCCGGAGTTCTACGACGCTTCGCTGCGCATCGCCGGCCTCGAGCTCCTGCCGGCGCTCGAGCGCGCGCCGAAGGCGCAGGTGCTCGCCGACGGCTTTTCCTGCCGCGAGCAGATCGAGGCGCTGTCGGGCCGGCCGACGCTGCACCTCGCGGAATTGCTCAGCGCATCGCTGCGCTGAGCAGCTCGTAGGAGCGGGCGCGCGAGGCGTAGTCGCCGGTGATGGTCAGCACCATCATCTCGTCGGCCTCGTAGCGCGCCGCCATCTCCGAGAGTGCGCGCCGGCAGTGCGCCGCGTCGCCGATCACGGCGCGGGTACGCTGGCCCATCACGTAGCGTTTTTCTTCCTGGGAATAGTCGTGCTTCGAGGATTCTTCCTGCGTGGGCACCGGTGAATCGATGTCCAGAGCCATGTGCAGCCGGCGCAGGTCCCTCGCTCCCGGCGCAGATGGCGAAGGTGCAGACCATGACATTCGGCGCTTCTTTGCCACGAAAATTTTTCCGGTAAGCCTGCGTTACGGCCTCGCCGCCGTGCGGGTTGATGAAGTGCGCGAAGGCGAACGGCAGCCCGAGCTCGGCGGCGAGCGCGCCGCTGAAGTCGGACGAGCCGAGCAGCCAGATCTGCGGCGCGGTATCGACCTCGGGCTGCAGCCGCACGCGCTTGAAGGGATGATCCTCGGGCAGGCTGCCATGGAAATGCTCGCGCAGCTGCCAGACCTGCTGCGGAAAGTCGCGCCCGTCGGGAATCGTCCCGCCGCCGACCGCGTGCGC
>WNFM01339387.1_pt1 | contig 10253 bp, 4 predicted proteins | sample 5400271 | NCBI WGS metagenome assembly WNFM01 (sample SAMN13153352, study PRJNA577476) | soil metagenome | isolation source: 60 cm saprolite on Douglas fir-dominated hillslope | place: USA:California | collected 2013-09-17
ACTTCTTGTCCACCGTCAATCATTCTATAAAGGGCTTCCCAATTTCCTTTGGTATCGGGAATTAATGTTTCAATAGTTGTTGTCGGGCTTTGCAGTTTGGTTTGCACTACAGTTTGATACCACACTTCTGCTCCGCGGTCTTTCAACTCATCCCGATTTACAGAAGTGATCACTGCATGCTTTACTCCCATTTTTTTAATGGCATCGGCCACGCGTGCCGGTTCGTCTAAGTCATATTCCGTTGGCCGACCTGTTGCCACGGCACAAAACGTGCAACTGCGTGTGCAGATGTTTCCAAGGATCATGAACGTTGCTGTGCCTGCACCCCAGCATTCGCCCATGTTAGGGCAATTGCCGCTTTCGCAAATGGTATGGAGTTTATTTTCGTCAACCAGCTTGCGAACCTTCGCATACTCTGGCCCGACAGGTAACTTTACCCTCAGCCACTCAGGTTTGCGTTTTTTTTGCTCGGATGATATGACGGGTAATTCGATCATGTCGTTTTTAACTATTAACGGATAAACTATTAACGGCTTTATTTCCCAATGAGTTCCTTGTATTGTGCAGCTGACAACAGGCCAGCCACTTCAGCAGAATTCTTGATTGAAATTTTCACCATCCAACCTTCACCATAAGGATCGCTATTCACTTTTTCAGGAGCTGACTCCAATGATTTATTGAACTCTGTAATTTTTCCACTCAAAGGCAAAAATAAATCCGAAACAGTTTTCACCGCTTCTACAGTTCCAAAAACATCGTGCTGGTTCAATTCCTGGCCAGCGGTTGTAACATCCACATAAACAATGTCGCCAAGTTCGCCTTGTGCAAATTCGGTTATGCCAACGGTAGCGGTAGTGCCGTCAATTTTAACCCATTCGTGATCTTTAGTGTACTTCAATTCTGCAGGAATATTCATAGGGGAATTTTTTTTAGAGCCCAAAAATAACGGTTAATGATGAATAGTCAATAATCCTAATCGCTTTAAAGAAACTCAGCAACGAAGGTGTCAAACATCCGGTTGCCTTTTACAATTTCGCCCGGCTAATAATTAGTTGCCGCGGTCTTTAGGCCCTTGCCTATGCATACATCTTTAGAAGAATTGCTTTTGCGTTCGTTTTCACCTCATCCAACCCTTCTCCAAAAGGAGAAGGGAGCAAATTTTCTAATTTGAAGTGTTTTGATTTTTTAAAACTTGTGTGCATAGCTAAGGGAGTGAACCGTGGCAACTTTAAAGCGATCCTGGTCATTGGATCATCAATCACTGTGATAGATTGAAAATAATCTTCACTCCCCCTTTTGTAGTTGATCTGCGATAGGAGTTTGAAACCAGCGGATCATTTATAGTGCGATCGAGGTACACTTGTATATTCAGTTTTTTGTTAACCACGTAATTTATGTTGGGGCGCAATTGGAAATTAATATTTCCATTAGTGAGCGTACTCCCTTCATCGATCCTGCGCTGCACAGTTTGGTTGCTGGTCACCCCTACGGTCATTCGGAAAGTGATGTCATTTTTCAAAGTGATGATGCGACCCTGGTCTCGGAAGGGCAGCCGCATATTCGCTTTGGTATACCCTACTTCAAGCTGCCAGTCTTTTCCGTTCATTTCAGTTATCTGTGCATTAGAAACGTTCAAAGAAATATCGCGCTTGGTGTTGTACTTAAAGGTGAGGTTCAGTTTGCTTTTGGTTTTCACACTAATCCCAATCAGCGGGGCAAATGTTTCACTGATCAAAACCTGGTTGATCACATAAATCGGTACTAAGTGTTTGGTCGTATCGGTCTTGGAGTATCGATTGGCAAAAAAGGTTGCGCTTGAATTATAGTTCTCCACCGAGTTGTTGATGGTAAGCTGTGACAAGTTATCCTGTGCGTTATACAACAACGAGTTTGAATAATTCGAGACTGTGTATGAAGATGAATACGCGTGATTAATGGCCACGGAGGTAAAAATATCTTTGAAGGGAGCGAGCTTCGTCAAGCCATTGTAATCCAATCGCCAGTTAGGTAAAGGTATTCTGGGGAACGGTGAGAAGCTCACTGAATTTGCCGAGCGTCCTGAGTAAGCGGCAATGAAAGCAGGTATGAGTACATCTTGTGATTGACCTTCATACGTTGTGCCCGTAAAGTTCCTAAACCTATTCTGGAGTATTGCCTGATTTTTTATGAATTGATTGAACAGATCTTCTCCTCGCATAAAGGTTGTTCCGGCAGAAATGAAAGATATTTTATAAGAGCCGCTTCGTGACGGACTCAAATCCATAAAGCGTGAATTACCAAAAGATGAATCGTATTGATATTTAAATAATTCCTGAAAGGAAGTGTTAGATGTCTTATTGGCTGTCAACTGAATTTTAATATCTGTGGCGGGCTCAACATTGGCGGTAAGGCTTAATGTTTTTGTTTGAGTCTGGCTGAATGGAGTAGTTAAGTTTTTATTTGTAGTAATCCACCCGTTGCTTGCCGCTCTTCGCATAATATTCGGATCTTGATCACCCAAAACAAAGCCCACACCCGGAGCCCTCCATGTTTGATCCAAGCCGAGTAATTTGGGTGATTGCGTAAACCCCGGTAAAATGGTTCCTTCAGACACCGTATAGGTAGCGTTGATGTTGCGTACAGACATGACCATCCGCGCGAGTGCTTTCACCAATTTAAGTTCTGGCGGATGTGGAAGAGTGTCTGCTTTGGCAAGCCGCGCGCGCTCTACCGGGTTTTTCGGTGGTGGTGGTGGCGGTGGTTTTGGCGTGTTTATATTTTTAAAAAAACTGAATTTATTATAAAGCTTCACCAAATCAATTTTGCCGCTGTACGTTTGACTGCGCGTGTTCTGGGCGATGTTGCCCATCTTAAGACTATCCACCCGTTGAAGCGGACCCGCTCGCCAGTTGTAGCCAACCGAGCGCCTGTAGTCGCCATTGATCCAGTTGGTGGCGGGAAATTTGTCGAAGGGCATGGTGTAGGTAGCTGTAATATTTTGATCGAAATATTTTATACGCCCGAAATTTTTAAGGTTGCCCATCACCGAATCATAATATTGCTGCTTAGTGATGAACCGGTTAGGTTGTGAACTGGAATATCCTCCGTTTGGATCAGAATCGGGCTCATCAATAATGGCATTCACTGTGGCATTGTACTCCGTCTTCAGTGATTTCGTGAGCTGCCACGCGAAATTGTAGTAGCGGTTGAAAATAAAATACTTTTGAAACGCAGGTGCCGTAGTTGATGCGTTCGGATTACCTGGTGTGTAGGCTCTGTACAAAATTTTTGAGTATGATCTTTCCAATTCTCCTCGCACTGAAATACTCGAAGGCAGCGGATTGAAATTGAAATCTTTGATTAACTGCAAATATTTGGAAGAAACAAACTTGACATCCTTAAACGGTTGAAAGCCACCAAACTTTGATTGGTATTGCCAGGCCACAGCGCCTTTCACATTTTTTCGTGTGTTCTCCAGCAGGTTAAAATTGCTTTGCTTCGCTTCAGTGAATGAATAGCTGAACGCAAAATTCTCAATGTCATAAATGTGCGACTTGGCCTCCTTGCTCAATTTCGTTTTGCGAACGTTGGTGAAATTTAAACTTCGCCTGTATGATCGATCTTGAATGACCTTCAAATATTCTTTTTGCTCGCTGGTATTCAACGCTTGTAATGCAGCGCTTATCCGCAAGTCAGGATTAGCAGGATCATATTTGGGATCGATGATGATACTTTCGTAGCTGAAGAACATCGGAATTTTCAGGCCCGTGTTGCGGGGCAGAAGTTTTTCGAGATTGAGGGCAGATATTTTCGATTGCACATCACCATAGCCAAAACCGATATGACGGTATGATCCGGTCACGGTTCCAAGATCGGCAAGTTTAGTGTTCACCACCACGTTGGCCGCCCATCCTGCAGTCTGATCAAAATTCGTGAGTCGAAGTTCATCGGCCCAAAGACAAACGTCATATGGCCTTCCATCCGGTGTCTTTGGATTTCTAACTCCTATCATCAGCACTTTCACCTGGCTTAAATCAGGTCTTCCCATGATTCGAATGCTGTGTTTCCCATCACCCACCGGTTTTGCACCTGCGAGTGGGTAAGGTACAGTCAACGGATATTGATCCCGATCACGCTGAATTTTTAAAGCATACAATTGATCGAGTGCCAGATCGATTTGATTTTCTTCCGGCCAAACTTTATCAGCCAAACGGGTATTGTTTGGAGTGATCTTCAACGGGAGTTCGATTTCATAATAGTTCTGATCAGGATCTGTTCCTATTCTCAAAAAACCGGTTAACTGACTGCTCTGATCCGGAATAAGTGGCGAAGGGCCGTGAGCACTTAGAAACATTTTTATTCTACCGTAGTTGAAAAAGTCCATCGACACATTTTTATACATGGCGCGTGCATCACCATCGGGCAATCCGGTAACACAAATCTGTCCCGACTGTTCATTAAGTCTTCGTTGCACGGCAGAAGTTACATCTCTATCGCGGGCAAGGGGTTCAACATAGCCGGGTTTATTGTTATCAGCTTGTCCGTTCTCTTCAATATTCACAGACGAAACACTAAAATTGTCGAGGTTAGGTTCTGGCACTTGGACAAGAGCTGACTCTTGCAACTTACCTGCATATTGTCGCCAACGCTGACCCACGGAACGGAAGTTTGCCATACGCAATACCACAGGTTGAGAGAAGCCTGTGAGCAACATGCGGATATATTTTATTGTTTTGAATCCATTGATGTTACCTACCTGCGAATCGAAATCGCGAATTGGTATGCGGTAGAGATACCAGGTTACTCCCTTTAGTGCATCCGCTTGGGGTTCGATTTTATCTACAATGTATTTTTGGCCGACTGCCAGCTGATTGGGCTTCAAGTCTATGTTATACGTGTAGTATTCTTCAAGATCGGTGAGTGTGTTGTCACCATTCAAATCCTCGTTGTCGGGAATGGTTGTACCTGCAGCAGCATAAGGCTGCGCCCCTGAAACAATGGGCGAGTTGTTTTCTGTTCCATTGAAGTTTTTGTAACGCTCGAGTATCTGCGCTCCTTTATTATCAAAATCACTTCCGAGATAGTAACGAAAATCATCAGAGGAGGGATCGTTTTTTACTTTATCATAAGCTGTCGGATTGGTAACCTGTAGTTTTGAAAGAAAGTCTGCAAACTTTGGGTCGGTTGCCTCCTTAGCACTATTAAGTCCATCTAAACCCACATCTTGATTGGCACGTGAAGTTGGAGAACTATCGAATGCATTGTTAAGGTATTGTTTGTTGGTAACATAACCCCACTTGCTGTCAGCGTAAACTCCGGTAGCGAGATTGCCATCGGTGGGTAATCCATTTTCAAATGATTGATACCCATCATGACCTACATCTTCTGAAACACTGCCCACATGAAAAATCAATTTTCCACCTGTGGTATTGTTTTGGGGGTTAGGGCTTCCGTCAATTACTTTTCCATTCTCATTCGGGAGGAAAGGGTCCATCAACCAAAACTCGATGTATTCAATGTTTGCTGCATCAAAATCAACATTGGTGCGAATGGCTGTGGTGATACCCGCCCAGTTTTTTTCCGGATTTGCAAATGACCCATCGGGATTCAGAGCCGCTTGAGGAGCCGTGCCATCATTGTAGTTATACTGACCTCGCTCAGAAGGATAGTAAGCCAGGTTTAAAACCGGTTGATAAAAATTGCCGATGTATGGGTCGAAGTAGGGGAAAATTTCATTGGGCAAAACAGGTCGCGTGTAGTGGTTGTCGAGTTTAATTTCTTTTGGTACATAACTACCACCTCCACCTTGTATATAAAAAATATTATCTACTTGAAACCACGCAAGCTTGCCCCGATTGTAACCCGCTTTCAAATTGTTTAACGCTCCGTTGCTCAGATCAAAAGTAGGTTCACGCGGAGTAGCTGCCATTTTCCATCCCTGTGGTGAAAGCAAGCTGTAAGGTGTTGCTGCATTTTCAAAATCATCTATAAATGAAGTGCCCTCTCCATGAATTTTATTGGATGTGCCCGGAAGCAACTGCGCAAACTCCGCATTGACTGTAACAGTTGAAACTTCTTTAGTTTGTAAAAACGGAAGCGCATCAACCATCTTCGTGAGGATGCGTGAATTTTTTTTCATGTTCATATCAACACCATACTGGATGTTGCGGGCAGGCTCGTTGCCGATAAGGTTGCGTGTAATCAGCGGCCTCTCGTTGTAGTAGAGGAATGTTCCTCCAATATTGATATCGTCTGAAAGTTTGTAATCCAACCTTGTGCCGAGCAGCGAGCGGGTCTGAAATGCAAATGGATCTTGCTGCTCATAAGTAACATCAAGGTCTTTGCCCGAACTCAAAATGCCTTCATTCAGGATGATGACTTTTCCAAACGTATAATCTACCGTGTAATCTCTGCCCTCTTGCAGAGGCGAACCACCGGCAAAAACTTTTACAGATCCTTGTGTGATATTAAAAGCTTGAATAGGAATCTCTCTGCCCGAGCCTGACTTAAAAGTGCCGCTGATAAAAAATTTATTTTTGGTAGTAACCAACGATGCTTCTACTTGCGTGGTATGATACAGCGTGTCATACAAATATTTGTTGATCAGAAAGGCATGTTCGTTTGGATCTGTATCAAGCGCAAATAAATCGCGAAGGCCTTTATTGAAGGGCTCCAGGTACGGAATAATAACCAGGCCTGCGGTAGAATTGATAGTAATCCCTTCGACATAATCAAAATTTCCATCGGGCTGCGGATCGTTATATGGATTTAATCGATCCAGGCCAATGGCGTGAACCAACTGCTGCGCGCGAACAGCAGGACTTCCATCTTGCAGTTGCGGATTGTCAATACCCGTGCGGTCATCACGATAGATAACTTTCAACTGAAAACCATCCCGGTTTAGCTGCGTCACTCCAAGGCTGTAAATGTTTTTCATCATCAGGTTCCAGGTTGGAACGATGGTGCCGGAGATATCTTTGATCTTGATAGACCGTGGGCGCAGTAGTTTCAGATATACCACTTCCGTAGTCTTCTTGGCGGAATAGTCTTCCGTGAGTTCACCCACTTTGTAAACTTTGCCATTGTAGGTGTACTCAAAAGCAACTGCGAGCGCTTCATCATTCTGAAGTTTGCGTTGCAGGGTGATGTAGCCGAGTTGTGGATTGAATGTGAACTCGGTGTTAGCCAGCTTTCTCGCACTATTTATTTTTTCAAAGTCTGTACCCGACACAAGGCCTACGGATTGAAGTTCGTTTTCTATGCCCGTTGTCTCTGAAGATTTGGGAAGCTTGGAGTAGAGATTGTTAACCTCATTGTAAGCCGGCAATGCCGAAAGAGAATTATTAAATATATCCTTGCGATAAATCTTGTCCGACTCGCCCATATCCATGAATGCCAGGACATCGCGAAGCGTTTGTGTATCGTTTTGGCGATTGATCGAATAAACTTCAAGACGAGTGATGTTGATGCCCGAAGTCACCTGGCCCGGAATGGCGCCCAACCATTTCTCAAAATTGTCGCGAAAGAATTGCGCGAGAAAAAAGTGACGGTTGTCGTCATAGCCAGATGCAATAACTTCAAAAGGTCGTCCCTGCGAAACACCGCTACCACTTCCAGATACGTGCACGGTCGACTGCTTGCCTCGCTGCGTGCTTGCAATTATTGTAGTTGTCAACCTACCGAACTGCAGTTGCGCCTTGACTCCGAATAAATTTTGCGAGCCTTTGATCAAACTGTTGTTCAGCGGCAGACTCACATTTCCGATCTCCAGTTTTTTCAGCAGATCTTCTTTCAAACCAGAGTACTCTATCTTCATGCTGTTTTGAAAATCGAAAGAGTGCTGCGTATCAAAGTTGGTATTGACCTTCAGCTTCTCACCAATTTTTCCTGCCACACTTAGTTGAATCTGCTGGCCAAACTCCAAACCACCGTTGCGCTGTTGACGAATGGGAATAGAAGGGTTTTGGATTTTTTGAAATGAACCTCCGATATCCAGCGTTACAAGTCCCTTCGGAACCAACTCGATATAACTTCCACCGAAGAGACGGTCGAGCACCGGACTTAAATAAATTTTGGGCAGCAAGTTGCGGCTGCTCACTGCGCTTTCGCCATCGAGGGCGAGGCTTTTTCCCTGGTAATATCCTTTCCTAAAAGTTTGGTCTTCTTGCCTGCTGTAATCGCGAAACGACATCGAGGAGTTGGGTCTGAAATTTAGCTTCCCCATCTTCTCGGAAATATTGTAATGCATTCCCGTATCAAGGGAAATTTCAGTGTTCAGGCTTTTAGGATTCTTAAGAAAGAAAGGGGATGACGTGGTGTAGTTAGAAAAAGGATCGCCATACCGATCGCGCACGCGGAAGCTCGGCAAGTAAGGATTAATGATACGGTACTTCGAAGAATCTGATTTTTTTGTTTTAAGTGAGTCTTGAGCAAAGACAATATCCAGCGGCCAGAACATTGCAAAGCAAATGCCCAGTCCAATATTGGTCCGTACCTTCCACTGTAGTTCTCTCAATCGTATTAGGCAGTTTTTAACGCTTGTTTCACCAGCTCTTCTAAACTTATTACCCCTCCTGATTTTTTCAGCAGGGTGTCTATGCTTTTTTCAGCCGCCGCCTTGCCAATGCCCAGCGTAACCAAAGCTGTTAACGCCTCTGAGCGCATGGTATTGCGTAAATTTCCCCCAATTCCGGAGGTTTCTTCCAAGGCTTCTTTTCTCAATTTGTCTTTCAATTCCAAAACCAGACGCTGCGCAGTTTTTCCGCCAATCCCCTTCACGGCTTGCAACGCAGCGGTGTCTTCATTCACAATGGCTGACTTCAACTCATCGGGGGTTAAATAACTCAACACTACTAATGCCGTGCTTGGGCCAACGCCATTCACGGAGATCAGCAGTTGGAACATTTGTTTTTCCGAATCTGATGCAAACCCGTACAAAATGTGAGCGTCTTCACGCACGACCAGGTAGGTGGCCAGCTTAATGTCTTCGCGGTCTTTAATTTCAGAAAAAGTATGGAGAGAAATCCCCACTTGATACCCAACTCCATTTACTTCTACCACTACATGTGTGGGTTCTTTATGGACTAATTTTCCTTTGAGATATGCAATCATGAATCAACGTGAAAATTTTGAAAATTAGTGAATTTGAATTGAATTTCAGTCTCGGGGTTTTAAGTAATCTTGCCAATAGATCACCGCCTTCTCCAATACAAAAAAACAGCAGCGATTAAGAGCATTTCTCCTGCACCAAACAACCACCAATTGAACTGATCAGGAATATAAGTGGAGAGCGCCTCTAAAGCACTTTGCGAAACATCAGCCACGCGGCCACTGTATTTTATATAATCCCACATCCATGAAAGAATCATGATCAAGCTGCCTAGTGAAATCAATGTCCATTCACGAGCATTTATTTTTTGAGATTGATTTTGAAACTCCCGGTGCAAAATGGCTGAAGAAAAAATGATCATGGTGATCGATGCCATTATAGCTGATAATACGGGACCTACCCATGGCGCAGGAATTAAAAACAAAATATCCCACGTGAGCCAGGAGGATGGCCAATCGAGGATCACTTTCAGGAACACATAATAAAATAAATCCCAGATGGCGAACGCGAGCAGGAAAAAAGCGAGGCGCTGCCGGGAATTTTTTCCAGCCAGAACACCAGCACCAATCAACATGATGACTGTTGCTGCCTCGCGAAAGATTTCAACCACACCTGCGCGCTCATCCAACGGCACCAATGGAAACTCAAACCCGTTTGGATAATACAGTAAACGCAAATAGACTACAACTGCAGTTTCCAAAAAGCCCATAGCAATACTGAAAGCGATGAGCCACAAAAGTTGTCCCAATAATTTATGTTGCTCGGAAGGCATCCTTTAATTTGAAGGATTTGAAAATTAGATCATTTGAAAATAAAAATACAAACTTCTAAAATGTATCAATCAATTTTCAAATTTTCAAATCATCGAAATTTTCAAATTATTTTCTGACTCTAAATCACAAATCCCAGAAGCAAACCTGCGGCAATAATCGCCCATGATGGGATTTTGGTAAACGCGATAAGTGCGAATGTTCCAAAGGTAAAGGCGAGATTCAGTAAAATATTTTTCAGTGAATGATCTTCGGAGATCAGGGGCAAAAACAAAAGGAGCGCTGCTGCTGCAACAAGTCCTGTGTTGGCGGCAAGAATTCCTTCAAGCGAGGCTCGTATCGAGCGGAAGGATTTCAGGCTGTCCCACACGCGGATCATAAAAAATATAAGAAAT